>Ga0207648_10000066_pt1 | contig 98414 bp, 96 predicted proteins | sample KBSMisM32_FD_184310 | JGI IMG/M metagenome (GOLD analysis project Ga0207648, IMG submission 184310) | Miscanthus rhizosphere microbial communities from Kellogg Biological Station, Michigan, USA - KBS Miscanthus M3-2 (SPAdes) (version 2) | ecosystem: Host-associated > Plants > Roots >...
CCAGCGACCTCTCGGTCCCGAACCGAGCGCTCTACCAGGCTGAGCCACGCCCCGACGAACGTTCAGTGTACCTGCAGCGAGCGCCGGCAAGCAACCGACATCGAACGCCACACTACCGCCCGCACGAAGTGCGGGCAATTGAGCACTGCTCAAGCAGGGCGGAGCCGCACTTCCGGACACGTGGCGGAGCCCTGCTTGCACCGCACCCGTCATCCGAGTACCGTCCCCGGTATGCCGATTTACGAGTACCGCTGTGGCGGATGCGGCCACGAATTCGAGCAGCTTGTGCGCACGGGCGACACGCCGGCGTGTCCCTCGTGCAAGGGGCAGACGCTCGAGCGCCTGCTCTCGCACGTCTCAATGAGCTCGGAGAACACCCGGCAGCTGAATTTCAATCGGGCGCGCGCAAGGGCCAAGGTCGTTCAACGCGACAAGGACGTGGCGCAGGCGGAGTACGAGAAGAAGCACCGGGAAGAAGGACATTAGAGGACGGGCCGCCTGAAGGCGGCCCCTACGAAAAACGGGCCGCCTGAAGGCGGCCCCTACGAAGACGGGCCGCGTGAAGGTGGCCCCTACGAAGACCGTCCTACGACTTGACGGGTTCTGGAGTTACGAGCGAGAGGCCTTCCAGGTAACGGAACGCGTCGTGGGCGGTCATGTCGGGCTGCAGCGGCGTGAGCGACACGTAGCCGTCCGACACCGCCTGGTAGTCCGAGTGGTCCTGGAACTCCCAGTGGTTCTCCCCTTCCTCGATCCAGTAATACGGCCGGTGGCGCGGGTCCATCCGCTCCGACACGACGGTGACGTGGTTTCGCTTGGCCTGCACGGTGGCCTTGAATCCCTTGCTCGGTCCAAGCGGCACGTTCACGTTGAGGAAGGTGAAGCGCGGCATGCCGCGCAGCAGCACGGCCTCGGCCACCTGCCCCGCCGCCAGGGCGCCTTGCGTGAAATCGCAGGCGTCCTTCACGCGCGGTGAGGAGACGGCAATGCTCGGGATACCGAGCAGTGCCCCTTCGAGTGCACCCGACACGGTACCCGAGTAGGTGACGTCGTCACCCAGGTTCCAGCCCTTGTTGATGCCGGAGACGATCAGGTCCGGCTTGCCCTTCAGGATGTGCGTGACGGCGATGTTCACGCAGTCGGTCGGGGTGCCGTCGATGGCAAACACCTTCGGGCCGATGGTGTCGATGCGCAGGGGCCTCCGCAGCGTGAGGGCGTGCCCGATGGCGCTCGCCTCCTGGATGGGCGCCACCACGGTGACGTCGCCGAACGGGGCCAGCGTTTCGGCCAGCAGCCGGATTCCGTCGGAATGGACGCCGTCGTCGTTGGTCACGAGGATGCGGGGCATGGGGAACATCGATGATAACACTCGCTTTTCAGCCCGAATTGAGGCTCCCTCCCACTATCGGCGGATAATGAGTTCACCCTCAATGCTGCTCGACCGTCACCAACGCCCGCTGCGCAACCTGCGGCTCTCGGTCACCGACCGCTGCAACCTCCGCTGCAGCTACTGCATGCCCGAGGCGGAATACGCGTGGCTGCCGCGTGAGGACATCCTGGACTTCGAGGAGCTCGAGCGCCTGGTGGGGGTGTTCGTGTCGCTCGGCGTCAACAAGGTGCGCCTGACCGGCGGCGAGCCGCTGCTCCGCCGGGGTGTGACCGATCTCGTGCGGCGGCTGGCAGCCAGGCCGGGTATCGACGACCTGGCCATGACCACCAACGGCGTCCTGCTCGCGGCGCACGCCGCCGCGCTCAAGGAGGCGGGGCTGCACCGGATTACCGTCAGCCTCGACACGCTCGATCCCGGCCGCTTCAAGGCGCTGACCCGCTACGACGAACTCGACCGCGTGCTCGCGGGCATCGCGGCCGCGGCTCCCCTCTTTCCCGGCGTGAAGATCGACACCGTGGTCATCCGCGGCGTCAACGACGACGAGCTCGTGCGGCTCATCGAGTTTGGCCGCGGCCACGGCGGCGAAGTCCGGTTCATCGAGTACATGGACGTGGGCGGCGCCACGCACTGGTCGATGGAGCGCGTGGTGTCCCGGCGAGAGATGCTGGAGCGGCTCGAGGCGCGCTATGGCGCCATCACGCCCATGGCCGAAGGGTCATCGGCGCCCGCCGACCGCTTCCGCCTGGCCGACGGCACCGTGTTCGGCATCATCTCGTCGACCACTGAACCGTTCTGTCACGCCTGCGATCGCAGCCGCCTGACGGCCGATGGCCTCTGGTATCTGTGCCTCTACGCGCCGTACGGCACCGACGTCCGCAAGACGCTGCGCGCCGGCGCGTCGGACGCCGAACTGGCCGAGCTGATTCGATCGACGTGGCAGCGCCGCACCGATCGCGGCGCCGAGACGCGCCTGGCCAGCGGCGATCGCTCGTCGCTGATTCCGCTCGATCGCCTGAGGAAGGATCCCCACCTCGAGATGCACACGAGGGGCGGGTAACAGAAGGCTCTAGCCTTTGGGCTTTGGGCTCTCGGCCTGGAGGCCTCTAGGCTGCCAGGACTAAAGCCCAAAGCCCAGAGCCCAGAGCCGACAGAGACCAGGTTCAGCAGAATTCGTTGAACGCCGTTTTCAGGTGATTCGCGATGGCCACGGCGTCGCGCGTTTCGATGTCGCGGCGCTGCATCATGAACACCAGCTTGCCGTCACGGAAGATCGCCACTGACGGCGACGACGGCGGGTACGGGGCCATGTGTTCCCGCGCGCGCTCGGTTGCTTCGATGTCGGCGCCGGCGAAGACGGTGCCCACGTGTTCCGGCTTGCGCTCGTTCTGGAGCAGCGCCATGGCGATGCCGGGACGCGCCTTGCCGGCGGCGCAGCCGCACACCGAGTTGACGACGATCATCGTGGTGCCGTCCTGGGCCACCGCCTGATCCACGTCGCCGGCAGTCCGGAGCTCTTCCACGCCAAACCGGGTCAATTCCTCGCGCATCGGGGCCACGAACTGTTCGGGATAAGGCATGTGCGTATTGTACTCGTCGTTCAGCGCAGTGCCGGGCCGTGCGTGCGCAGCCACTGGCGCGCCAGTCGGTAGTCCGGGCATGCCGCCTCGACGAGCCGCCAGAACTTCGGCGAGTGATCGAGGCGTTTGAGGTGCATCAGCTCGTGAATGAGCACGTAGTCCCGCACCCAGTCGGGCATGAGCATCAGGCGCCAGTTGAGCGAGATGTGCCCGTTGCGCCCGCAGGAGCCCCATCGCGTCTTCTGGCTGCGGACGCTCACCGCCTGAACGGCGCAGCCATGGCGCCCGGCGAGCTCCAACAGGCGCTCGGGCAGGACGGCTTTGGCTCGTGCCCGCCACGTGCGTTGGGTGTCGACGGCGACGGCAGGCGGCCGCACCCGCGACAGCTGCGCGTCGATCCAGGCGCGGTTGCGCAGCGCAAAGGCGTCGGCTTCACGGCGCGACCCGCCCCGTGGAATGGTGACGCGGATGCGGCCGTCGGGATCCACCCGCAGCAGGTAGCGCCGCGCGCGGCGATGGCGGACGAAGTAGTACTCGGGAGAGGATTGAGGGGATACGGCCGTGTCCGTCGCACCGAACGGAAGGCCCAGCTGCATCAGGGACAGGATAACGCACACCCGTGACGACCGTTCTGCACCTCACGCCCGATCGTCCCGAGCCCGACCTGATCGCCGACGCGGCCGCGTGCCTGCGGCGCGGCGGGCTGGTGGCCTTTCCCACCGAGACCGTCTACGGGCTCGGCGTCGACGCGTTGGACGCCGCGGCCGTGCGCCGGCTGTTTGCCGCGAAGGGGCGGCCGGCCGACGATCCGCTGATCGTCCACATCGCCTCGCTCGACGCGCTGGCGGCGCTCGTCGCCGCGCCGCCGCCGGCAGTAGCCGCGCTGGCCGCACGCTTCTGGCCAGGGCCGCTCACGCTCGTCCTGCGCCGTTCCGCGCTCGTGCCCGACGAAGTGACCGCCGGCCTCGACACCGTCGCCGTCCGAGTGCCGGCGCATCCGGTGGCGCGCGCGCTCCTCGCGGCGGCGGGCATCCCGGTGGCGGCGCCCAGCGCCAATCTCTTCTCGCGCCCCAGCCCCACGCAAGCCGGGCACGTGCTCGAGGATCTGGACGGGCGCATCGACCTCGTGCTCGATGGCGGACGAACCCAGGTCGGCGTGGAATCCACCGTGCTGGATTTGTCCGGCGACGTGCCCGAGGTGCTGCGTCCGGGCGCCGTCACGCTCGAGATGCTCCGCCCGCTGCTGCCGGATGTCCGCATGCGTGTCGCCGCCGCGGCGCCCGGGCCCCAGCGCTCGCCTGGACTGCTGACGAAGCACTACTCTCCGCGCGCGCCGCTGACGCTCTACGAAGGCCCCGCCGATCGTGTGCTGGCGAGGATCCGGCACGACGCCGACCTGGCGCAGGCAGCGGGGCGCCGTGTGGGACTGCTGCTGCCGGACGACGACGCGGCGGTGACGGCGGCGCGCCTCTATGCGGCGCTGCGCGAGTTCGACGCCGCGGGTGTCGAGGAAATCTTCGCCAGCCTGCCGATGGCCTCGGACGGCCTGTCGCAGGCGGTCACGGATCGGCTACGGCGTGCGGCCGCTGGACGCGTCGTGCACTGCGGGTAGCGGCACCGGCACCCAGCCGTCGTTGAACCGTGCGCGCGAGAGCAGCGTGATGACGGCGTTGTAGCTGCGAACGCCCTCTTCGACGTGGTTCGCCTTGAGGTACTGGTCGTAGGCGGCCCAGCTCACCTGTCGCAATCGGGGCAGCTGGCCGCGCCGCACGCGCGCGCTGACCGCCTCGACGTCGGCACGCGGGCCGGCGTCGAGCGCGGCGGCCAGCGCGGCTCGGTCCGCGGCGGGCAGCACGCTGCTCACTTCCCAATACAAGAACAGCCACGCGCTGTACTGCGCCCCCAGCCCGGCACGGATGCAGGTGAGGAAGCCGACGAAGCTGGCTTCTGATTCGTCGGCATAGCCGGCCAGGTGCGCCCACTCGTGCCCGGCCACGAAGGGCTTCTCGAACGCCAGCAGATCGGGGTTGGCGAGCACTTCGAGCGCGAACGGGTCGATCATCCCGTCCACGCTGGCCCAGCGGAAGTACGGCCCGATGATCGAATGCTTCAGCGGACCGGGCGCCGCCCTCCGCGCGCCGCTCAAGTACGCCTGCGTGGTGCGGAACGCCTGCTGCAGCGTGGCATCACGCCAGGGATCGAACCATCCCGCGTCGCGCGCGGGCGCGTGCAGCTGATTGAGGCGGTCCACCGCCTCGCGGCCGAGCGCCAGCACGGTGGCTGGCGTGGGCGCGCCGTGCGCCAGTTCGAGGCGCTCGAGCAACGGCACGCGCTGGTAGTTCAGCCCCCAGGCGGCGAGAAACCAGATGTAGAGACAGGCGCCGGTGGTCAGCAGCCGCACGGCGGCGGTGCCGGCCGCACGCCAGCGTTGGCCGCGGCGCAGGCCGCGCACGGCCGCCACGACGATCCAGGCGACGATCGCCACGGTGGCCAGGAGAATGAGGTCGAAGGCGGCAAACGGCAGCAGGTTCGAGACGGCGGTGATCCGCGGTTGCAGCTGCAGATACAGCCGGCCGGAGTACCAGCGCTCCACCAGCGATGGATCCAGGGGCGCCACAAAGAGTCCCAGCGCGGCAGCGACGGGCACCCACGGCAGCAGTCGCCGCATCTGGGATCAGCGTGGGGGCTGGAACGGACGTCCCCGGCGCGCCAGCCAGGCTTCGAGTTTGTTCGTGCAGTCGCAGCCGGAACACGCCCACGCCTCTTCGCCGTTCTCGTGCCGGCACCGCCGGCGATCGTGGGCGTCCTTCACCCGCTCGAGGTCGAAGTACGCCTCCCAGTAAGGGCGCTCTTCGTCGAGCGGGACGGCGCAGAAACAGGTCTCGATCCACTGCACGCGGCCGTCCGGCTGCTGCCGGGCCTGCGCCATGTTGTGTTGGTACTCGTCCCCCGCGATCGACCCGCGGCCGAGCGACCCGTCCGCGATGGCGCGGTCGAGGGCCGCGCGCCGCCCTGGCTTGACGCGAGCGGTGACGAGATAGCGCACGACGCCATCTTTGCGTTTTAATGTCCGGTATTCAAGACCGTCATGACCAGGCTGTCAGTGGCCCTGTTGTGCGGATGCCTCGTCCTCCCTGCGTGGGCACAGACCACCCGGCCCGATCGGCCGGGGTCCATCTCCGGCCGTGTGATCCGTCCCGACGGTCTCCCCCAGCCCGACGCCGAAGTCGTCGCCGCCACTCGCGGGCGCGACGGTCAGCTTCGTCTCTCGCGCTGGCGTGCGCGAACGGCCTTCGACGGTCAGTACGCGATCACGGGCGTCCCGGCCGGCCGGTATCTCGTGCTCGTGCGCGTCGTCGGCGCCGACGCGCCGGTCGAGGGCCGGCCCCATGCCACGCTCTTTCCGGGCGTGCCCACGACCGAGGCGGGCACCGCCGTGGACGTGTTCGCCGGAGTGCCGGTCGAAGGCGTGGACATCTGGCTGCAGCCTGCGCCGCGGCGGTTTCAAGTGATGGGCCGCGTGATCGACCCGCGGGGACGGCCGCTCGAGAACGTCGCGATCGAGTTCGGACTGGCGCATTCGCGCGCCGACAACATCTGGACGGTGACCGATCCCGGCGGCCTGTTCACGCTCGACCGCGTGCCGCCCGGCACCATCGTCATGCGCGCGCGGGCCGACTCCGCTGATGGACCGCTCGTCGGCGTTGCGTCCGTGGTGCTGGCCGTCGAATCGGCCCAGGACCTCAGCCTCGAGGTGCGGCAGCCAGGCGCTGTCCGTGGCCGGCTGGTTGCGCCAGGGGGCGCCCTGCCCGCTGGTCTGCGCGTGGTACTGCAACCGACACTGCTGCGCCCGTCGGCGCTCTACCCCGCCGGCGAGGCGGCCGTAGACGCCTCAGGCGCCTTCGAGGCGGCGGGCACGGTCGGCGAACATGAGCTGATCGTCCAGGGGTTGCCCCAGGGCTGGGGCATACGGGGCGCGCGGCCGCTGCTGTGGCTCGACGCGGCGGAAACGATCGACGGCGTTCGCGTGGAAATCGGCCCGCGCCCGTGAGGGGGTGCCATACTATGAGGCCGGAGGCTTCCCCCGTGATTCGACGCTGCTACCGCCTTGGGGTCTCGTCGTGGCTGGTGATCGCCTGCGCGCTGCCCGCGGCTGCGCAAAGCGATCGGTGGGAAAAAGACATCGCCGCCTTCGAGGCGGCCGACCTGGCCTCGCCCCCGCCCAAGGGCGAAATCCTCTTCGTTGGCAGCTCCACGATCCGCCTCTGGGATCTCAAGACGGCGTTCCCGGATCTCAAGACGATCAACCGCGGCTTCGGCGGGTCCGAGATGCAGGATTCGACGCGCTACGTGGATCGCATCGTGGTGCCGTACATCCCCCGCATCGTGGTGGTCTATGCGGGCGACAACGACATCATGGGGACGCCGTCCGAGCAGATCGTGATTGCGTTCGAGCGCTTCGTCCGCGCCGTGCACGCAAAACTGCCCGAGACGAAGATCCTCTACATCGGCATCAAGCCGAGCCTGCTGCGGTGGAATCAGGTCGATCGCATGCGCCAGGCCAACGCGATGATCCGGCAGTTCTGCGAGCGCGACGATCGGCTCGGTTTCGTGGACACCGACAACGCGATGCTCGGGTGGGACGAGAAGCCGCGCAAGGACCTCTACGTGGCCGACGGTCTGCACCTGACGCCGGCCGGCTACCAGATCCTCAACGCGCTCGTGCGGCCGTTCCTGACGCCGGCGGTTCCGGCGATCCCAGCGGTCAGTTCCGCGTCACGCTGAGTACGTGGGGGCCGCCTTCAGGCGGCCCGTCGACGGTCCGCCTAAAGGCGGACCCTACTTTTTCACCTCGGCGACGAACGCCTCCACCTGCGGGATGCGAGGCGCCCAACCGATGTCGTCGGTCTTCAGCGCCTTGAGGAGCTGATCGTTCGGCACTCCCATCCGCACCAGATCGGTGAGCCGGCCGGTCACCGTCCGGATCTTCGCCCGGAACATCTCCACGTCGCCCTTCGTGAGCACCGGACCGGCGCCGGGGACCGCGGTGTCGAAATCGAGCTTCAGCATCGCGTCGAGCACCGGTCCGAAGCCGACGAAGCTGCCGCCGCCCGCGTAGTCGGCGAGCGGGCCCGTGGTGCCCGTGGTGACCGCATCGCTCGTGGCCACCACTTTCACGTCTGGAAAGTAGACGACGCTGTCGCCGCCGGTGTGCGCGGCCCCCAGGTGCAGCACCCGCACCTCGACGCCGCCCAGGCGCACCACCCGTTCGGCTCCGTCGTAGGTTGCGGTCGGTTTCGCCGGCTTGGGATCGAACTGATAGGTGTCGAGTGCCGACGCGAGCGCCGCGTGGCCGATCACCTGCGCGCCGGCGGCGATGAAGCGATCGTCGTTGCCGGTGTGATCCGCGTGATGATGGGTGACGATCACGACCTTCACCGGCTGCGGCGTCACGGTCTTGATCTGCGCGACGAGCGCGTCGTAGTTGGCGGCGCCGGGCAGCTTCGTGTCCACGAGAATCACGCCGTCGGACGTCACGCGCACGATCGAGTTGGAGCCGCCGCCGGGGACGACGTACAGCCCGGGCTTGAGCATCTGAATCGGCTGCACCGGCTGCCCGCCGCCGCGCCCCGGTCCTTGCGCCGGCGCCTGTGCCAGCGATCCCACACCCCACGCGACGACGACGGCAGCAGCCAACAACAGGTTTCGCATGCCGGAGTTGTGAAGGGCCAGTATCTCCACAAAGGATTCAAGTTTTGACGTCACTTCACAACTCCCGCCCGCGCGAACGCGCGGGCAATTAGATACTGTCATCGCGAGGCGGAGCCGACGTGCTCGTAGGTCCAAGGCGAAGCCTCGCGATTTATATCAGCTTCCAGTGGGTGATGAGCGCGGCCGCCGCCACCAGGGCCGCGGCGTCCGCTCGCAGCGTCAGCGCGCCGATTCCCACGGGATGCGCATGGCCCGCGCAGCGCTGCACTTCCTCGGCGGTCCAGCCCCCTTCGGGACCGACGATGAGTGTCGCCGCCGCGGGCGCCGTCGGGTCCACGCCGGCCACCGCCGTCGCGAACGCGGAGGCGCCTGGCTCGACCAGCAGGAACTGCGGCGACGGCAGATGCGCCAGCGACGCCGGTCCGTCGAACGCGATCGGGGGCGCGATGGCAGGGACGACGGCGCGGCCGCACTGCTTGGCCGACGACACCGCGATGCGGTGCCAGCGCTCGTGGCGCGCGCTGCGCGTGAGCGCGGCCAGCGACGTCTCGGTCCGCGCGGTGACGATCGGCTGCACGGCGGCGAATCCCAGCATCACGGCGTCGCGGACGACGGCGTCCATCTTGTCGCCCTTCAGCACCGCTTGCGCGAGGGTCAGCGAGACGGACAGCTCGGTCTTGGCCGCCGCGGACCTCTCGAGGCGCACACGGACGCGCGACTTCGTGGCCGAGGTCACGACCGCGGCGAACTCGCTGCCGTGTCCGTTGAACACGGCCAGGGAATCCCCGGCCTTCAGCCGCAGCACGCGCGTGAGGTGCTGTGCCTCGTCCGACGGCAGTTCCACCTCGCTGGCAAGCTCGCGCGCCGATGGCACGTAGAACCTGGCATTCACCTCCAGCGATTATCGCGCGCCACGCTATACTCGCGCGCAAGTGTTCTTCCGCGGCCAAGTCATCGGTAAGTACCGCATCTTGTCTGCGCTCGGCAGCGGTGGTTTCGGCAGCGTGTACCTCGCCGACGACACCTGGATGGACAAGAAAGTCGCGCTCAAGGTGCCGCACAAGCAGGGTGTGGACTTCCTGGAGCAGCTCAAGGAGCCGCGCCTGCTGGCTTCGATGAGCCACCCGAACATCGTGAGCGTGCTCACGGTCGAGAAGCAGGAAGACCTCTTCTTTATCGTGATGGAGTACGTCGAGGGCGAGACGCTGGAGGAGAAGATCCTCCGCGAGGGTCCGCTCGACGTCGCCCAGGCCCTCGACTTCACCTGCCAGATCTGCAACGCGGTGGACCACGCGCACCGCGCCGGCATCCTCCACCGGGACCTCCGTCCCGGGAACATGCTGCTGTCGGAGTCGGGGCTGCTCAAGGTGACCGACTTCGGCACCTCGCGCATCCTCGAGATTGCGGCGCACGGCACCACCATCATCGGCAGCCCGCCGTACATGGCGCCCGAGCAGTTTCACGGCAAGGCCGTGTTCGCGAGCGACGTCTACTCCATCGGCGTCACGATGTACCAGATGCTCACCGGCACGCTGCCCTACTCCACGCCGTCGCCGGCCGATCTCGACCGGCTGATGAAGGGCGAGCTGGTGTCGTCGCCGCGGCTCCGCAACCCGAAGATCCCCTCGGGCATCGCCGACATCGTGATGCGCGCGCTCGCGCCCGACCTCACCGTCCGCTACAGCCGGCCGTCCGAGGTGCTCGAGGACGTGCTCGCCGCCCGCGAGTCGGTGCGGCGGCCCGCCAGGGCCGCCGGTCAGGGACGAGCCGACGGCGGCCGTGACGACAGTGTTGCGGACATCCAATCACGGCTCAGGGCCCGCGATACGCCCCAGCCCTCCTTTTGCTGGCACTGCCGCAAGCCGCTCCAGGCCCGCACCGCCAAGTGCCCGTTTTGCGGTGAAGCGCAGTAGGAATGGAAGAGAACGGCCGAGAAATCCATTAAGATCTCTGAAAGGAGCATCAAAATGGCGTTTCCGGGCACCGGCCTCATCTGGATGAACGGCAAGTTCGTGGAGTGGAACCAGGCGCAGATTCACGTCGCCTCCCACGTCATCCACTACGGCAGCGGCGTCTTCGAAGGCGCCCGGTGCTACGACACCAAGACCGGATCGGCCTGCTTCCGCCTCGACGCCCACGTCCGGCGCCTGCTCGACTCGGCCAAGATCTACCGGATGGAGTCGCCGTACACCCAGCAGCAGATCAGCGACGCCGTCGTCGAGCTGATCAAGCGCAACGGCTTCAAGGCCTGCTACATCCGCCCGCTCGTGTACCGCGGCTACGACTCGCTCGGCGTCAACCCGTTCCCCTGCCCGGTGGACGTGGCGATCATGCTGTGGGAATGGGGCGCCTATTTCACCAAGGACGCCATCGAGGAAGGGCTCGACGTCAAGATTTCCACCTGGGCCCGCAACGCGCCCAACACCATGCCGTCGATGGCCAAGAGCGTGGCCAACTACGCCAATTCGCAGCTGATCAAGATGGAAGCGATCCTCGAGGGCTATGCCGAGGGGATCGCGCTCGACACCGACGGCAACCTGAGCGAAGGCAGCGGCCAGAACATCTTCATCGTGCGCGACGGCGTCATCCACACGCCGCCGGTGGGGTCGTCGATCCTCTCGGGCATCACCCGCGACTCGGTGGTGACGATCGCCAAGGACATGGGGTTCGAAGTCCGGGAGCAGGTGCTCCCCCGCGAAATGCTGTACGTGGCCGACGAAGTGTTCTTCGTGGGCACGGCCGTCGAGGTGACGCCCATCAAGTCGGTGGACAAGATCAAGGTCGGCCGCGGGCGCCGCGGGCCGATCACCGAGGCGCTCCAGCAGCGGTTCTTCGACATCGTCCGCGGCGACGCCCCCGACACCCACGGCTGGCTGCAGTACCTGGAAACACCCCAGGCTGCTACATCCGGCCCCTCCACCCGCCGATAAAGCACACCGGGAGTCCCCGGCAGCGGGAACCGCGCAACGGCGCGAACTGCCGGGCATCCTGGGATGCACGTCAACGACCTGCTCAAGATCGCCGTCGATAGCGGTGCCTCGGACCTGCACTTGAAGGTCGGCACGTACCCGATGATGCGGGTGCGTGGCAGCCTCCTGCCGGCCCTCGAGGACAAACGTCTCGAGCACGAGGAGATGGTGTCGATGGCGGCCGCCGTCCTGCCGGTCGGCTACCGCGACCGGTTCAAGGAGCACCACGAGGTCGACCTGGCCTACAGCGTGGCCGGCCTGGGCCGCTTCCGTTGCAACGCCTTCCAGCAGCGCGGCACCATCGGCATGGTGTTCCGCGTCATCCCGCGCAACATCACCAGCGTCGACGACCTGGCGTTGCCGCCGGTGCTCAAGAAGATCGCGAGGGAAGAGCGCGGCCTGGTGCTGGTGACCGGGGCGACCGGTTCGGGCAAAACCACCACGCTGGCGGCGATGATCGACGAGATCAACTCCACCCGCACCGCGCACATCATGACCATCGAGGACCCGATCGAATACCTGCATCGGGACAAGCGGTCGGTGATCAACCAGCGCGAAATCGGTGTCGACACCACCTCGTTCTCGCTCGCGCTCCGCAGCGCGCTCCGTCAGGACCCCGACGTCATCCTGGTCGGCGAAATGCGCGACTTCGAAACGATTCAGACGGCGCTGGTGGCGGCCGAGACCGGGCACCTGGTGTTCTCGACCCTGCACACGCTCGACGCTACCGAGACGATCAACCGCATCATCTCCGTGTTCCCGCCGCATCAGCAGAAGCAGATTCGCCTGCAGCTGGCCAGCGTGCTGCGCGCCGTGGTGTCGCAGCGGCTGATGCCGAAGCCGGGCGGCGCCGGCCGGGTGCCCGCGGTGGAGGTCTTGACCTCGACCGCCTTTATCCGCGACTGTATCTCCGACCGCGAAAAGACGCACCTCATTCACGGCGCCATCGCGCAGGGCACTTCGCAGTACGGGATGCAGACGTTCGACCAGTCCATCTTCAGCCTCTACGAACAGGGTCTCGTGGAGCTCGAAGAGGCGCTGCGCTGGGCGTCGAACGTGGACGACTTCAAGCTCAAGGTCCAGGGCATCTCGAACACGTCGGAGATGGCGCGCGATCAGATGGCGGGCGTGGGCGCGGGGCGCAAGCCCGAGATTACGAGGTTTGGCTGATTCGGCCTATCTGACCGCCCTGCAACAGCTCGCCCGCCGCGAGCTCTCCGAAGCCCAGATCCGCCAGCGCCTCACGAGGCGCGGCTTCCCCTCCGACGACATCGACACCGCCATCACGCGGCTCCGCCAGGACGGCAGCCTCGACGACGCGCGCGTGGCCGCGGCCATCGCTCGCAGCCAGCTGTCGCTGAAGAAGCGCGGCGCGCGCCGGGTGCGGCGCGAAATCGAAGCGGCCGGCATCAGCTCCGCGCTCGCCGACCGCGCGGTGGCCGAGGTGTATGCGGACGTGGATTCGGACGCGCTGATGGTTGCCGCCATCGATCGGAAGCTCGGGACACGGCGCCTCGACGACGACCGCGAGATGGCGCGCCTGTTTCGCTACCTCGTAGGCCAGGGCTTCGACAGCGAACGCGCCATGGCCGCCCTGCGGGCCCGTCGCAAGAAGCCGGTCTGAAGACCGGCAGCCACGCTCCAAGGCCGAAGGTCCAAGGCCCAAGGCCGGTACAATGGCAGCAATGAAGTCTGCCGAAATCCGCCAGTCGTTCCTGGACTACTTCGCGAAGCACGGGCACCGCGTGGTGGCCAGCTCGCCGCTCGTCCCGCACGACGATCCCACGCTCCTCTTCACCAACGCCGGGATGAACCAGTTCAAGGACGTCTTCCTCGGACGCGAGAAGCGCGACTACACGCGCGCCGCCACGTCGCAGAAGATCATGCGCGTCAGCGGCAAGCACAACGATCTCGACAACGTCGGCCCGTCGCACCGTCACCACACGTTCTTCGAGATGCTCGGGAATTTCTCGTTCGGCGACTACTTCAAGCCCGAAGCCCTGCCCTTTGCGTGGGAGCTGCTCACCGGCGTCTGGAAGCTCGATCCGAGCAAGATGATCGTCTCGATCTTCAAGGGCGAGAACGGCATCCCGCGCGACGACGAGGCGTACGACATCTGGCGGAAGCTCGGGATCCCGGCCGACCGCATCCTCGAGCTCGGCGCGGACGACAACTTCTGGCAGATGGGCGACACCGGGCCGTGCGGACGCTGCTCGGAGATCTACTACGTCCGCGGCGGCAGCGGCCACGATCCGGAGATCGAAATCTGGAACAACGTCTTCATGGAGTTCGAGCGCAGCGCCGACGGCTCGCTGACGCCGCTGCCGGCGCGGTGCATCGACACCGGCATGGGCCTCGAACGCGTGACGGCTGTCCTGCAGGGCAAGCAGTCGAACTACGACACCGATCTCTTCACGCCGCTGCTCGCCCGCATCGGCGAGATGCGTGGTCTGCAGTACGGGGACAACGAGACGCACGACATTTCCATGCGCGTCGTCGCCGACCACACCCGCGCCATGACCTTTCTCATCGGCGACGGCGTCGTGCCGTCGAACGAATGGCGGGGCTACGTGCTGCGCAAGATCATGCGCCGCGCGATGCGCCACGGAAAGAACCTGGGCTTCCGGGAGCCGTTTCTCTTCTCGCTCGTGGACACCATGGTGGCCGAGTTCGGAGGGGCGTACCCGGAACTGGTCACGAACCGCGACTCGATTGCGCGGGTCATTCGCAGCGAAGAGGAGCGCTTCGACGCCGTCCTGACCGACGGCCTTCCGAGGCTCGAAGAGGTGCTCGACCGGGCAGCCGCGGCCGGTGGAGTGGTGCCGGGGGAAGCCGCCTTCAAGCTCTACGACACCTTCGGTATTCCCCGCGACTTCACCGAAGACATGGCGCAAGCGCGGAACCTGCGTTTCGATGCCGAGGGCTACGAGACCGCGATGGAAGCACAGCGGACCAAGGCCCGGGGGGACAGTGCGTTCGGCCCCAAAGCCGGCGGCGCCAAGGATGCCGCCTGGACGACGGGCGACGCCACCCGGGCGACGCTGGACGAGACCGGCGACGCGGTGTTTCGCGGCTACGACCGCACCTCGCTCAACACGCAGGTGCTGGCGGTGTTCGACGACACGCGGACCGAGGTGTCGTCTCTGAGCACCGGCCAGACGGGATTCGTCATCTTGCGTGAGACGCCCTTCTATCTCGAGGCGGGCGGACAGGTGTCGGACGTCGGGACGATCACGGCCCCCGGCGGCGCGGCTCGCGTGACCGGTGTGGTCCGCGCGGGCCAGTGGCCACGCGCGCACGCCGTGGAGATCGTCCAGGGGACGCTGTCGGCCAGGGATCTGGTGACGGCGGACGTCAGCGTCGACACGCGCGACGCCACGCGGCGCAATCACACGGCCACTCACCTGCTGCACGCGGCGCTGCGCCAGGTGCTGGGAGCGCACGTCAAGCAGGCGGGCTCGCTCGTGGCGCCGGACCGGCTGCGGTTCGACTTCGCGCACTTCAGCGCCGTCACGCGCGAGCAGTCGCTGGAGATCGAGGCCATCGTCAACGCGCAGATCCTGAGGAACACCACCGTCACGACCGAGGTGAAGGACACGGAGGCGGCGATTGCGGCCGGCGCGATGGCCCTCTTCGGCGAGAAGTACGGCGACAAGGTGCGCGTCGTGTCCGTGCCCGGCTTCAGCACGGAGCTGTGCGGCGGAACGCACGTCCGCGCGACCGGCGACATCGGGCTCTTCGCGATCACGTCCGAGAGCGGCGTGGCCGCGGGCGTCCGCCGCATCGAGGCGACGACGGGGGCGCAGTCGTTGCGCGACTTCCAGGCCGCCCGCGAGACGCTCGGTGCGCTTTCGGCGGCGCTGAACGCCGCGCCGGCGCAGCTGGCGCCGCGAGTGGCGGCGCTGCAGGACGAGGTCAAGCGCCTCGGCCGCGACCTCCAGCAGGCCAAGACGAAGGCGGCCTTTGCGGGAGGCTCAGGCGGTGGAGGCGCCGATGGAGCGCCCGAGTCCGTGCAGGTGGCCGGCGTGACGCTCATCGCGCGCCAGGTCGAGGGCCTCGACAAGGACGGCTTGCGCGCGTTGGTGGATCGCCACCGCGATCAGATCAAGAGCGGCGTCGTGGTGCTGGCGGCGCCGGCCGACGGCAAGGTGCTCATCGTGGCCGGCGTCACGCCGGATCTCGTCAAGAGGATTCCGGCCGGCCAGGTGGTCAAGCAGCTGGCGCCGATCGTCGGCGGTGGAGGCGGTGGCCGCCCCGACTTCGCCGAAGCCGGCGGCAAGGATCCGTCGAAGATCGCGGAGCTCCTCGCCGCGAGCCGCGCGGTCGTCGAGAAGCTCGCGTCAGCGTAGACGCCAGATGTCGAGGGCGGTCTTCAGACCGCCCTCTCATGGAACTTCCCCACCGCGGTGCCCGTCTCTGCTTCTGGTCCGCAGCATGACGCTCAGACACGTGACGACGACACATACCATCTCGCGGAAGGAGGTTCGATGACCCATCTGCGCTAGGAGGCTCGCATGTACCTGAAGGTTCACCCCACCGTTCCAGAGGACGAATCGTCCCTCTGCTACACCTGCCGTTTCGCCACCGTCATCACCGGCCGCAACCCGCACGATCAGATCGTCGAGTGCATGCGCCTGTACGGGAGCGACAGCCGTGTCCGCTTCGCGGTGGCGCGCTGCACCGGCTACGCTGATTCGCGGCGGCCGACGGTCAAGGATTTCGAAGATGTCGCTTGGGTGCTGCGCTCCGGCTCCGCCCGGAAGCGGGCCGGCTTCCTGCGCCCGTCCGACCCGATGCAGATTGCGCGCGCCTCCGAGGATGACGAGGATGACGAGTAGCGCTTGGAAGTCCGGCGTCAGAACCGGATGACGATTTTGCCGACGAAGTGGCTCTCCGCCTGGTAGGCGTACGCGGCCGCCGCGTCGGCAAACGCGAACACGCGATCGACGGGCGGCGCGATCCGGTTGAGGGCGACGGCGCGCAGCAGCCCCTCGAACATCGGCGTGTCGCCGACGAAGATGCCATGCAGGCTGCCCGCCTTCATCATCAGCGGTTGCGGCGCGGTATTGCCCTGCGGGCCGGCGAGAAAGCCGATCAGCGCCACCTTGCCGCCCCGGGCGAGCGACTGGTACGACCGCCCGAGCGTGCCGGCGCCGCCGATCTCCACCACGCAGTCGGCGCCGCGGCCGCCGGTGAGCCGGAGCACTTCCCGCTCCCAGTCGGGCGTCCGCACGTAGTTGATACCGTCGGTGGCGCCCAGCGCGAACGCCCGTTCCAGCTTGTCGTCGCTCGACGAGGTGACGACGACGCGCGCACCAGCCGCGCGCGCCAGCTGCAGTGCCATCATCGAGACGCCGCCGGTCCCGAGCACCAGCACGGTGTCGCCGGGCGCGAGCGGCCGCCCGACGCCGAAGAGGGCGTGCCACGCCGTGACGCCGGCGCACGGCAGGCAGGCGGCGGCCTCGTGTGAGAGCGCCTCGGGCAGCTTCACCACGCCACCGTCGGCAAAGACCGCGTGCTCGCGCAGCACGCCGTCGAGCGGCGACCCGAGCGCCGCGGGCCCCTTGGGCGTCGGCTGGAAGAAGGTGCCGGCGACACGGTCGCCGACGGCCACCGACGCCACGCCTGCGCCCACGCTGACCACGTCGCCCGCGCCATCGGAGACCGGCACCAGGTCACGCGGCGTCGCGCCTCCAAAGTAGGTGCCACGCACGACGGCCTGATCGCGATAGTTCAGCGACGCGGCCGCCAGCCGGACGACGATCTGCCCTGGACCGGCCACCGGATCGGGCTGCTCCACCATCCGCAGGCCCGCCGGATCGGTGCAGCCGGCGGGCACGACCCAGGCGCGCATCAGGCGGCTTCCTCGGTCCCTGTCACGGCTTCGACGCGCACGGGCCGCTTCCGCATCACGCGCTGCCACCACATGACGGCGCCGGTGACGAACATCAGCGCCGGCATGAGGCCGACCACCGCCCACACCGCTTTCAGCCACGGCATATCGCGCCAGCGTCCGAAGTGGAGGCGCGTGAGCCACATCAGCACGATGTCTCCGGGCCGTTCGCCCAGATAAGCGTCGGGGTCGGATATCGAGTCGACGAAGTTCGAGAACGGCTCCGGCACGCCGAGATAGAAGCCCGAGACGCCCCACATCAGCATGAACAGGAAGAGCCAGAATCCGATGGCGCTGTGGAGATCCCAGTTGAAGCGCCGCCAGCCGGACGACACTTTGATCTTGAGGCTGCGCCGCCAGCGGGTGACGCCGGGCCACCACACGACGAGCCCCGTGAGGCTCAAGACGACGGTGACGGCGCTGAGCATGCCGTTGTACCAGCGGCCGGGACGGTCGAACAGCAGCTCGTCGTGCAGCCGCGCGAGCCACAGCACGAAATACTCGCCCCGGGTGACCGAGTCGCCGAGGTCGGCGCCGGTGTAGGGGTTGAAGAGCCGCTCCTTCTTCTCGCCGTTCTTCTCGACCCAGATTTCGATCGTCGGGTTGCGGCGCGTGATGCGGTCACCGACGCGCGTCACCGTGTAGCCGGGATAGGTCTTCTCGGCGATCGCCCGCAGCTGGTCGGCGGTCAGGCGCGTGGCCTTGGCGTCGAACGCGGGACGCGGCGTGCGCAGGAGCGCGTCGAGCTCGTTGCGGTAGACGAGGGCGCTGCCGGTGACGCTCAGCATCACCAGGTACAGGCCGAGGCCGAGACCGGTCCACAGGTGAATCTGAAACAACGCGCGTCGCAGCCACACCGTCTGCGGCTGCCGCGCCCACTTGGTCCACACGCTCATGCTGCTCCGTACGTTGCGGCGCGCGTCGAGGCCCGCCCGGGAAGTTGTACACCAGTTCTGCACGGAAGCCGCGGCCGGTGCGCACGTCCGCACGAAAGCACCCGCTTTGACCCGTCCGGCACCGCCGGCCGAGTGCGGACGCCTGGCACCGGTGCCGATAGACGGGGAGGTGCATCAGATCCCGTCGATTCCCTGGGTCATCCGGATTGGCCTGCTCGCCGCCGTGACGGCGACGTTCGCTCCGGCGCCGGCGTCCGCGCAGATCTACGCCTGGCGCGACGCCAACGGCACGCTCGTGCTCTCGGATCGGGAGCTCGACACCCCGACCAAAATCTACGAAGTTCCGGGCGCGCCGTCGTATCGCACGACGACGGCGGCCGACGACCGTGCCGTGCCGGTCCCGCGGTTCGACGACCTGGTGCTGGCGCACGCGCAGCGGCACTCGCTGCGCCCGGAGCTGGTGCGCGCGGTGATTCAGGTGGAGTCCGGCTTCAACCCGCTGGCGACGTCGCCCAAGGGCGCGATGGGCCTCATGCAGCTCATGCCGGCGACCGCGCGGGCGCTCGGCGTGCGCAATCCGTACGACCCGGAGGACAACATCCGGGGCGGCACGAGGTACCTGCGCCTGCTGCTGGACAAGTACGACGGCAACGAACAGCTGGCGCTGGCGGCGTACAACGCCGGCTCGGGCGCCGTCGACCGCTACGGCAAGGTGCCGCCCTATCGCGAGACGCGCGACTATGTGCGGAAGGTCGCGTTGAAGGCCGGTGCCGACAGCGGCAGCAGCGCCAAGCTGGTGATCTACAAGTCGATCGAGATCATCGAGGGCCGCGCCGTCCCCCGCTATTCAACCCAGCGTCCCGCCGCTGGTACCTTCGAAATCGTCCGGCGCTGAAAAGGGCCGCCGGCTTCGGGCGTATAGTCGCTGCATGAGGGCGTATCCGTCCGGTGTCCGCCGGCTCGCGGGCGCCGCGTGCCTGCTGGCGCTCGCGGGGAGCGTCTCCGTCGTGGCGCAGCGCGCGTCCACGCCCGACGCGCTGCCGCCGGCGCTCGAAGCGATGGTGGACACCGAGCGCGCCTTCGCGAAGCGCGCGCTGGAGGTGGGCTGGAAGCAGGCCTTCCTCGACTACTTCTCCGACTCGGCGATCGGCTACAACGGCGAGGAAATCGGCCTCGCCAAGGAACAGGTGCGCGCCAATCCCGATCCGCCAAAGGACCATCAGCTGCTGTGGGAGCCCCGCTACGGCGACGTGGCCCGCAGCGGCGAGCTTGGCTACCTCACCGGCCCGTCACGCAACATCCTTCCGTCGCGCAACAACGGCCAGCCGCGGCACGGCGCCTATGCCTCGGTGTGGAAGCGCGAGCGCGACGGCACCTTCCGCGTGGTGATGGACGTGGGCATCACCACGCCGCGCGCTCCGACGTTCCCCGAGACGTTCACCCGCGCTCCGGCCGCCAACCGCTTCAACGGAGACCTCAACGACCGGACGCCGCCGCTCGGGACGGCCGACAGCGTGCTGAACAGCGACCTGCGGACGGGCGCCGCGCGCGCCTATAGCGGCCGGCTGGCGCCGGGCGTGCGGTTCCATCGGCAATCGGCCATGCCGATCCTCGGCGAGGCGGCCGTCCTGCGCTATCTGGCCACCCAGCCCCGGTACGACCAGATCGACTCCCGCTTCGCGGAGAGCGCCCAGTCGGGCGACCTCGGCTACACGTGGGGCACCTGGAACCGGCGCCTGCCGCCGGCTCGTGGCGGCCGTGCCGGAACCGCCGCCGGGACAGGCAAGGAGCGCTTTGAAAGCGGTATTTACACGCGTGTCTGGGTGCGCGACCGGAGCGGGCAGTGGAAGGTCGCACTTGACGTGCTAAACTAGGCCCTTTGCAGGTCTTAGAGACCGCCCAGACATAGAGGACTCGAACACAGTGGCCAAGCGTACGAAGTCAGCCCTCAAGGCAAACCGGCAGAACATCACGCGGCGGGAGCACAACCGGCAGATGCGCTCGACGCTGCGGACGGCGCTGAAGGGCATCCGCGCCAAGCTCGAAGAGAAGGATCTCGACGGGGCCAAGGCGGCGCTGAGCAAGACGGTGTCGATCGTGGACAAGATGGCCAAGACCGGCATCATCCACCGCAACACCGCCGGCCGCTACAAGTCGCGTCTCGCCGCGGGCCTCGAGCGCGCGGCCAAGTAGGGTCTGCCTTCAGGCAGACCATCAACGGGCCGCCTGAAGGCGGCCCCTACATCACTGGTCAGCGCCGCCCGGCCCAGCGCGGCGGGCCTCCACTCACCCGCCCGCGCGAATCCCCACACAGCTCCACGACCAGCCGCTCGAGCAGCAGCTTCTGATCGCCGCCGCTCGACTTGAGGGCGAGGTCCGTCCGGAAGACGGCGCCGACCGCCTCGCGCAGGCGCGGTCCGGGCGTGCGCTCGGCCACGAAGCGCAGCTGCCCCAGCAGGAAGAACGGGGCCGCGCCGTTCTCGAGCGCGGCGCTGAGCTGCTTGAGCGCCTCGCCGGCGTTTCCCGCGCGAATCGCGTCCGCGATGCCGAAGTCCTGATGCTGATCGGGTCCGGCGGGAACCGACTGCTTGACGTCGTCGGCGGAGATCGTCGCCTGCCCCATCGCATACAACGCCACCCGCTCGATGCCGGCCCGCAGGCGGACCAGGCTGGTGCCGCCGCGCTCGACCAGCGCGCGGATGGCCGCCGCGTCGAGCGGCACTTTGTCGCGCGCGGCCCGCGCCTTGATCCACCGCTCGGCGTCGGCCGTGTCCTCGATGGTGCCGCAGTCCACGACCTGCGCCACGCGCGCCAGCGTTTTCGAGATGCGGCGCCGCATGTCGAGCGATCCGCAGACGAAGACGACGGTCGCGTGCGGCGACGGGCTCTGGATGAACGCCTCGAGCCGCGCCAGCTCCTCGTCGGCCGCCTTCGACTCGCGCTTCGGGATGAGCAGGCGCTCGGCTTCGAGCACCAGCACCACGCGGCGCTCGGCCATCATCGGAAAGGTGTTGGCGGCATCGAGCAGCGCGTCCACCGACGTGTCGCCGCCGTAGAGACGGTCCACGTTGAACGCCTGCAGGCCCGGGTCCACCAGGTCCCCGAAGGCGCCGGCCACCTCGGCCTTCTCGGCGTCGTCGTCCCCCAGCAGCAGGTACAGCGGACCGGCCGCACCAGAGTTGAGCTGCGCGCGAAGAGCCGACGCGGTGAGCGCCGGCATCAGAAGGCCTCGAGGATGGCGGTCACGACGGTGCGGGCGACGTCGGTGGCGATGCGGTCCAGCGAGCTGCGCTCCTGGTCGAGGAAGGTGTCGCCGCCGAGCGGGCCGTTGCTGCGGCTCTGCAGGTCGTATTCGCCGCGGAACACCAGGCTGTCGTCCGACCAGATGACGTCCTGCGTGTGGGCATCGGTGAACGCCATCTTCATCGCCACGGTGAACAGATACCGCGACGCCAGCTGCTCGTTGCTGATGCCCACCGGCACCACCGAAATGGCCAGCACTTCACCCGTCAGGAGGGCGTCGGCCCCGGCTTCTTCCGGCTTCACGGTGTACTTGCCGCGGCCGATGAACTCGGCGCGAATCTTCTCGGTCAGGATGTCCTCGACCTGGAAGAACGTGCTGCGATTCTCGAGCTTCGGGATGCCGACGATCTTGATCGTCGTCGGCAGAAACGACCCGCGTCCGGCCAGCGCGTAGCCACAGCCGCTGGACGCGGCGGCACAGACGCACAGGACAACGGCGGCGAGCCAGCGCATGTGGATGAGGCCTGCTCCTACTTCACCACGACGGACACCAGGCGTCCCTTGGCCACGACGACTTTCACCACGGTCTTCCCGGCAGTGTACGCCGTCACGCCGGGGTCGGCGAGCGCGGCGCGCTCGAGCTCCTGTTCGCTGGCGTCGGCCGCCACGGTCAGCCGTCCGCGCACCTTGCCGTTGACCTGGACCGGGATGACGACCTCGTCGGCCTTGGCTACCTCGGCGTCGAACTCCGGCCACGCGACCTGCGTGAGCCCGTCCTGATGGCCCAGCTCTTCCCACAGCTCCTCGCACGTGTGCGGCGCGAACGGCGACAGCATCCGCACGAGGGCCTCGATCGCCTCGCGCATGACCAGCCGCGTTTCCGTGCGGTCGGCTGCGGCGGTGGCCGCAAAGGCATAGAGCTCGTTCACCAGCTCCATCATGGAGGAGACGGCGGTGTTGAGCTGCTGGCGCTGTTCGATGTCCGTCGTCACCCGCCGGATGGTGTCGTGCGTCTTGCGGCGCACGGCCCGCTCCGCCGGATTGAGCGCGGCGCCGTCCACGGCACCGGCCGGGGCGGCGCTGATCGACGGGATCCAGTGCTCGACGAGACGCCACACGCGCCCGAGGAAGCGGAAGCTGCCCTCGAGCCCGCTGTCGGTCCACTCCACTTCGTTCTCGGGCGGTGCCACGAACATGACGTAGAGGCGGAGCGCGTCGGCACCGTACTTCTGGAGCATCGTGTCGGGGTCCACGACGTTGCCCTTGGACTTAGACATGACCTTGCCGTCCTTCAGCACCATCCCCTGCGTGAGGAGCTGTGTGAACGGCTCGTCGTGCGACACCATGCCGACGTCGCGGAACACGCGCGCGAAGAAGCGCGAGTAGATCAGGTGCAGGATGGCGTGCTCGACGCCGCCGCTGTAAAAGTCCACCGGCAGCCAGTACTTCACGGCCGCCGGATCGAACGCCTGCTTCTGGTTCCGCGGATCGGCAAAGCGGTAGAAGTACCAGGACGAGTCCACGAACGTGTCCATGGTGTCGGTTTCGCGCCGCGCCGGGCCGCCGCACTTCGGACACGTGACGTTGACGAACTCGGGTACCGAGGCCAGCGGTGAGTCGCCGCGCCCGGTGAATTCCGTCACCCGAGGCAGTTCCACGGGCAGCTGGTCGTCCGGCACCGGCACGATGCCGTCCGTCGGGCAGACGATCATCGGGATCGGCGTGCCCCAATAGCGCTGACGCGAGATGCCCCAGTCCTTGAGCCGGTACTGGATGGTTCCCTCGCCGATGCCCTTCGCCTTGGCGAAGGCGATCATCTTCTTCTGCGCCTCAGCCGTCAGGAGGCCGCTGAAGTCGCCCGAGTCTACCGAAAGGCCATACTCGGTCATCGGCAACCGGTCTTCGACCCAGATCTCCCCGCTGACGCTCCCGATGCCGGCCGAGCCGGCGCCGCTCGCCTCCGCTTCGGTGCGCGCCCGCTCCATCTCCTCCCTGGCTTTCGCGTCGAGCGAGGCCATGAGCGCCTCGGGCGGGAGGCGCACGACAACGCGCCGGATGGGCAGCTGGTATTTCGTGGCGAACTCGAAGTCGCGCTCGTCGTGGGCGGGGACGGCCATGATGGCGCCGGTCCCGTAGTCGCCGAGCACGAAGTTCGCCACCCACACGGGCACCGCTTCGTTCGTGAACGGATTGATCGCCTTGAAGCCGGTGTCCACGCCTTGCTTCTCGAGCTCGCCGCTGATCCGCTTGGTCCGGTCCTGCGTGCGGAAGGCCTGCACCTGACGCTTGAGCGCCGCCGGGTCGGCCGAGCGTTCGGCGAGCGTCTGGACGAGAGGATGCTCCGGGCCGAGGACGACGAACGTCGCGCCATAGATGGTGTCGATGCGCGTCGTGAAGACTTCGATCTGCGTGGCCGGGTCTTTCTCGAGCGGGAACTTGACCCGGGCGCCCTCGGAGCGCCCGATCCAGTTCCGCTGCATCGTCAGCACTTTTTCCGGCCACTTGTCGAGGTGATCGGCGGCTTCGAGCAGTTCGTCGGCGTAGGCGGTGATGCGGAAGAACCACTGCTCGAGATCGCGCGTCTCGACCAGCGTGTCGCAGCGCCAGCACCGGCCGTCCACCACCTGCTCGTTGGCCAGCACGGTGTTGTCCACCGGGCACCAGTTCACCGACGACTTCCGCCGGTAGGCCAGCCCCTTCTCGAACATGCGGATGAAGAGCCACTGGTTCCACTTGTAGTACTCGGCGTCGCAGGTCGCGAGCTCGCGCTCCCAGGCGTAGCTGATGCCGAGGCGCTGCAACTGCCCCTTCATGTGCGCGATGTTGGCGCGCGTGGACTGCTCAGGATGGATGCCGCTCTTGATGGCGGCGTTCTCGGCCGGCAGGCCGAAGGCGTCCCAGCCGAAGGGGTGCAGCACGTTGTAGCCGCGCATCCGCTTGGTGCGCGCCATGACGTCGCCGATGATGTAGTTGCGGACGTGGCCCACGTGCGCGTGCCCGGACGGGTACGCGAACATCTCGAGGCAGTAGAACTTCGGCCGCGACGGATCGACGACCACCTCGAACGCGCGGGCGCGCTGCCAGCGCTCCTGCCACTTCGCGTCGAGGGCTTGCGGGTGATAGTCGGACACTACATCGAATTATAGCTTCCAGTACGCGCGCAGCTCCGGTACGACGGCCGCGCAGGTGGCGGCGGCGCGGGTGGTGTCGCCCTCGAGCGGCGGCACGTCGGGGGCGTTGCCGCCAAGCGTGAAGCCGACCGCGCGGGTGCAGTCCGCGAGCGCTTTCAGATCGTAGCCGCCCTCGGTGAGCGCCACGACGCGACCCTCGCAGCACTCGTCGGCGATGGATCCCACCGCGGCGGTGAGGCGCACGAACTCGGCGGCGCTCAGCCGCATGCCGCCGAGCGGATCGTCGGCGTGCGCGTCGAAGCCGGCCGAGATCAGGATCAGTTGCGGTGCGAACTGCCGCAGCACGGGCCACGCCACCTCGCCGAACACCCGCTCGTAGTCCGCGTCGGTCGCGCCGGCCGCGAGCGGCAGATTGACCGTGAACCCCTTCCCCGCGCCCTGCCCGATCTCGTTCGCGGCGCCGGTTCCCGGGTAGTACGGGAACTGGTGCGACGAGATGAAGAGCACGTGTGCATCGTCGTAGAAGGAGTGCTGCGTGCCGTTGCCGTGGTGCACGTCGTAGTCGACGATGGCCACCCGGGTCAGCCCGCGGGCGCGCGCGTGCGCGGCGGCCACCGCCACGTTGTTGAACAGGCAGAAGCCCATCGCCCGGCCGCGCTCGGCGTGGTGGCCGGGTGGACGCACCAGCGCGAGGGCGCGCGTGCCGGGGTCGCCCTCGAGCACGGCATCCACGGCGCCCGCCGCGGCACCGGCCGCCAGCCGTGCCACCTCGTAGCTCTCCGGCGACGTGAACGTGTCGGGATCGAGTGCCACGGCACGGCCCGCCGTTTCGCGGAGCAGCGTCAGATAGTCGCCGTCGTGCACCTGCAGCAGCTCGTCGTCGGTCACCCGCCGCGGCTCGACGGTGTCCGCTCCAGCGGCCCGCAGGTCGGCGGCCACGCTGAGCAGTACTTCGCTGCGGCTGACGCGCTCGGGGTGGCCGGGCGGGGTGACATGATCGGCAAAGCGGGACGAGGAGAACACTCGCAGTCGCACGGAGCGATGATATCGTCCTGAGACACTAGACGCCTCGATGAAGTTTCTCGTCATCGCCAAGCAGAAGAAGAACGTGGACACGTTCGAAGGTGTCCTCGGCGAGCTGCTCGCCCTCGGGCACGAGGTGACGCTGGCGATCCAACAGCGCGATCCCGAGCGCGACGCACGCCTGGCCGAACGGCTGCGCCACGAGCGGTTCTCGCTGGTGCCGTGCCCGGACGAGCGGACCGACGGCTGGCGCGCGGCGGCCCCGCTGGTGCGCACCGTCCGCGACTGGGCGCAGTACACACGGCCCGCCTACCGCACCGCGTCGAAGCTGCACCGGCGCGCCGTCGAGCGCCTGTTCCGCGAGCTCGGCACTTCGCTGAGCGGCGAGGCGCCGCCACTGGGAACGGCCGCCGGCGCGCGGGTGCGAGAGGCGCTCGAACGGCTGGAGCGCGTCATCCCCGCCGACGCGCGGCACGACGAATTCCTGGTCCGGCATCGGCCCGACGTGGTTCTCGTCACGCCGGGCCTGCACTTCGGGACCGGCCAGACGGATTACATCAAGGCGGCGCGTGCCCGCCGCATCCCGGTGTGGATGCTGCTTTTCAGCTGGGACAACCTGAGCACGAAGGGCGCGCTGCACGAGCGGCCCGATCTGATGTTCGTGTGGAACGAGCGGCAGCGCCAGGAGGCGGTGGAGCTGCACGACTTCCCGGCCGATCGCGTGGTGGTGGCGGGCGCGCCGCGATTCGACGAGTTCTTCGCCCTCGAGCCGCGCGTGACCAGGGAGGCGTTCTTCGCGCCGCTCGGGCTCGATCCCGCGCGCCCGGCGCTGCTCTATTTGTGCTCGTCCCGTTTCATCGCCGCGCGTGAGCTGGAATTCATCCGCACGTGGCTGGCCAGGCTGCGCGAAGCCGGGCCGCCGCTCAACCGGTGCACCGTCCTCGTGCGGCCGCACCCGGACGTCGAACTCGTGGAGGGCGGTCCGGAGCCCGAGGCGATCACCTGGGGGGCGATGCGGCAGGCGACCGGCTGGGTCCAGCGGCCGTTCGACGATCCGGCCGCACTGGTGCTCCGCACGACGTACGGGACGCCGCAGGCGTTCTTCGAGTGCCTGCATCACGCGCGGGCGGTGGTCGCGCTGAACACGAGCGCGGAGCTCGAGGCGGGCATCACGGGCCGCCCGGTGTACACCGTCCTGTCGACCGAGGAGGCGGCCGACGGACAGGCCAACACGATTCATTTCAACTACCTGCTGCGGGAGCACGGCGGCTTCGTCCACTACGCGCCCGACCTGGCCGGCCACGTCGAACAGCTGGCGGCCGCGTTGAGCGCGACTCCCGACACCTCGTCGATTCGGGCCTTCATCGACGCGTTTCTGCGTCCGCTCGGCGACCGCCCCGTGGCACCGGTGCTGGCGCGGATGCTGGTCGATCGCGCCGAGGCGATCGCCTCGGTAGCCACCCGAGCGGAGGCCGCGCCGGCCGTCAGCGAACCGGACCCGGTTTCGGACGCGTGGGAACCGTCCGACGACATCCTCGAACCAGACGCCACCGCGAAGGAGACGCTGCCCTTCGGCACCGCCGACGGCGGCATGCGGCTGTACGCCTCGACGGCAACCCGGCGGCTGCTTCGACGCGGCGTCGGGAGGCTGCCGGCGGCACTCGACGCGTGGCTGTCGTCCGACGTCGCACCTGGCGATGTGCTCTACGACATCGGCGCCGGCCCTGGTGCGTGCAGCGTGCTGGCGGCGCGGCAGCGCGGCGCCGTGGTCGTGGCGTTCGAGCCCGGCTTCGCGGCCTTCCACGAGCTGTGCGAGAACGTCATCCTGAACGGCTGCACGGGCTCGGTGGTGCCGCTGCCGGTGGCGCTGGCGGCGCGCACCGGCCTCCGTGCGCTGACCTATCCTCACGCGCCTGGCGGTGATCACCACGCGCTGCGGGGCCGTGAATGGCGCCCGGGGCGAGAGTCGCCCGACGATCGGTACACGCAGCCGGTGTGCGCGGAGCCGCTCGACGACGTCGTGCGGCGCCATCGTCTCCCGCCCCCTCAGGCGATTCGGATAGCCGTGCGCTCGGGCGCGGACGAGGTGCTGCGGGGCGCCGCGGAGGTGCTCGAGGTGCACCGCCCGCGCTCGGTCCTGGTGATGCTGAAAGACGCCGGCGATGCCGCCGCGGTCCAGACGGCTGCTGAACCGCTTGGGTACGCGGCGACGCCGGCCGTTGAAGAAGCCGCCGGTCAGGGCGTGAATCTGCGCCTGGTGCCGGTGTCCGGCCAGCCACCGGCCAGTCGATGGGGATCGCTCCGGCGGGCCGCGGGCCGGGCGCGCGCCGGACGCTGATCTCCCCTACAATGCCGCCAAGGTCAGGTGGGCCAGGTGGGTCAGGTAAGTCGGGTGGGTGACATATGAGCAAACACGGACGCAACGAGCTTTGTCACTGCGGCAGCGGCAAGAAGTTCAAGCGCTGTCACGGGGTCACATCCGAGTCGAAGAAGAGCGGCCGCTTCCTGATGATCGCCGTCGGGATCGGCGTGCTCGCGGCGGTGGCGGCCGGCGTGGCCGCCTTCACGACTGAACGCTCCTCGTCGGACCGCGTCTGGTCGCCTGAGCACGGTCACTACCACAACGCGTACGGCCAAGAAGTGCCGTGAGGCGCCTCACCACCGGAGTGGTTGCAGCGGTCGCGGTCGCCGTCGCCCTCGCGACGCTCGGCGCGCAGGGCCCGTCGGGTGGCGGGTCGGCATCCGAGCGGTTCGTGATGCGCGTCGTGACCCAGGGGCTCGACGCGCCGTGGGAGATCACGTGGGGACCTGACGGCCAGCTGTGGGTCACCGAGCGCCGCGGCCGCCGCGTCCTGCGGATCAATCCGGCCGACGGCACGCAGAACGTCGCGCTGGTGCTGCCAGAGGTGCACCAGAGCGTGACGCAGGACGGCCTGCTCGGCCTCGCTCTGCATCCCGACCTGCTGCGCGGGCGGCAGAACGACTTCGTCTATCTCGCGTTCACCTACGATGACGCGCCCGGACCCGCGTTCGTCCGCCGCATGGCCGTCCGCCGCTACACCTTCGACCAGGCCGCGGGACGCCTGGGTTCACCGCAGGATGTCCTGACGGGGCTGCCGGTGGGCGACGACCATCTGGCCGGCCGCCTCAAGTTCGGCCCCGACGGCATGCTCTATCTGAGCCTCGGCGACGAGGGCGCCAACTTCGGCGGCAACCGCTGCAACGTGAATCACGCGCAGGATCTCCCGACTGCGGCCGAGATCGGCGCCAAGAACTGGACCTCGTACCAAGGCAAGATCCTCCGCATCGCGCCCGACGGATCCGTCCCGCGCGACAACCCGACGATCGGCGGCGTCCGCAGCCACGTCTTCTCGTACGGCCATCGCAATCCGCAGGGGCTCGTCTTCGGCCCGGGCGGACGGCTCTACGAGTCGGAGCACGGCCCGGACGTGGACGACGAGGTCAATCTGATCGAGGCCGGAGGCAACTACGGCTGGCCGCGCGTTGCCGGCTACCGGGACGAGAAGTCGTACGTCTACGCGAACTGGTCGGCGTCGTCGCCCACGCCGTGCGCGTCGCTGCCGCCGCAAGGCCGTGGCGGCATTCCGCCGTCGGTGCCGCAGCAGGCCGAGAGCACGTTCCAGGCGCCGGACTTCAAGCCGCCGATTCAGACGTTCTTCACCGTGGAGCCGGCCACCGAGGTGCTGCGCCGACCGGGCAACACCGTGGCGCCCGGCAGCCTCGACATCGTCACCGGCGACGCCGGCGTGCCCGGCTGGAAGACGTCGCTGCTGCTGCCGGTGATGCTGCGCGGCCTCGTCTACCGCATGCTGCTGGCGCCCGACGGCAAGAGCGTCGTGGGCGGACCGATCGAGTATTTCAAGACGACCAATCGCTACCGCGATCTCGCCGTGGGTCCCGATCAGCGGACGATCTACATCGTGACTGACAGTGACGGCGCCACGATCGATGGAAACGGCACGCGGACGCGAATGCTGGCCAATCCCGGCGCGGTGCTCGAATTCAAGTACGCCGGCCTGGGCAAGGACTGATGTAGAGGGCGGTCTTCAGACCGCCCTGCCTACCTGGCCGAATACTTCTTCGTGAAGCCGTTGCGGGCGTTGGTCACGCTGAACGACCCGTCGCGGCTCGCCGATACCTTCAGCCAGTAGGCCTGTCCGTTGTGCGCGGGCGGCGGCGCCGCCCCAGGGCCCGGCGCCGGTGCGGCCGTCGGCGCGATCGGCATCGTGGCCTGCTGCTCGTCCACCGTGTTCGAGATGAACGCGCCCGGCACCGTGTACTCCTGGCCGCTCAGCAGCGAGAAATGCACCTGCCACAGATCCTCGAGGCCGGGCGACGAGTGCAGCACCTTCATCGCATCGGGCTGGCCGCCCTTGCGCGTGCCGTTGTTCATGATGGCGACGCGCGGATGCAAGGCGTGCACGAGCTGCGGTGAGTTCGAGATCGCCTGCCCGTGATGCGACACGATGAACAGATCGACGACGCCGATCGGGTTGTTCGGGCACATCAGCTCGAACTCCTTGTTCCACGTCAGGTCGCCCAGGTGCGCCACCTTGAACTTGCCGAACGTGACGACGCTGCCGACCGACTGCGCGTTCTCTCCGGGATCCGGGGTGCCTGCCTTGTAGTCGGCGCACATGGGGTTGGGCTTTCCGGCCCCTGGCAGCGACGCCGTGGTGTGCTGCCCGCCGGCGGCCACGATTCGCCAGTCGAGCCCCGCGATAGTGACCTTGTCGCCCGGTTTGGCCACCGTGTGCGCGGCCTTCGCGTAGAGCGCCGGATAACCCTCGCGGACGAACGCGTTGCCGGCCGCCGGCGGCTCCACGCTGCCGCCGTGGTCGATGTACTGCTTGATGGGGAGCCTCGACGCCACGAACTCCATGGCGCCGAAGTGATCGCCATGCCAGTGCGTCGTGATCAAGTGATCGATCTGCGTGACGCCGGCGTCCTTCGCGGCCGCGAGGATGCGCGTGCCGTCGCGCTCGGCGGCGGCGCCGCCGTTCCCGGTGTCGATCAGCAGCGACTCGCCGGACGGCGCGACGAAGAGCGTGGAGTTGCCGCCCTCGACGTCGATCAGATAGATGTCGAGCGTCGTGCGCGCGGACTGCGCGACCAGGGCAACGGCAGCAGTCAGGAGGACGACAGGAACGCTTTTGGCCAGTCGTGACATGGCCAGGAGTATCCGCCGGTCGGGCGGCTCAGGACAACAGCGATGTGGCGTCCTTTTCGAGCGCGGCGAGACGCCGTTCGAGCTCGAGCCGGGCGGTCTCGAGCGCGTCGCCCGAGGCGTTCGGTTCCACGTAGAGCGGCTCTCCGACGGCAAGCCCCACCGTGCTGAACGGCTTGGGGATCTGCGTGCGGTCCCAGCTGCGCGCCGTCCAGGCCCGCGAGGCCTCGAGGTGGAACGGCAACAGCGGATTGCCGGTCGCCGACGCGAGCCAGACGGCGCCCGGCTGGGCGACGCGGGCCGGACCCCGGGGACCGTCGAGCGTGAATCCGGCCGGCCGGCCGGCCTTCATCTCGCGCACGAGCCGCAGGAGGGCCCGCTTGCCGCCGCTCGACGTCGATCCGCGCGCCGTCCCGTAGCCGAAGCGCTCGATGATGCGCGCGATCCACTCGCCGTCGAAGTTCTCGCTCGTGATCACCACGATGCCGCGGCGGCGGAAGTAGTAGGTCGCCGTGAGGATGCGGCCGTGCCAGAACCCCATGACCGGCTGGTGCCCCGCGGCGCGGATGGCGTCGAGGTGCTCGAGCCCCGAGACCCGCCATCGCAACGTGCCGCCGAGCGCGGCGATGATCGGATACCCCAGCCCGGCGATGGCGGCCACCTGGGTGCGTTTCCAGCGCGACGCGCGCCAGTCGACGGACACTAGCGCGCCTTCCTGTTCGATGTCGCGCGCGACGTTGGTCCTCGGTCCTTGGTCCCTGGTTCCGGGTCCGTCCTCGGTCCTTCGTCGTTGGTCCGGTCGTGAACAGCAACCGCGCACCAAGGACCAGGGACCGATCGGGCAGCAAGGACGGACCAAGAACCAAGGACCATGGACCAGGGACGCAGGGCCAAGATAGCCACTCTCAAGAGTCTCTGGACATCTACATGCCCGTGTACTGCGGTCCGCCGCCGCCTTCAGGCGGCACCCAGGTGATGACGCCGTAGGGGTCCATGATGTCGCACGTCTTGCAGTGGACGCAGTTGGACGCGTTGATCTGCAGGCGGGGCGCGCCGCTCGCGTCGCGGACGATCTCGTAGACGTTGGCGGGACAGAACCGCGTGCAGGGATGCCCGTATTCGGTGCCGCAGATCGACGTGCACACCTCGGTGTGCACCAGCAGGTGCGCCGGCTGGTCCTCGTCGTGCGCCGTTCCGGCATAGTGCACGTTGGTCACCTTGTCGAAGGTGAGTACGCGGTCCGGCGGCACGTCGCGGCTCGCTGCCGGGCTCGCCAGGTCGATGCCGTAGTACCAACGCAACGTGCGCATGCGGGTGTGGCCCGCGTCGCCGTGCAGGTCGCCCAGCCAGGCCCCGCGCGTGAGCATCGCCGCGCCCGCGAAGAGCAGCCCAGGCACCAGCCCGTGGCCGAACGCCTGGTGGACGTTGCGCACCGGCTCCAGCTCTTTCCGCACCGCGCTGCCGTCGAGACGCGTCTGATACGACGAGAGCGCGGCCGCGCTCGTATCGCCGCGCTGCAGCGCCTCGAACGCCGTCTCGGCGGCCAGCATCCCGGTGCGCATCGCCAGGTGGATGCCCTTGAGGCGCACCGAGTTCACGAAGCTTCCGGCGTCGCCGGCGATGAGCGCGCCGTCGGCGTGCACGCGCGGCACCGTATTCCAGCCGCCCTCCGGCAGCGCCTTGGCGCCGTAGCGCACGAGGCGGCCGCCGTCGAGCAGGCGCGCGATCAGCGGGTGGCGCTTGAAGCGGTTGAAGGCCACGTGGGGGTCGAACAGCGGGTCGTGATAGTCGAGCCCCACCACCAGGCCCAGCGACACCAGGCGATCGGGCAGCGCGTAGATGAAGCCGCCGCCGAACTCCTCGTGCCGCAGCGGGTGCCCGAGCGTGTGCATCACGGTGCCGGTGTCGATGCGCCCCTCCGCCACCTCCCACAGTTCCTTGATGCCGATGGCGAACTGCTCGGGCTCGCGCCCCTGGCCGAGCGCGAGAGTGCGCCGCAGCTGCTTGGTGAGGTTGCCGCGCACGCCGTCGCAGAAGATCGTGACCTTGGCGTGGATGTCCACGCCCGGCTCGAAGGCGCTCTTCTCCTCGCCATGCTTCCCGCGGCCGCGGTCGCCGGTGCGGACGCCGATCACGCGCTGGCCGTCGAGCAGCACCTCCTGGCCGGCGAAGCCGGTGAAGAGATCGATCCCCGCGGCTTCGGCCTGCGCCGCCATCCAGCGTCCCAGCTGGTTGAGCGACACCAGGGCGTTGCCATGGTTGGCCAGCGGCGGCGGAATGAGCGGCGCCCGGATCGCCCGGTGCTCGGTGAGGAAGTAGACGCGCTCGCGGCCGACCATGGTAAGGAGCGGCGCGCCGAGCGCCCGGTAGTCCGGCAGGAGTTCGGCGAGCGCGGACAGATCGAGCACAGCGCCGGACAGGAGGTGCGCACCGGCCTCGCGGGCCTTCTCGAGCACGGCGATCGACGGCGCCTCGCCGCCCCGCGCCTTGGCCAGCTGCGACAGGCGTATCGCGGCCGACAGCCCCGCCGGGCCGCCGCCGACGATCAGGACGTCAACGTCGAGGGTCTCTCGCTCTCGAGCCACCACATCCTAGTGTGACTGTTTTTCGATCTCCGCGGTCATGGCCGGCACGATGTCGAACAGGTCGCCGACGATGCCGTAGTCGGCCACTTCGAAGATCGGCGCGTCGGCGTCCTTGTTGATGGCGACGATGGTGCGCGACCCCTTCATGCCGACCAGATGCTGGATGGCGCCCGAGATGCCGAGCGCGACATACAGCTTGGGCGCCACCGTCTGGCCGGAGCTGCCCACTTGCCGATCCATCGGCAGCCAGCCGTTGTCGCAGATTGGACGTGACGCGGCAATCTCGGCGCCCATCGCGGCCGCCAGCTTCTCGGCCACCGCGATCTGGTCCTGCGATTTGATCCCGCGCCCCACGGCGACGATGCGTTCGGCCTGGCCGAGATCCACGGCCTGGCGCGCCTCCTGGAACGGCGGCTCGACGGTCTGGCGGGACGGGGCATCCAGGGCAACGCTCAGTGCCCGTGCCGCCGCGGGCGCCCCCTTGGTGACTCCATCGGCGCGGAACGCGCCGATCTGACAGGTGACGATGGCCGGACCGTCGCCCTGCGGCGCCACCTCGGCGACGAGCTTTCCTTGGAACATCGGCCGCAGGAACGTGGCGGCCGCGCCGCTGCCCTTCACGGCCACGACATCGGCGACGAGCGGCGTTCGCAGTCGTGCGGCCAGACGGGGTGCGTAGTCACGCGCCTGATAGGTGTGCGCCATCACCACGAGCCGCGGTGTCGTCTGCGCGATGACCGCGGCCACGGCCGCGACCTGGGCGTCGGGTGTATAGGACGCCAGCGCGGCGTCTTGGACGGTCAGCACCTCGCCCACGCCGGCGTCGGCGAGCGTCTTGGCCGCATCGCCGCCGCCCGGCAGGAGGATCGCGATCGGCTCGCCCGATGCGAGCTGTTGCGCGCAGGCGACGGCCTCCCAGCTGGCGCGATTGAGCGCCCCGGCGCGCTGCTCGGCGACGACGAGAATCATCGGGGGCTCGCGCTCACAGCACGCGCGCCTCTTCGCGCAGGCGGCGCACGAGCTCCGCGGCGGCCTGGGCCGGCGCGCCGTCGATCATGGCCGTCTGCTTCGATTTCGACGGCAGCGACAGCCCGACGATCTTGAGGCCGGGTGTGAGCCCGGCGGGCGGCGTCACGCTGCGAATCTCCTTCTTCTTGGCCGCCATGATCCCTTTCAGGGTGGCGTAGCGCAGCTGGTTGATGCCGCTCTGAATCGTGAGGAGCGCCGGCGTCGGCATCGCCACCCACTGGAACCAGCCGCCCTCGAGCTCACGCTTCACGCGCACGCGCCCTTCCGACACCTCGACGTCCATGATGATGGTCGAGTGTGGGATGCCGAGCAGCTCGGCCAGCGCCACGCCGGTCTGGGCATGCCCCTGGTCGTCCGACTGCAGTCCCGTGAGCACGAGGTCGAACGCTTCGTCGCGCATGGCGTGCGCGAGGGCCGAGGCGACCATGAAGCCGTCGGCCGCGCCCAGCTCCGCGCCGTCGACGTGGATGCCGCGGTCGGCGCCCCGGGCAAGCCCCTCGCGAATCACCTGCTGGACGCGCGCCGGCCCTGCCGAGCACACGACGACTTCCCCGCCGTGCTTCTCCCGCAGCCGCAGCGCTTCCTCGAGCGCGTAGGCGTCGGGCTCGTTCATCTCGAAGCTGGCGTCGGCCTCGCGGATCCAGGTGCGATCGTCGGTGAGCCGCGGCTGCCATTCCCGCGTCGGGACCTGCTTGATGCAGACCGCAATCTTCATGGTGGTCCGCGGCTAGGCGTCGCTGGCGCGCTTCAGCAGCAGCGCGACGTTGGTGCCGCCGAAGCCGAACGAGTTGGACAGCGCGTAGCGCATCGGCATCTCACGCTTTGCCTTCGGCACGTAATCGAGGTCGCAGTCGGGGTCTGGGCAGTCGAGATTGATGGTGGGCGGCGCCACCTGGTGATGGAGCGCCAGCGCCGTGATGCCGGCCTCGAGGCCGCCTGCCGCGCCGAGCAGGTGCCCGGTCATCGACTTGGTGGACGAGATGGCCAGGCGGCGCGCGTGGTTTCCGAACGTCGTCTTGATCGCCATCGTCTCGAGCCGGTCGTTGAACGGGGTCGAGGTGCCGTGGGCGTTGATGTAGTCCACCTCGGCGGGGTCGATCCCCGCCTTGCGAATCGCCATCTGCATGGCCCGGGCGCCGCCGTCTCCGTCCTCGGAGGGCGCCGTGATGTGGAACGCGTCGCCCGACGAGCCGTAGCCGGCGACCTCGGCGTAGATCTTCGCGCCGCGCCGGCGCGCCGACTCGAGCTCCTCCATGACCACCACGCCCGCGCCTTCGCCGATCACGAAGCCGTCGCGATCCTTGTCGAAGGGCCGGCTGGCGCGGCCGGGATCGTCGTTGCGCGTCGAGAGGGCGCGCAGCGCGGCGAACCCGCCGATGCTCATCGGCGTGATGGCGGCTTCCGATCCGCCGGCAATCATCGCGTCGGCATCGCCGCGCTTGATGATCTCGTAAGACTCGCCCACCGCGTGCGCCGAGGCGGAGCACGCCGTACACGTGGCCAGGTTCGGCCCCTTGGCGCCGAACCGGATCGACACCTGGCCGGAGGCCAGGTTGATGATCATCGCCGGGATAAAGAAGGGGGAGATCCGGCGGGGGCCGCTCTCGAGCAGTGTCTGATGCTCACGCTCGATGGTGGCGAACCCGCCGATACCCGACCCGATGAAGACGCCGACGCTGGTGGCGTTGGCGGGCGTGATCTGCAGGCCGGAGTCCTCCATCGCGAACTGTGAGGCCGCGATGGCGTACTGGATGAAGACGTCCATCTTCTTGACGTCTTTCTTGTCCACGTACTGCAGCGGATCGAAGCCACGGACCTCGGCGGCGATCTGCGCGGCGAAGTTCGCGACGTCGAACTTCGTGACGCGTCCGACGCCGCTCGTGCCGGCGAGCAGCGCGTTCCAGGTGGCGCCGGTTCCGATGCCCACCGCGGACACCAGGCCGACGCCGGTGATGACGACCCGCCTTTCCAAAGGCACGCTCCCGGGGGGCAGGGTTACTTCTTGGACTTCGCGTGCGCCTCGATGTAGTCGATGGCTTCCTTGACGCGGGTGATCTTTTCGGCCGATTCGTCCGGGATCTCGATCCCGAACTCCTCTTCGAACGCCATGACCAGCTCCACGGTGTCGAGCGAGTCGGCGCCCAGATCGTCGACGAACGAGGCATCCGGCGTCACTTCTTCCTCGTCGACTCCGAGCTGCTCAACGATGATGCTCTTCACCTTGTCTGCTACAGCCATCACATCTCCTCGTTAGGTGTACATCCCGCCGTTGACGGCGAGAACCTGCCCTGTAATATACGACGCCTCATCCGAGGCAAGGAAGCACACTGCGGCGGCCACGTCTTCGGCCGTTCCGATGCGGCCAAGCGGGATCTGCGCCGACCAGTCGCCCTGGGCCTTGTCGGTGAGCGCCTGTGTCATGTCCGTGGCGACGAGCCCCGGCGCCACCACATTGACCGTGATTTGCCGGGACGCGACTTCGCGCGCGATTGCCTTGCTGAACCCGATGAGCCCGGCCTTGGACGCGGCGTAGTTCGCCTGGCCGGCGTTGCCCATCTGCCCTACCACCGACCCGATGCTGATGATGCGGCCGCCGCGCTGCCGGATCATCGGCTTGAGCACCGCCTGGACGATGGTGAACGCGGCGGTGAGGTTGGTGGCCAGGACGTCGTCCCAGTCGGCGCGCTTCATCCGCAGCATCAGTTGATCGCGCGCGATGCCGGCGTTGTTCACCAGGATGTCCAGCCGCCCGTTGTGCTGCAGCGCGGTGGTCAGCATCGCGTCGACGGAAGCGGCGTCGGTGACGTCCGCGCTCACGGCCGTGGCCGAACCCCCGGCGGCCGTGATCGCCTCGACGGTCCCCTCGGCGTTGTTGCCGCGCGCAGCCGCCACGACGTGGGCGCCGCTGGACGCGAGCGCCACGGCGATGGCGCGGCCGATGCCGCGCGACGCGCCGGTGACGAGCGCCACCTTGCCGGTCAGTTCGAACATGCGGCCAACACGGCGTCCAGCTGCTCTGGACTGCTGAAGCTCACGATGTGAGCGCCCTTCTGGATTCGCTTGATGAAACCGGCGAGCACGGCGCCGGGCCCCACCTCGATGTAGTGCGTCACCCCTTCGGCGGCGAGCCGCTGCACCACGTCCACCCACCGCACGCGCGACGAGACCTGCTGCACCAAGGCGTCCACCGACGCGCGGGCGTCGCTCTTGGGCGCGGCGTCCACGTTGGCCACTACGGGCACGCGCGAGGCGACGGCCCGGAGGGCGCGCAGCTCGGGCTCGAGGCGCGCCTGCGCGGGCTGCATCAAGGCGCAGTGGAACGGCGCGCTCACCGAGAGCGGCACGACCTTGCGGGCGCCCAGCGCTTTGGCTCGTTCCGAAGCGCGCGCCACCGCCGCGGCATGGCCCGCGATGGCAATCTGACCCGGCGAATTGAGATTGGCCGGGCTGACGACCTCGCCTTCGGCGGCTTCACGGCACGCCTGCTCGACGAGCGGTTCATCGAGTCCGATGACCGCCGCCATGGCACCGGTGCCGACGGGCACGGCCTCCTGCATATAGCGGCCGCGGCGGCGCACGATGGCTACGCCGTCGGCGAGCGAGAACGTGCCGGCGGCCACGTGCGCCGAGTACTCACCCAGGCTGTGGCCGGCCACGAACGCCGGCTCGAGCCCGCGCGCCTGCAGGACGCGGGCGGCAGCCACGCTGACGGCGAGAATGGCCGGCTGCGCGTGCTCGGTCAGCGTGAGCAGATCCTCGGGCCCTTCGGCGAGCATCGCCCGGAGCGACGGGCCGCCCGCCCCATTCGCGGCGCTCGCAAAGGCGGCCTCGGCTTCCGCCAGGGCGGCTGCCGCTTCCGGATACGCGGCGGCGAGCGCCAGCCCCATCCCGACTTCCTGCGATCCCTGGCCCGGAAACACGAACGCGATGCGGCCGCTCACGACACCCCCGCGACGGCCACGCCGTGCGTGACTTGAGCGACGACGTCGCTCGAGGCGAGACGCGCGGCCATGGCGATGGCGTTGCGGATCGCCTTGGCCGAGGATCGGCCGTGCGCGACGATGGCGGTGCCCGCCACGCCGAGGAGCGGCGCGCCGCCGTACTCGGAGTAGTCCACGCGGCGGCGGAGCCGGCGGAACGCGCGCCGCGAAAGCACGAAGTCGTTCTCGCTCGTGAACGTGCCGCGGAGCTCGGTGCGGAGCAGGCGCTCGACGGTTTCGACGAGCCCTTCCGTGGTCTTGAGCACGACGTTGCCGGTGAACCCGTCGCACACCACCACGTCGGCGGCGCCGCTGTAGATCTCGCGCCCTTCGATGTTGCCGATGAACCCGACCGGCGCGCCCTTGAGCAGGCGGTGCGCCTCTCTCGTGAGCTCGTTGCCCTTGTTCGGCTCCTCGCCGATCGACAGCAGCGCCACGCGCGGCCGCTCGACGCCGAGCACGAGGCGGGAGTACGTCTCCCCCATGACCGCGAACTGCACCAGGTGCTGCGGGCGGCACTCGACGCTGGCGCCGGCGTCTACGAGCACGGCGGAACCGATCTCGGTGGGAATCACCGCGGCGAGGGCCGGGCGATCGACGCCGGGAATCATGCCGAAGGCGGAGCGGGCCGACACGACGGTGGCCCCCGTGTGTCCGGCGCTGACCAGCGCATCGGCATCGCCGGCGGCCACGAGCTCGGCGGCGATGCGGATGGCGGCGCGCGGCCGGCGGCGCAGTGCCAGCGCGGCGGGCTCGTCGCTCGACACCGTTTCCTCGGCGTCCACGACCTCGAGCGCACCCATGTGCCCGCCGGCAAGCGGGCGCAGCACGGACGTCACGCGGGCCTCCGGGCCTACGAGCAGAACACGAACGTCGAGATGACGCGCGGCGGCCAGCGCCCCTTCGACCACGACGGTCGGGGCATGGTCACCGCCCATGGCGTCTACAGCGATGCGAAGCACTCGCCTGCGAGCTACTCTCCGTCGACGGCGCGCACCTGGCGGCCACGGTAGTAGCCGCAGTGCGGGCAGATCCGGTGCGGAGCGGTGGGCTCCTTGCACTGGGCGCAGAGACCGGTCGTCGCCGGCGAGAGCGCGTCGTGGGTACGACGCTTCGCGGTGCGGGTCTTCGAGTGACGGCGTTTCGGATTCGGCATGTCTACGATGTTCCTTTGATGAGACCCTTGAGCGGCGCCAGCCGGGGGTCCTCCCAGCCGGTTTCGCAGTCGCAGGTGCCCGTGTTCCTGTTCACTCCGCACTGCGGGCACAGCCCGCGGCAGTCGTCCCGGCACAGCGGCTTCATGGGCAGCGCCAGGTAGAACTGTTCGCGCAGCAGCCCGGTCAGATCGATCTGGTCATCCTGGTAGAAACTGATGTCCACGTCCTCCTCGGCGACCTCCTGCTCGTCGTCCGAGGACTGATCCGACGCCGGTAAGTACCGCAAGTCGACCGCGGCGTCTACCGGCAGGCGGAACGGCTCGAGACAGCGGCTGCACGGGAGCTCCAGCACCGTGCGGACCGTGCCCTCGAGGCGGAACCGATCCTTGTCCTTGTGCAGGTCGAATTCGAGCTCGACCGGCTCCACGATCCGATACGCCTCGCCCTCTCCGCCGGCGTCGGCCGGCTGAAACGTCTTGGAGACGTGGGTCAGCGGCTGGCGATACCGGGTGAGGTCGAGCTGTACCGAAGTCATTACTGCACATCCCTTTCGCGAAGATCCTGCGAAAGGCAGACTTTCGATTATAGCTGATTGCCAGTCATCGGGCCTACCCCTACCCAGGGTCTGGGCACGAACAGGCGCTCGTAGAGGGACACGGCATAGCGGTCGGTCATGCCCGCCACGAAGTCCTTCGCCGCGGTGTCCAGCCCCTCGCGGTCCAGGATCGCTGCGTCCAGGAACTCCTGGGGCCGTTCGCGCACCTTCTCCCACAATCCGCCCAGGATGCCGGCCGCCTTCTTGAACTCGGCCGTCGCCGTCTCGTTCTCGTAGACCGCCTTGAACAGGAACGCCCGCATGGCTAGCGTGGCCTCGAGCACCGGGTCGCTCATGCGGATATCCGTCAGCCCGCCCTGGCCCGTCTCGGTGACCACGTCCTTGACCATGCAGGCAATCCGGGCCGACGACGAGTTCCCCAGTACCGAGATCGGCCCGCGCGGGAGGTCTTCCTCCCGCAGCACGCCGGCGCGCACCGCGTCGTCGATGTCGTGGTTCACATAGGCGATGAGGTCGGCGACCCGCATGACCTGTCCCTCGAGCGTGGCGGCGCGCTTGGCCGGATCGAGGCCCACCGGCGATCCGTTCTTGCCCTTCGAATGGCGGCCGATGCCGTCGCGCACTTCCCAGCTCAGATTCAGTCCGCGCCCGTCGCCCTCCAGGACGTCCACGATGCGAAGGCTCTGCTCGTAGTGGCGGAACCCGCCCGGCACGAGCGTGTCGAGCACCTGCTCCCCCGCGTGCCCGAACGGCGTGTGGCCCAGGTCGTGCCCGAGGGCGATGGCTTCGGTGAGCTCTTCGTGCAGGCGCAGCACCTTGGCGATGGTGCGCGCGATCTGCGAGACCTCGAGCGAGTGCGTCAGGCGCGTGCGGTAGTGGTCGCCGGCCGGCGCGAAGAACACTTGCGTCTTGTGCTTCAGGCGGCGGAACGCCTTGCTGTGGATGATGCGATCGCGGTCGCGCTGGAACGCGGGGCGGACGTCGTCTTCCACCTCGGGGCGCAGGCGCCCTCGCGACCGCGCGCTCTTGGCCGCCGCGGGCGCCAGCGTGTCGGCCTCGAGCTGCTCCAGCGTTTCGCGAATACTCGCCACTACGCGCCTCCGCCGGTCAGATCGTCGAGGAAACTGCTGCCGTGCTCGAGCGGTCCGACACCGAAGTTCGCGGCAATAGTCTGCCCGAGATCCGCGAAGGTGGACCGGGTTCCGAGATCGCGCCCCCGGGGCACGCCGTCGCCCACCACGAGCACCGGCACGTACTCGCGCGAGTGGTCCGTGCTCGGCGTCGTGGGATCGTTGCCGTGATCGGCGGTGACCACCAGCAGATCGCCGGAGCGGAGCTGCTGCACCGCGTCGGCGAGGCCGGCGTCGATGCGCTCGAGGTTGGCGGCGTAGCCCGCCACGTCGTTGCGATGGCCATACTGCGTGTCGCTGTCGACGAGGTTGGCGAACACGAGGCCGCCGGGCAGCTCGGCCAGCGTGCGCATCAACGTCCCGATGCCGTCGGCGTCGCTCACGGTGGGCAGCGCCCGCGTGATGCCGCGTCCGGCGAACAGGTCTCGCACCTTGCCGATGGTCACCACGGTCTGGCCAGCAGCGGTCATAGCGTCGAGGAGCGTCGTGCCGACGGGCTCGAGCGCGTAGTCATGACGGTTCGCGGTGCGCTTGTAGGCGCCCGGTGCGCCGACGAACGGCCGCGCGATCACGCGGCCGACGCCGAGGCCGCGGCCCACGAGGTCGAAGGCGGCCTCGCACATGCGGTACTGCTCGGCAATCGGGATCACGTCCTCGTGTGCGGCCACCTGGAACACGCTGTCGGCCGACGTGTAGACGATCGGCTTGCCGGTCCGCACGTGCTCGTCGCCGAGCCGATCGATGATTTCGGTGCCCGACGCCACCACGTTGCCGAGCGTGCCGCGGCCGATCCGCCGCTCGAATTCGGCGATGATTTCCAAAGGAAATCCGGCCGGAAACGTGGGAAACGGGCGTTCCAGTACCACCCCGGCCATCTCCCAGTGCCCCGTCACCGAGTCCTTGCCGGGCGACGCTTCCGCCATGCGGCCAAAGGCGCCCCGCGGCGTCGATTCCGCGCCCGTCTGACCGCCGCCGAGCGCGACGACGCGGCCGAGCCCCAGCGAGCGGAGGCATGGCACCGCCAGCCCGATCTGCGCCGCGATGTTGCCGATGGTGTTGCTGCCCTCGTCGCCGTAGGCCGCCGCATCGGGCAGCTCGCCGATGCCGGCGCTGTCGATGACGAGCAGGATGACGCGAGTGAAGGCGAGGCGCCTCAAGAATGCGGCGTGCTGAACGTGTTGACGCCGGCGCGGGCGGTTTCGATGAAGGCGATGGCGTGCTTGAAGACGAGGTGCTCGGCGCCGTTGACGTCCACGACGACGGCGTACTTATCGAACCCTTTGATCCGCGCGTCGAACGACACGCCGGTCATCAAGTGCACCGTGATGGCCGCGCGATCCCGCCGCGCGGTATTGAGGAAGAGATCCTGAACACTCGGGGTTGCGGCGCGTTCTCCGAACGCGTCCGCGAGTGCCCGCTCCACCGGCCGCCGCGACGAAAGTGAGTCAGGCACGTGCGTCATCCAGTGAGCTCTCCTCAAGCGTTCCGCGGCCGGTCGTGTTCACGACGGTGTCGACGACGCGCTGCTGCACGTCGATCGACTCGCCCGGTCCGTCGAACCAGATAAGAGTAGGCTCTTTGCGGAACCAGATCAACTGCCGGCGCGCGTAGTGACGGTTCTCCTGCGCGATGAGCGCGCGCGTTGCCGCCTCGTCGCGCACGCCGCGCAGCATCTCCATGATCTGTCGGTAGACGAGCCCGCCGAAGGGGCGCGCGTGCGGCGGCACGCCGCGTGCGAGGAGTCCGCGGACCTCGTCCACGACCCCGCGCGCGAACTGTGCCTCGACGCGGCGGGCGACGCGCGACGCCGTGGCATCGGCCGGCAGCCGCAGCGCGACCGCGGTCACGTCGCAGTCGTCGATGAGCGATCGGGTGGCGGCGAAGTGCGCCGTCAACGGCGTGCCGGTGGCGAAGTACACCTCGAGCGCACGGACGATCCGCTTCTGGTCGCGCGGCATGATGCGTGCGCCCGATGCCGGATCCACGTATGCCAGCAGCCGGTGCAGCCGTTCCGGACCCCGCCGCGCCGCCAGCCGATCCAGGCGATCGCGGAGCGCCTGGTCGGCGCCCGGGCCTGGAAACAGGCCCCGAACCAGGGCCCGATAGTAGAAGCCGGTGCCGCCGACCAGGATCGGCAGGCGGCCGCGCGCGTGCACTTGTCGAATCACGGTGGCGGCATCGCGCGCGAACTGGGCCGCCGTGTAGATCTCCGTAGGGTCGGCGATGTCGATGAGATGGTGAAGGATGCCCTGCCGTTCGTCCGGAGCCACCTTGTCGGTGCCGATGTCGAACCCGCGGTAGACGGCGGTGGAATCGCAGTTGAGGATCTCGCCGTCGAACCGGCGCGCCAGAGCCAGCCCGAGCGCGCTCTTCCCCGACGCGGTGGGGCCGAGCACGGCGAGTACCCGCGGGCGCGCGGTCATCCCAGCCTCAGGCCACTCGCCAGGCCACGAACGCGACGAGCGCGGCGAGCAGCAGGATGAGACCGAGCTGTTGCGTACGGGTCGGCATCGCGGGCCTAGCGCGCTTTCCTATCGCCGCGCGCGCGTGTCAGTCCTTGGTGCCTAGTCCTTGGTTTTTGGTCCGTCCATGGTCCCAGGTCCGTGGTCCTCTTTGAGGCCAGGACCCGGGACGGACGAAGGACTAAGGACGGACAATGGACCAAGGACGGACCAAGAACCAGGAACCAAGTACCAAGAACCGGCAGCTCCACGATCAGAAGACGTCCTAGTTGACGGGCGACTCGTTGTAATAGAACGTGACCGTAAAGAACGCGCGTTCGTCGGGGTACTCGGGCGGCAGCGGCTCGACCGGGTTCGACCCGAGGATGGCGTTGAACGCCGCGCGGTTGAAGGCGTCGATGTCCGACGGCTGCGCCACCACGAGATCGGTGATGTGCCCGTCGCGGTGGATATTGAACTGCAGCACGACACGGCCGTGAAACGTGAAGGCGGCGTCGGGCACGAACCAGTTGCGCCGCACCTTCTGCACGAATCGCCGGATCCACGGCCCGAACTCCACGCCCTTGGTGTCGAACTGGATCGCCTGCCCCGGATCCTTCGTGCCGCCTTGCGGGTTGTTGAAGGTCTCTTTCTGGACGTATTGCTGCAGGTTGCGCAACGCGTCGCCGAGCGCGCCGGTGGCGGCCTTCGGCATCTCGAGCGGCCGCCGGAGCCCGCGGTCGGCTTCCGGCAGCCGGGCTTCCTGTTTGGGCTGCTCGGGCGCCGGTGGCTGCGGCGTCGGCGTTTCCTCGCCGCGCGCTCGTTCGGCAGGCGTGGCCTCGGCTCGCTCGGCGGAGTTGCCCTTGTTGAATGGCAACGGATTGTTCGGCTGCTTCGACGTCTCAGGCGCCGCCGCTTTCCGGTCCAAGTCGCTCAGTTCCGGTCGAGGGGGCGGTTTGGGCGACGGCATGTCGACGCGAGGCTGCACGAAGACGAAGCGCTGCTGGTTGCGTTCCTGCTCCAGCTGGCGCTGGATGGCCTCCTGCCGGCGCCGTTCCAGCTCTTCGGGGGTGGGTTGAAAGAACGCGAGTCTGCCCCCGAAGAGGATGAACAGGATGACCGCGACGTGGAAGCCGATCGACAGTAACGTGCCTTCGCGGCGGGAGATAGCACTCCCGACCACGAGCTCGTCCTGATACCGATCGTCGAAGTCGAAGTGGATCAACAGCGCCGCCGTGTGAATTATAACACTCGTCCTTACAAGGACTTACGGAAGCACCGCGGTCCGGACGTCCGCCCCGCGCCCTACCGGCGCCGGGCGGTGTAGAGATAGACGATGCCGATCGTCAAAGGGTCGGCGCGCACGGATTCGAAGCCCGCACTTTCGAGCATGCGCGCGAACTCCGCTGGCGGCGTGAAGGTGCCGACCGATGCCGGGAGATACGAGTAGGCGCCGGTGTGCCCCGAGATCATCCGTCCGACGCGTGGCAGCACGGCTTTGAAATACCACTGATAAAGCCCGCCTACACCCGGCACGCGCGGCACGCCGAACTCCAGGATCGCCAGCCGGCCGCCGGGTTTGAGGACACGGGCCATCTCGGCGCACGCCACGCTGGCGGTCTGGACGTTCCGGATGCCGAAGGCGATCGTGACCGCATCGGCCGACCCGCTGGCGACCGGGAGCCGCATCGCGTCGCCGTGCACGAGCACGACGCGGCTCGACTCGCCCGCCGCCCGCACCTTCCCCACGCCGAGCGCCAGCATCGCGCGCGCGAAGTCCACGCCAACCACCCGTGCGGCCCGGGCGCTGCCCCGCTTTGGCGCGCACGCCTCGAGCGCCACGTCGGCCGTTCCGGTCGCGACGTCGACCAGCACCTCGTGCCCGGTGAGCGCCAGCGAGTCGATGGCGCGCCGGCGCCACCGCCGATCGATGCCGGCGCTGAGCAGCCGGTTGAGCAGGTCGTAGCGCGGCGCGATGGCGTCGAACATGCCGGCAATCCGGTCCGGCGACTTGTCCGGAGCCGCGGCCGGCACGGCCGGACGCGCGCTAGCCGACATACAGCGCCAGCGCCGTCGAGGCGAGGTAGACGATGCCCACGTAGCCGTTGAGATCGAAGGCGCGCTTCACCTGCGAGAGATCGCTGGCCGAGACGAGCGACTGCTCGTACACCAGCAGCGCCGCCACCACCGCCACACCGCCAAAGTAGAGCGCCGGCAGGCCGGCGGCCGCGCCCAGCGCGGCCATGGCCAGCACGGTCGCCACGTGCATCACGCGCGAGATGCCGATCGCCGCCGCGACACCGAACCGCGCCGGAATCGACCGCAACCCGTGCCCCCGATCGAAGTCCACATCCTGGCAGGCGTAGAGCACGTCGAACCCGCCGACCCACAGACCGATGGCCAGGCCGAGCAGCCAGGGCACGGGACCGGCACCGCCCCCCGCGGCCATCCAGCCGCCGACCGGCGCCACCGCCATGGCCAGGCCGAGAAAGAGCTGGGTATAGGCGGTGTAGCGTTTGGCCAGCGAGTACCAGAAGACGATGCCCAGCGCCACCGGCGACAGGACACCGCACAGCCACCCGAGCCGCGTCGCGGCAAAGACGAAGACGGCCGACGAGACGAGCACGAAGATCGCCGCTTCGCGAAGGCTCATCGCGCCCCGCGGGATCTCGCGCATGGCCGTGCGGGGATTGAGTGCGTCGAAGCGCGCGTCCACCGCGCGGTTGAAGCCCATCGCGGCGCTCCGCGCGCTCACCATGCAGACGACGATCCAGCCGACCTGCGCCCACGAGAAGGGCTCGGTGCGCCACGCCAGGAGCGCACCGGTCAGCGCGAACGGCAGCGCGAACACCGAGTGGCTGAAGCGGACGAACGAGAGGTAGGTGGCGATTCTGGTCATGCCTCGGGCGGCGGAAAGGGCATCTCGGATCTCATCTCGGTCGTGAGGCCCGACAGCAGGTATTCTTCCACATCGATCACGCCGCTCGGTACGCGCACGCTGATGAGCGCCGCGCGTTTTCCCGGCTCCAGGCTCCCGTAGTCGCGGCCGAATCCCAGCGCGCGCGCCCCGACGAGCGTGGCGCTCTCGAGCAGCCGCCGCGCCGGAACGCCGGGCGCCAAACGCCGGGCCTCGGCGAGCTCGCCGAACAGATTCAGATCCTCCACGCTCGCCAGGCTGTCGGTGCCGAAGGCGACCGGTACACCCGCGTCGTAGAAGGCCGCGAGCGGCGGCTCGCCGGCCCCGACGTAGGCATTGCTGCGCGGACACGAGACGAGCGTCGCGCCGAGGTCGCGAATTCGCGCGATGTCGGCGGCCGTGCACTGCACGCCGTGGACGATCAGAGTCGACGCGTCGAGAAACCCGCGCTGCCGCAGGTACTCGACCGGCGACGCCGCGGGCGGTTGCCACGCGTCGGTCCAGACACCGAGTGCTTCGAGCAGCTCGCGCCACGGGCCCGTCCCATCGGCCAGCAGCTGCACCTCTTCCCGCCCCTCGGCCAGGTGCACGGTCGTGGGGGCACCGTGAGCGCTGCTGTCGCGGCGGATGGCGTCGAAGAGTGCCGGCGACACCGAGTACGGCGCGTGCGCGGCCAGGCTGAACCGAATCTCGGACGCGTTGCCTGCGGCCGGCCGCTCGGCGGCGATGCGAGCGCGCGCTTCGGACACGCGCGCGCCGGGCTCCGGCGTGTTGAATCCCAGCAGCTCGTAGAACACATGCCCCGGCACGCCCGACGCACGCAAGGCGCCGAGGGCTCCCAGGCTGTTGCTCACGTCACCGAACAGCACGGTGCCGCTCTCGACCGCGTCGCTGATGGCGTCGGCCGCGTGGGCCTGCACCGTGTCCGCGTCCGGCGGCGTCCGGCGCGCGGCCAGCAGCGGCCGCACCCACTCGGTGAAGGACGGCGCGCGTGGAATCCGGCCCTGGAGGTACGACAGCTCCAGATGCGTGTGCGCGTTGACGAGACCGGGCATCAGCACGCGCCGGCCGAGGTTCGTCGCGTCAGGAGGCGCCGTCGACTCGACGGCGACGATGCGGCCGTCTTCGATCGTGACCGAGCCGCCTTCGATCGGCGGACCAGCGATCGGCAGGACCCAGTCCGCGCGCAGGCTATTGCGCAAGTCGGAGGGCTTTGCCGGCGCGGCTGCGCGCCGGATAGTTCTTCAGCTCCTCGGGCACCGAGGTGTCACCCTCGGCGCGGGCGGTGGCGAGCGCCAGCAGGCGCGGCACGTCGCGCTCGCGGTACACCGGGTCGCCGAGCACCTCGTAGTGCATGTTGCGGCGCTTCGCCGTGAAGCCGGCCGCTTCGACGTTGGTGACGATCTCGACCTCGTCCATGCAGTAGGCGGCACCGGCCGCGCGCACGACGTTCTCCTCGATCATCACGCTGCCCATGTCGTTGGCGCCGTAGGCGAGGCTCAACTGCCCCACCTTGCCGCCCTGGGTCACCCACGACGCCTGCAGGTTGTCGAAGTTGTCGAGGACGATGCGGGCGATCGCGAGCGTGCGCAGGTAGTCCACGCCGGTCGCTTCGTAGCCGCCGTGCTCGGTGTGGTCGGGCTGGTAGCTCCAGGTGATGAACGCCGTGAAGCCGCCGGTCTCGTCCTGCAGATCGCGGAGTCGCATCATGTGCTCGATGCGGTCTTCGTCGGTGTCCACGGTGCCGTACATCATCGTCGCCGTGGTCCGCAGCCCGGCCTGGTGCGCCTCCCGCATGATGTCGATCCACTCGTCGGACGTCGCCTTCGAGTAGCAGTTGAGCGCCTTGCGGACCCGGTCCACCAGGATCTCGGCGCCGCCGCCGGGGATGCTGTCGAGTCCGGCCGCGATCAGCCGATCGATCACCTGTTTCGTGCTGAGCCCGTTGAGCCGCGAGATGTGCAGCACCTCGGGCGGCGACAGCGCGTGCAGCTTGAAGTCGGGGTAGGTAGCCTTGATGGTCCGGAACAGATCCTCGTACCACTGGATCGGCAGGTCCGGGTTGTGCCCGCCCTGCAGCAGCAGCTGATTGCCGCCCAGGTCGATGGTCTCCTGGATCTTGGCGAGGATCTCGTCGAAGCCGAGCACGTAGCCGTCCGGCGATCCCACCGTGCGATAGAACGCGCAGAAGTTGCAGCGCGCCACGCACAGGTTCGTGTAGTTGACGTTGCGGTCGATGATGTAGGTGACCGTCCGCGACGGGTGCTTGCGGGCGCGGATGCCGTCGGCGAGCCGGCCGAGCAGCAGCGTCGGCGCCTCGCGATAGAGCCGGAGCGCCTCGGCGCGGTCCACACGGCCGCCGGTCGCGACCTTGTCCGCGAGCTGCGCGAGAGTCAGGTTCGAAGCATCCACGTCAGAAGAACTCCACGTCGCGGCGCGGCGCCAGGCCGAGAGCGGCAGCGCGGTCCAGGAACAGCTGCAGGCCGGCCACTTCTTCGGAGCCCAGCCCGTAGCGCACATTATCCCTTAGGTATATCGCCGCCCGGGCGGCGCGCGCCGGGTCGTCCGGGGCGTATTCCAAGGCAATTGCCGGGATGTTGGCCAGCCCTTCGTCGCGTGCCGCCTGAAGCGAGCGGACGTCGTCGGCGCCCACCGCGCCTGCCCTGCCCGTCCAGGCGGCATACACGAACGGCAACCCGGTCATGGCCAGCCACGCCTCGCCGAGGTCGATCTTCGTCAGCCCCAGCGCCTCGGCATCGGCCTCCAGGGCCGGGTCGCCGATGAGGAGCGCGGCGTCGTGCGCCGCCGTCATCGCCTCGAGGCTTGGCCCCTGCGGCACGAAGGCCGGCGCAATCTTGAACCAGTCGTGGCACAGCACGCGCGTGAGCGCGACCGATGTCCGGGAGCTGGTGTCGAGCGCGATGGTCTTCACGTCGGCCATCGGCCTGGTCGTGAAGATCGCCACCGACGTGACCGCGCCGCGCGACCCGATGCCGATGCCGGGCACGAAACGATAGCGCGGGTCGTACAGGTACTCGATGGACGGCGTGAGCCCGAGATCCACCTCGCCCGCCTGCAGCAGGCTGGCGCAGACGGCCGGCAGATCGTAGCGAATCGCCCAGCGACCGGGATCGCGGTCGAGGGCCCAGGTGAGCGGCCGGGCGTTCAGATACCCGACGGCCCCGATGCGGACGCTCATGCGCTCGTAGTGCGTCCCGCGCGCTCGACCGGCTCGAAGCCCGCCGCCTCGATGTTGCGGCGGATCTCTTCGAGCGGCGCGCGGCGGCGCCCTTCGGGCGCGGCGTCCGAGGCCGCCACGCCGTCCACGTCGTCGGCGCCGAAGGTCAGCGCGACCTGCGCCAGCTTGGGCCCGTAGCGGAGCCAGTCCACCTGGATGTGCGGCACCAGCGGTGCCGCCAGCCGCGCGATGGCGACGGCCTTGACGTCGTCGTAGCCGGTGGTCGGCTTGAAGGCGCTCAAGGACAGCGGGAGCGGGTTGATCGACTCGATGATGCGGAAGCGCTGTTGGAGCGCCCCGATCGCCAGCCAGAAGGCCGCGGGGCTGCCGGCGTGCGGCTTCGAGAGGTGCAGCCGGACGCGTTCGAAGCCAGCCTTGGCCATCGCTTCGACGGCGGCGCCGGGGTCGCCGAGCGTGTCGAGGGCCACGACGGCGAGACCTTCGAGCCCCGCGTCGCGCAGCCGCGTCAGCGCCACTACCGGGCGCTCGTTGGCGGCGGCGGCGAAGCGTTCGACGTCGGCAAAGGAGTACCCCGTCAGCGCCCGCGATCCCGCTACCGCGCGCGCGCTGTCGATTGCGGCGAGCGCCATGTCCAGGGTCTCGGGCGCGCCGCTGATGCGGACCTCGCCCGCCGCCGGCGGCACCGCGTCGGCAAACGAGCGGTCGAACGGACAGACGGCCACGCGCAAGTACGTCACCCGCGGCCCGTGCAGCCGCCGCTTGAACGCGTCGGCGAGCATGCCGGCCGGCAGGATGTCGGGGCTCGACGCGAGCTCTTCGACGACGGCGGCCTCGAGGTCGGCGCCGGCGGCAATGCGTTCCAGATGGTGGTCGAAGGGGGAGGCGGCAATCATGGCTGTCCTGCTCCTGCGGCTCCTAGCTGCTACTCATGACGTCCGCGACGCGGGTCGCGAGCGCCAGGGCGTCGCGGCCGGCGGCCGCGGTCACGGTGGGGGCGCGGCCCTCGCGGACCGCGTCGACGAAGTCGACGAGCTCGCGGCGCAGCGGTTCGTCATCGGTCACGGTGAGGCGTCCACCTTCGATCGACGGCCGCCCGTCGCCCGCCACGAGACGGTACACCTCGACCTCCCGCGCCGCAAAGTCGATCGACACGTAGGAGGCGCGCTGGAAGAAGCGTGCCTTCCGCACCCGGTCGCGGCTGATGCGGCTGGCGGTCAGGTTGGCGATGCACCCCGACGCGAAGCGGAGCCGGGCGTTGGCGATGTCGGTCTTCGGCGTGAGCACGTTCACCCCCACCGCCTCGATATCCACCACGTCGGAGCCCACGGCGGCGAGCAGCAGATCGAGATCGTGAATCATCAGGTCGAAGATCACGTCCACGTCGAGGCCGCGGCCGGGAAACGCGCCAAGCCGGTGGACCTCGACGAAGCGCGGGTCGGCGATGTGCGGGAACGCCGCCACGACGGCCGGATTGAAGCGCTCGGAGTGTCCCGCGGCGCAGACGACGCCGTGGCGCGCCGCCGCCTCCACGATCCGCGTGGCGTCGGCCACCGACGTGGCAATCGGCTTCTCCACGAGGACGGCGGCGCCGGCCTCGATGCAGCCGAGCGCGATCTCGGCGTGCGATTCGGTGGGCACCGCGACCATGACGGCGTCCACGCGGCCGCGCACGCCGCGCCAGTCGTCGAGCGCCTCGCCGCCGTACTGGCTCGCGACTTCGGCGGCGCGGCCCGGGGCGGTATCCACGACCGCGACCAGCTCCACGCCGGGCATCGCCCCCAGCAGACGCGCATGGTGCCGCCCGAGATGACCGACGCCGACGACGGCGACGCGGAGTGGACGGCCCTCGGGGCCGGGGCGCACGTCAGGCACGCGTCCGCCCGAACACGGCAATCTCCGCGGCGTCGGCGGCCGTGAACACCGCGGGGCCGTCGAGGACCAGGGTCTTGCCGGCGTCGATCGAGAGCGCCGTCGCGCCGGCCGCGCGCATCGCCTCGATGGTGGCGATGCCGATGACGGGCACGTCGAACCGCATGTCCTGCTTCGGCTTCGCCACCTTCACCACTCGCACGCCGTGGCCCGCAATCTGCCCGGCGCGCTGAATGACTTCGTCCGTGCCTTCCATCGCCTCCACCGCCACGATGGCGCGCGTCTTCACGGCCACGGTCTGGCCGACGTCCAGCCCGGCGACGGTGTCGGCGACCCGGTAGCCGACCTCGAAGTCCTGGCGCTCGTCGTCGTTCGGCGCGCGCGACGTGAGCACTCCGGCGCGCGCCAGCAGCGGCGTGAGCAGCGACGTCGAGTCGATGAGCTCGATACCGCGGTCCTTCAGCAGATCGGCGACCGCGCCGATGAGACCGTCGGTGTTGCGAGTGGCCAGCCGCGTGAGCACCGACAGGAACGTCATGTCGGGCACGATGCCACCGCTGAAGATCTTGTTGTGTTTGACCTGACCGGCGAGCACGGCGTGCGTCACGCCGGCCTCCTGCAGCAGCCGGACGCAGGTGCCGAGCTGACCGAGCGAGATCCAGTGGATGGCCGCCCCGTGGCGCGTAGCGGCGCCGTTGAGTTCGGGGAACGCCTCTTCCTTCGCCGCCACCACGGTGACGTCGTGCCCTTGCGCCCGCGCCGCGGCGAGGACGAGGAACGGAAACGTGCCGTTGCCCGCGATGAGACCCAGTCGCATCCGCTGCTATTCCTCCGCCACGAGCTCCTCGGCTCGCCGGGTCGGCCGCCGCAGGATGACGCCGCGCTTCGAGGTGCGGATGAACTCGACGAGCGACCGGACTTCCGGCGAGGTGAGGCCGGCGTCCTTTTCGATCGCGCTCAGCGCGCGGCTCGTGTTCAGCTTCGACTGCAGGAGATAACGATAGGCACGTTTGAGCTGGCTCACCGTGTCCGGCGTGAACCCGCGGCGCGAGAGCCCGATGCTGTTGACGCCGAACACGCGCGCCGGGCGGCTGCCGATGGTGCGGGCATACGGCAGCGCGTCCTTCGTCACCACCGAATAGCCGCCGATGAAGGCGTACGGCCCGACGCGGCAGAACTGGTGCACCGCCGATCCGGCGCTGATGTTGGCGAAGTTCTCCACCGTGACATGGCCACCAAGCGTCGCGTGCGGTCCGAAGATGGTGTCGCTGCCCACGCGGCAGTCGTGCGCGACGTGGACGTAGGCCATGAACAGATTGCCGTCGCCGATGCGCGTTTCACCGCCGCCGACCCCGGTGCCGCGGTTGATGGTGACGAACTCGCGGAAGATGTTGCGCCGCCCGATGGTCAGCCGCGTCGGCTCGCCGTGGTACTTGAGGTCCTGCGGGGCCAGGCCGATCGACGCCATCGGGAAGATCTCGGTCTCGTCGCCGATGGTGGTGATGCCGTCCACCACCACCGAGGCGCCGAGGCGGCAGCGTTCGCCGATAGTGACGTCGGGCCCGAGCACGCAGTGCGGGCCGATGATCGAGCCGCGCCCGATGCGCGCCCCCGTGTGCACGATGGCCGTGGGGTGCACCGACGCCGGCCCGAGATCGATGGCGAGGAGCAGCGTGGCCTCTGCCACCACGTCGTCGCCCACGAACGCCTGCGCCTGCACGAGCGCCAGGCGCGCGCGGGCGCGCTGCAGCGTGAGCTCGAGCCGGAGGTGGTCGCCAGGCACGACCGCGCGGCGGAACTTGCCGCCGGTGATGCCCCGGAGCGCCACGTGCGCCGTCGGCAGCTGGATGTGCTCGAGCACGAGCGCCGCTGCAGCCTGCGACAGCGCTTCGATCTGCAGCACCGCGGGCATGAGCGGCAACCCGGGGAAATGCCCCTGGAAGAAGTCTTCGTTGACCGTGACCTGCTTGAGCGCCACCAGACGCCGGCCGGGTTCGTAGTCGACGATGGAATCGACGAGGCGAGAGGGATAGCGGTAGAAGTGGCGCGGCTGGAGCGCCGTCAGGTCTGGAGCCGGAGTGACGTCGCGTGCGGTCACGTGGTCACGAAAGAGTCGCGCCACCGGGAGCGGCGGCTCCCGGCGGCGGTGAAGTACTGAACACGCGCGGCTTACTTGGCCGCGGGCGCGGCGGGTTTGGCCGTCGCGGGCGCCGGCGCGGCCGCGGGTCCCGCCGTGTCGAGCGCCTTGATGATGTCGGTGGTCAGGTCCATGGAGGGGTCGGCCCACACGAGCCCGCTCTCCGTGGCGTTGAACACCATGTGCACCTGCTTGGCCTTCGCCACCCTGTCGAGGATCGGATTCAGCTGGCGCGTGAACTCTTCCTGCAGCTGCTGCTGCAGCGCCTGCAGATCCTGCTGGGCGTCTTCGGTGAAGCGCTGGATGTCACGCTGCTGCCGCTCGACCTCGGCCTGCAGCTGCGCGCGCGCCGTGTCGTTCAGCACGCTGCCGCCCGATTCGAGCTTCTGCTGGACGGATTGCAGCGCCTTGTTCTTGTCGTTCAGCTCCCGCACCTTCTGGTCGTTGAGGGCCTTCACTCGATCGTTGAGGCTCTTGCCGGCGGCGGATTCGGCGGCGATGCGATCGATGCGGATGTAGGCGTACTTCAGCCCGTCCTGGAACGGGACGGCGGGTGGCGGAGCGGGAGCCGCCGCCGGGGCCGGGGCTGCGGGGCGCGGGGCGGCCGGCGCTGGGGCCTGGCCGGCGGGCCGGGCCGGTGCGGGGGCCTGCGCGAAGGTCTCGGAGGCCGCCAGCAGCATGCTGACCGCCAAAGCCGCGGCTAACACTCTCATCAACGTCGGTCCTTTCTCCATCGCCGGGCCGGGCCGTGCAGACCCACCCCTGCGAATACGCGTCCAATGGACTGATGGCAATTTTACTCCACCCGTACCTGCCAAGTAAGATCAACAGATTGCGCCTGCAAGCGCGGGAGACACTCAACAGAATGCATTCCCTACTCCGCCTCCGGCCCCGGGGCCACATGCTGCGCGGGCTTTGCGGCCCGGCGCTGCTGGCCGCCCTCACCGCCGGCTGCGGGTCCGACAACCGCATCACCAACCCCGATCAGACGCCGCCGACGCAGGTGACCGAGACCTACGAGGGCACGGTCACGATCAACGGCGCCGTCACCCAGCCCTTCGTGGTGCTGACCGCCGGCGCCGTGGTCGCTACCTTCACCGCCCTCGACCCGGCGGACGCGACCGCCGGCCTCAGCATCGGGACCTGGAACGGCATCGCCTGCAGCGTCGGCGCCCCGACGCTCGCCAACGACAAGGCCGCGGTGGGCGTCGCACTCACCGCCTCCGCGACGGCCACCGGCAACTACTGCGTGCGCGTCTACGACCCCGGCGGTTTGAACGCGTTGAAGCAGACCACCGGGTATCAGCTCACCGTTACGCACTTCTGATGCTTGTCGGCTCTGGGCTCTGGGCTTTCGGCTCTAGGAGGCTGAAGGCTACAGCCTAGAGCCAGCCAAAGCCGAGAGCCCAAAGCCCAAAGCCGGCCAGGTTCTTTAGAACGTCGTTCCCACCGCGAACCGGAAGGTCTTGCTCTTCGCCGGCTGCAGGTTGTTGTCCAGCACGCCCGCCCGCGACGGGTTGAATGCGTAGATCAGCCGGAACGGCACGTTCAGCACCGGCATGAAGAAGCGCAGCTCGACACCTGTCGACGTCTTGAACGCGAGCGCCTGGCCGGTCACCTGGGTGATGGTGGTGGGCGCGTTCGGATCGATCAGACCGCCGGTGGCGAACGGATCGTAGAGCGGCGGGATGATGGGCGTCGTCCGCGTTACATCTTCCTTCCAGGTGAAGCTCTCGCCGAAGTTCCGCACTTGGCCGGCGTCGAAGAACCCCACGATACGCACCTGGCTCGCGATCGAGAACATGTACTCGCCGTTGAACAGCAGGCTCTTGTTGCCGCCGAGCACGATCGGCGACCCCGGAACCGTGGGACCGATCGAGCGGATGTCGAAGCCGCGCACGCTGTACTCGCCGCCGAGGAACAGGCGCTCGAAGATCGGCAGCGTCGGGGAGCAGGCGGTGGCCGGCGCGATGATGACGCAGGCGCTGTCGCCGACCGGTGTGATGTATTCCGCCTGCGCACGGAACCCGACGGAGGTCCGCGCCGTGTGGCGGAAGAACATGATGCCTTCGACGCGCGGCTTGTAGAAATGGGTGTTGCCGCCGAGCATCGCCAGATCGATCGAGGCGGTGAGCCGGCGTCCGGTGGACGGGAAGATCGGGTTGTCGACGGTGTTGTGGACGAAGCTCGGCGTGACCTTGCTGATCGACCGCGAGCCGCCCTGCCCGACGAGGAGCGAGTCGTACACGAAGGGGTTACGCCGCAGGATGTCCACCTGGGTCGGCGTCAGCGCGCCCAGGTCGCCCACCGACGAGATGATGGAGCACCCCGTGGGCCGGAGCAGGCACGACTGGTCGATGAGCGCCTCGTTGAGATCGCCGATCTTGGTGGTCTCGTACGAGTAGTTGAAGAACATGCGGCTGAAGTTCGCCACCGGCACGCCGAACACGATGTTGCCGCCGGTAGACTTCTGCGTGTAGTAGCCGATGTACTGCAGCGAGCGCTTGTAGATGTCGAACCCGCCGGTGATGTTGCGGTCGAACAGGAACGGCTCGGTGAACCCCAGCTGGTAGTTCTGCGATCGGTCGCCGGCCGTCATCGAGACGGTGAGGCTTTCGCCGCGGCCGAGGAAGTTGGAGGTCTGGAACGCCAGCTGCCCGAACACGCCCTCGTACTGCGACACGCCGGCGCCGAAGGTGAGCTGGTTGCGGTTCTGCTCTTCGAACTTGAGGGTGACGTCGACGGTGTTCGTCTTGCCCGGCGTCTTGTCCACCTTCATGTCCTTGTCGTTCCCCTCCAGGTTCTTGAAGTAGCCAAGCTGGTTGAGACGGCGGACGCTGAACTTGAGCGCTTCGGTGTCGAAGACGCCGCCCTCGAAGAGGCGCATCTCGCGACGGATCACGTTGTCGCGCGTGGTGGTGTTGCCGGTGAAGGTGATGCGGTTGACGAAGTACTGCGGCCCCTCTTCGATGCGCATCGTAATGTCCGCAACCGGAGTCGGCTTGGTCTTCGGCTCGGGCTCCGGCGGCGCGCGCAGCGCTTCGGGAATCTGGTTGGCCAGCGTGTCCTCGACGGTCGGGTCGTCGCTGTAGGTGAAGTCCGGGAAGGCGGTGAACTCCATGTAGCCGAACCGCCCGTACACTTCCTGGTTCTTCTTGCGGCCGTCGTCCACCTGCTTGCGGCTGTACCACTCGCCCTTCGCCACCTTCTGGTAGAGCGGGCGAAGGCCCTCGGTCTTGAAGATGGTGTTGCCGGAGAACCCGAACTCGCCGAACTTGTAGCGCGGACCTTCCGTGACCGGAATCTTCAGCTCGATCCAGCGCGTCTTGCCGTCCTTGTCGTTCTCGATCGTCTTGAGCTCCGGCTGGCCGATGCGCGCGCGGGCATAGCCGTGGTTCTGGTAGAACTCGACGACCCGCTCGATGTCCGCCTCGTAGTCGTTTTCCTTGTAGGTGCCGCTGCCGGTGATGAACGAGATGATGCCCTTCGGCTTGTTCTCCTTCAGCCGGCGCTGCAGGCGCCCGTCGCTGAACGCCGAGTTGCCGACGAAGTCCACCTTGCGGATCTTGATCTTGGGCCCTTCACTGACGTTGAAGGTGACGTTCACCAGCTTCGGGCCGCCGGCCACCGCCGTGATCTTGTGGCTCACCTCGGCGTTGGTGAAGCCCTTCTCCGCCATGAACGAGCGCAGCACGCCTTCCACCCGGCGGATGTTGCCTTCGTCGAGGAACGAGTCGAGGCGCATCTCGACGTTGCGCTCGCGGAGCTTCTCGTCGATCTTCGTGCGATCGATCTGCTTGCTGCCCTGGTAGTCGACGATCTTGACCCGCTGCCGCTCCTCCATGTTGTAGGTCACGATCTTGCCGACCGTGCCGTTGTCGAAGGTGAAGTCGGTGACGTCGATGGAGAGGTCCTCGAGGAAGTTGGTGCCCCACAGCGTCTTGAAGTCGCCGAGCATCGTCTGCTCCAGGGCGTCGTTGTAGCTGACGAAATTGCCCTGTGACGGCTGGCTGCCGCGGAGCTTGATGTAATACATGTAGGTCTCCACCTCGATGGATGGAGCGTTCCCCTGACGCGGGAAACAGACCTCGAGCTGCCATACGAACGGGGGCGCACCGGAGGGCGGCAGGGCGGCCGGCGCCGGCAGCGGCGTCCCGCACGGCGTCGTGGTGATCACGGTGAGCGCCCGCTCCTGCGCGGCCGGGGCCGGGGCCGGGGCCGCAGCCTCGGGCACCGCCTGCGCCAGTGCGGAGATCGGCCCGCAGGCCATCAGCGCCAAGCCCAGCGCGGCCAGCCAGGGGCCGTTTTCTTGCTGTCTACCCATCAAAGCCCACGTACTCCCTGCAGTGTGAACACACAAAGTCTACTGAATTCGGGACTGGGAAGTAGGACGAGCCCGGCCGGGAAACGGCCGGGCGGATGTAGGGCGCGGCTTCAGCCGCGCCGAGTGGCGGGCCTGAAAGGCCCGCCCTACGAGCGTCTACACGAGTTGACGGCCGCCGGTCAGTTCTCCAGCCGGGCGGTAGGCAATCTGGCCGCCCTCCAGGTACACCTCGACCTCGCCGTCGCGCAGGTGGCCGCGAATGAGCTCCTCGGACAGCGGGTCCTCGACGTAGCGCTGGATGGCGCGACGCAACGGCCGGGCGCCGTACGAGCGGTCCTTGCAGGTCACGTCGATGATCCAGTCGATGACCTCCGGCGCCACCTTGATCTTCATGCGGCGGTCCGCCAGGTTGGCATTGAGCTGGTCGACCAGCAGCCCGGTGATCGTGCGCAGGTCGTCGTCGGTCAGCGCCTCGAACACGATGATCTCGTCGACGCGGTTGATGAACTCGGGGTTGAAGGTGCGCTTCACTTCGCCGAGCACCATCTCGCTGACGTTCTTCTCGATCGCGCCCGCGTCGCTGCCCTGGAACCCGAGCGACGCCTTCTTCTGGATGAAGCGGGCGCCGATGTTCGACGTCATGATGATGATCGTGTTCTTGAAGTTGACACGATTCCCCAGGCCGTCGGTGAGGTGGCCGTCCTCGAACACCTGCAGCAGGATGTTGAAGATGTCCGGGTGCGCCTTCTCGATCTCGTCGAGCAGCACCACCGAATAGGGGCTCCGCTTCACCTTCTCGGTGAGCTGGCCGCCTTCTTCATGCCCCACGTACCCGGGCGGCGAGCCAATCAGCTTCGACACCGAGTGCTTCTCCATGTACTCGGACATGTCGAAGCGGATGAGCGCGTGGTCGCTGCCGAACAGGAAGTTGGCGAGCGCCCGTGCGAGCTCGGTCTTGCCGACGCCGGTCGGGCCCAGGAAGATGAAGCTGCCCACCGGGCGGCTCGGGTTCTTGAGGCCGGCGCGTGAACGGCGAATCGCGCGCGAGACCGCCGAGATCGCCTTCTCCTGGCTGATCACCCGCTTGTGGAGGTCTGCCTCCATGCGCAGCAGCTTGTCGCCTTCGTCCTGGTTGATCGACGTGATCGGCACGCCGGTCCACTTCGACACCACTTCGTCGATGTCGGAGCGGCTCACCACCACCTTGCGCGCGCTCGACTTCACGTCGAAGCGCTCGCGGACGAACGCCAGGTTCTCGCGGGCCGACAGTTCCTCTTCGCGCGCCTTCTGCGCCGTCTCGAAGTCCTTCTGCGAGACCGCCTGCTCCATCCGCTCGACGGCCACGCGGATGCTCTTGTTGATCTCGCCGAACTCTTCGCTGTACCCCGCTTCCTTCAGCTTGGCGCGCGCGCCGGCTTCGTCGAGCAGATCGATCGCCTTGTCGGGCAGGAAGCGATCCGTGATGTAGCGGCTCGACTGGTAGACCGACGCCTCGATCGCCTCGCGGGTGTACTCGACGTGGTGGAACTGCTCGTAGCGATCCTTGACGCCGAGCAGGATCTCGATCGCTTCCTTCTCCGCCGGCGGATCGACCTTGATCGCCTGGAAGCGGCGCTCGAGCGAACGGTCCTTCTCGATGTACTTCCGGTACTCGGCGGGCGTCGTGGCGCCGATGCAGCGGATCTCGCCGCGGCTCAGCGCCGGCTTGAGGATGTTCGCGGCGTCGAGCGAGCCTTCGGCCGACCCGGCGCCCACGAGCGTATGCAGCTCGTCGATGAACACGATGATGTTCGGGTTCTCGGTGAGCTCCTTCATGATCGCCTTGAGGCGCTCTTCGAACTGACCGCGATACTTCGTGCCCGCGACGATGAGCGAGATGTCGAGCGCCAGAATGCGCTTGTCGGCCAGGAAGTGCGGCACGTCGCCGTAGACGACCTTCTGCGCCAGCCCCTCGACAATCGCCGTCTTGCCTACGCCCGGTTCGCCGATCAGCACGGCGTTGTTCTTGGTGCGGCGGCACAGCACCTGCTGCACGCGCTCGATCTCGTAGCTGCGGCCGACGAGCGGGTCGAGCGAGTTCTTCATCGCCGCCTCGGTGAGGTCGCGGCTGAACTCGGCGAGCAGCGGCGTCTCCTTGCCGCGCGACAGCGTGGTCTTCTCGTTGAGGAGCTGGACGATGTCCTCCCGCACGGTGTGCAGGCGCATCCCCTTCTCCATCAGGATCGACGCGGCGACCGAGCGTTCCTCGCGGAGGATCCCGAGCAGCACGTGCTCGGTGCCGATGTAGTTGTGGAGCAGCCGGTCCGCTTCCTCGGCGGCGCACTGCAGCACCCGCTTGGTCTCGGCGCTGAGCGGCATCTCCACCGACGTGGAGACCTTCTCCCGGAACACGGTCCGGCCTTCGATCTCTTTTCGAATGTTTTCCAGGGACAGGTGCGAGCGGGCGAAGATACGGCTCGTCAGCCCCTTCCCTTCGCGGATCAGGCCGAGCAGGAGGTGCTCGGTCTCGATCGACATGCTGCCAAGCTGGCTGGCCTCGTAACGAGCGAAAAACAGCACCCTGCGCGCGCGTTCCGTGTACCTTTCGAACATCAGGCCTGCCTAGAGGTTAGGGATGGCAACGTTGAACCTCTAGTGGTCATTATAGGGCAAACCCGGCGGCGCGCCAATCGGCCGCCGGAGATAAGTCCTGACGCTCGTTAGGTTTCGGTGGATGCCCCACCCGGGGCGCGCCCAGCTAGCTAATGTGCCGGCCTGCGCACTTGGAGACGATCTTCTCGAGGACGGCGCGCGCCGCCACCGCGTCGTAGGCGAGGAAATGCGCCGACTGCCGGTGTGCGGCGTGGGCTTCCGGAGTGTCGTAGACCTCGTACAACACCCAGCGGGTCGGCTGGTCTTTGTCCCGGCAGACGTCGAACCGCAGGCAGCCGGGGTCGCGCCGCACCGACTCGCGCGCGTTGTGCACCAGCGCCGTCTCGAATTCCTCCTGCAGCTCCGGACGGATGGTGACCTGCACCAGGACGACGTGGCGCTCGGCGGACCGCTCGCCCGACAGCAGCGACACCACCGACTCCCGTACCGTTTCGAGCCGCATGCCGGCTCGCGTCAGAATCAGGCCGGCCGCCGACTCCGGATGGTGCAGCAGCCCGAGGAGCAGGTGCTCGGTGCCGATGTGGCCGTGTTTCAGAGCGTTGGCTTCGTCGGCGGCGTGCTGGAGGACGGCTTTGGCGTCGGCGGCGATGGGGATCTCAATCGACGTCGCGACCTTGGGCCGTCCCGCCGCCGCGTCGTGAATCTCCACGTGGACGGCCATCGCGTCGAGGCGCGCCTGGTCGAAGATTCGGCCGGTGAGCCCGCTGCCCTCTCGCAACAGGCCGAGCAGGAGATGCTCCGTGGCGATGGCGGTGCTGCCTAGCTGCGAGGCCTCGTAGCGGGCGAAGAACAGCACCCGGCGGGCCTGTTCGGTGAAGCGTTCGAACATCCGACCTCGGGGTGACTATACTGCCACCCATGCCAGAAACCATTGGATTCATCGGCCTCGGGTTGATGGGAAAACCCATGGCCGCCAACCTCCTGAAGGCCGGCTACCCGGTTGTCGTCCACAGCCGGAGCCAGGGCCCGGTCGACGAGCTCGTCGCCCAGGGGGCGCGCAAGGGCACCTCCCCCGCCGACGTGGCCCGGCAGGCCACCCGCGTCATCACCATGGTGCCGGATTCCCCGGATGTCGAGCGCGTGCTCGACGGCCCCGACGGCGTCTTCCGCGGGTTGCAGCCGGGGACGATCGTCATCGACATGAGCAGCATCGCGCCCGGCGTGGCGCGCCGGCTGGCCGAGAAGGCCGCCTCGCTCGGCGCGGCCATGCTCGACGCCCCGGTGAGCGGCGGCGACATCGGCGCCATCAACGGCACGCTGTCCATCATGGTCGGCGGCGACGCGGCGGCCTTTGCCGCCGCCAGACCGCTCTTCGAGGTGATGGGCAATCCGGAAAAGGTGATTCACATCGGCGGGCCTGGCGCCGGACAGCTGTGCAAGCTCTGTAACCAGATGGTCATCGGCGGCACGCTGGCCGTGGCCGCCGAGGCGCTGGCGCTGGCCAAGAAGTCGGGCGTGGACGCGGCCAAGGTCCGCGAAGCGCTGCTCGGCGGCTTCGCGCAGAGCCGCGTCCTGGAAGTGCACGGCGAGCGTGCGCTGAAGGGCACGTTCAAGCCCGGGTTCAAGACGCATCTCTTCGCCAAGGACATGCGCAACGTCGTCTCGACGCTCGCCGAGCACGACTGCGCGGCGCCGGTGACCGCCGTCGTCCAGCAGCTGCTTCACGCGACGATGGCCGCCGGCCGCGGCGAAGACGACAACTCGATCATGGCCAAGACGGTGTTCGACATCGCCGGCGTAAGCTGATTCAGGTCCGGGCCGGCGCGAGCGCCGGCCCGGCAGAGACGTCCACGTGGAAGACAGCACGAGGCCCCGCGAATTTGCCGGGCTGCAGACGGGCGGCACCGTGCCGCTCGCGTCGCCGCGCAGCCTGTGGTGGCGTGTGCCCACCGTGGCGGCGGCGTATTTCGTCGCCGCCCGCCTCGGCTTCATGCTGGATCTCGAGCCCGGCTTTGCCAGCTCGATCTGGCCCGCCGCCGGCATCGGCTCGGCGTCGCTGCTCATCTGGGGCCCCCGGCTCTGGCCGGGCGTGCTGTTCGGGTCGTTTCTCTTCAACTGGTACCTGTCGTCGCTGCTGATTTCGTACGGGCCTGGCGACCCGCGGCGAGCCGCCGACATCGCGGTGGCGCTGGTGATTGCCGGCGGCGTGGCGCTGCAGGCGCTGCTCTGCGCCAGCCTGGCGCGCCCGGTGCTCCGATCCGGCCGCGTGCTCACCAGCGTCCGCAGCGCGGTGCCGCTGCTGCTCATGAGCGGGCCGGTGTCATGCCTGGTCTCGGCGAGCGTCGGCGCGGGCGCGCGCTGGCTCTCGGGCGACATGCCGTTCGACGAGGTGTGGCCCAACTGGTTCACGTGGTGGATGGGCGACTCGATCGGCGTCCTCTTCTTCGTGCCGCTCACGCTCCTCGCCTTTCCGGAAGCGCGGCCGCGCCGCATCGGTCTCGCCGCCCGGCTCGCCATCCCGCTCATCGTGGTCGGCGTCCTGGTGGCGGTCGCGCATCGGGCCACCCAGGATTCCCGCCGCGAGCACACGTCGCGAGAGATGGCGGCGATCGAGAACGAGCTGCAGTTCCAGCTCAATGCCCAGATCACCAGCCTGCATCTGGTGGAGCGGTTGCTGACGCTCGCCCCGCGAATCGATCGCCAGCAGTTCGGCGCCTTCGCCGCCGGAACGCTGACGCCGGGTGCGCAGACGCTGGAATGGGTGCCGCGGGTCGCGGCCGCGGAGCGCGAGGCGTTCGAGGCGGCGGCGAGCCGCGACTCCGCCACGGCGTTCCACATCCTCGAGCCCACCGACACTGGCGCGCTGATGGTGGCGCCGCCGCGCCCGGAGTACTTCCCCACTCTCTACGTCGAGCCGCTGCTCACGGCCGAGACCGAGCTCGGGTTGGACCATTCGGTTGATCCGGTGCGCCGGGCGGCGATGTCGCGCGCGCGCGACACCGGCCAGGCCACGGTCACGGCGCCCGTGCTGCTGCCCGGCGACCGCGTGACGCGCGCGGTGATCGCGATGGTCCCGGTCTATGCCACGGGGGCGGACCGGACGTCGGCGGTGTCCGTGGCGGCGCGGCAGGACACCCTGCGCGGCTACGCGATGTCGGTCGTGCCGATCGACAGCCTGGCGCAGAACCTGGCGCGCGAAGCCGCCACGCTGCGGTTGGCCGCATCGCTCGTCGACGTGAGCGATCCCGAAGAGGTGGTGCCGATCTTCACCCAGGGCACGCCGGCCCGCGCGGGCGCGAGCCTGCGCGTCAATCTGCCGGTGGTGTTCGGAGGGCGCGCCTGGCGCCTCGACCTGGCGCCGGTGCGCCCCGACCTGCTGCCCGGCGAGACGCGCGACGGCCGCCTGATGCTCGCGGGCGCCGTTCTCCTCACGTTTCTCACCGGGCTGTTCGTGCTCACCGAAGCCGGCCTGAGCATCGCCGTGGCGGTGGAGGTGCAGCACCGCACCGCCGAGTTGAGCGGCGAGGTCATCGTGCGCCGGCGCCTCGAAGCCCAGGCCCGCGAGAGCGAGGCGCGTTTCCGCACCATCTTCGACAACAGCACCGACCTGCTGCAGAGCGTGGACGCGCTGGGCGGCTTCGTGCAGGTGAACCCGGCGTGGAAGCGGCTGCTCGGCTACACCGACGACGACCTCAAGCACCTGAACCTCTTCGACGTGGTCGCGCCCGAAGACGCGGCCATCGTCGAGGGGCTGCTGCTGCGTCTGATCCGCGGCGAGCAGGTGGGTACCTTCGACGTCACGATGCTCTGCAAGGACGGGCGCCGCGTGGTCCTCGAAGGCAACGTCAGCGCCCACGTCCAGGAAGGCGCGCCGCTCGTGACGCGCGGCATCTTCCGTGACGTGACGACCCGCAAGATCGCCGAGGAGCAGCTGGCCACGGTCCGCGAGCGTCTCGGCCTGGCGCTGCGCGGCTCGAAGCTGGCCCTGTGGGACCTCGACGTGGAGACCGGCCGCGTGTTCCTCAGCGAGGACTGGGGCCCGATCCTCGGCACCGAGCGCCGCGACGTCGTGGTGCCGATCGCCTCGCTGACCGCGCTGGTGCATCCCGACGATCTGCCCGGCATCACCGCCGCCGCGTTTGCCGCCTTCAAGGGTGAGCGGCCCGAGTACCTGGTGGAGCACCGGATCCGGACCGCGCAAGGGCGTTGGAAGTGGATCCAGTCGCACGGCATGGTGACCGAGCGGCGGCCGAACGGGCGCGCCAAGCGCATGACCGGCACCAACGCCGACATCGACGCGCGCAAGCACGCCGAGGAAGCCATGGTGGCCGCCGAGCGGCGGCTGCGCGAGGTCACCGACGGGCTGCCGGGCGCCGTCTATCAGTTCCAGTGGTCGGGCGGCAGCCGCGTGCGCTTCAACTTCCTCAGCGCCGGCGTGCTCGACCTGCTGGGCGTGGGCCGCGAAGCCATCCTGCGGGCGCCGCGGCTCGTGTTCGGCGCCATCGTGAAAGAGGATCGCCGCGCGTTCCTCGAAAGCCTGCGCGTGGCGATCACCGGCGGCGCGCTCGAGTGGTCGCACGAGTTCCGCGTGCGGCGCAAGGACGGCCGTTTGGTCTGGAGCCGCAGCGTCGCCAGCCGGCTCGGCACCGGCGGCGACGCGGTGTGGAACGGCTACTGGGTCGACATCTCGTCGCTCATCGAGGCCGAGCGCACGCTGCGCGAGGCACGCGACGCGGCCGAATCGGCCAACCGCGCGAAGAGCGCGTTCCTCGCCGCGATGAGCCACGAAATCCGGACGCCGATGAACGCCATTCTGGGCATGGTGGAACTGCTCGAGATCTCGTCCACCAACCGCGAGCACCGCGACATGCTGGGCGTGATCAACGCCTCGTCGCAGTCGCTGCTGCAGATCCTGAACGACGTGCTCGACTTGTCGAAGGTCGAGGCCGGCCACTTGACGCTGGCGCCGGTGCCGTCCTCGCTCGGCGAGCTGGTGCGCAGCGTGGCGCTCACGTTCGCGGACGGGGCGCGCCGCAAAGGGCTGGCGCTCGAATGGCACGCCGACCCTGCCCTGGCCCCGCGCCTGCGCTTCGATCCCGCGCGGCTTCGCCAGGTGCTGCTCAATCTCGTCGGCAACGGCGTCAAGTTCACCGAAACCGGGACGGTGTCGATCCGGGTGCGCGTGATCGAATCGCGCCCCGAGGCCCAGCGGATCGAGATCGTCGTCAAGGACTCGGGCATCGGCATCTCGCGGGACGATCAGGACCGGCTGTTCCGGCCGTTCGTGCAGGCCGAGGCCCCGATTTCGCGGAACCGCGGCGGCACCGGCCTTGGGCTCGCCATCTCACGGCGCCTGGCGGAGCTGATGGACGGCGACCTCACGCTGGCGAGCGAGCTTGGCCAGGGCACGACCGTCACGCTCAGCCTCGAGCTCGAGATCGTCTCGGGGGCGGAAGCCGACGCGTCGGCGGAGAGCGCCCTCGAACTGCCGGTGCCAATCGGCGTCCCGCGCCCGCGGGAGCGCCGGCGCATCCTGGTGGTGGACGACAACGAGTTCAACCGGGCGGTGCTGGCGCGGCAGGTCGCCGCGCTCGGCTACGAGGCCGAACAGGCCTCGGACGGCGAAGAGGCGCTCCAACTCGTCGAGCAGGGCGACTACGCGCTGATCCTCGCGGACTGCCAGATGCCGGGCATGGACGGCTTCGAGTTCGCCCGCGCGGTGCGCGCGGCCGAGGCCAGCGAAGGGCGGGCGCGTATCCCGATCGTCGCCTGGACCGCCAACGTCATGCCCGACGACGTGGCGGCGTGCCGCGATGCCGGGATGGACGACGTCCTGGCCAAGCCGTCGGCGCTGCCGACCGTGCAGCGCGTGCTGCGCACCTGGGTCGATCACGCCGGCGAGACGGTTCGGGTGGCGTCGCCGGGAGGGCCGGCCCCGCCGCCCGCCACCGACGGCGCGCCCATCGATCGCATGCAGCTGCGCGCCATCATGGACGGCGACCCCGCGCTCGAAGCCGAGATGCTGGCGGGATTCCGCACCGCGAGCGTCAAGGAAGCCGCCGTGCTGCGCGAGGCGCTGGTCCGCCGCGACTGCAATGCCATCCGCCACGCGTCGCATCGCATGAAGGGGCTGGCACGGCTGGTGGCAGCCTCGTCGCTGGCGTCGGTATGCGAGCAGCTCGAGCGGCAGGCGCGCGCCGGCTGCGTGGACGACCCGGCGCTGGCGCTGGCCGAGTTCGAGCGTGAATGGCACCGGGTGAGCGATTTCCTGAATGCGGCCATCCCTACGTAAACCGGTCACGCCTCGCTAGCCGTTTCGGTGCCCCTGGGGCCCGGTGGCTGTGGTCTAATGACTGATCGAGCCGCGCACGGAGTGCGGCTGGGATAGGACGAGGTTCGTGGACAGACGGATTGACGGTGGCCTCGAGAACGGCTCGCTCAGCGTCCTCGTCGTAGACGACGACGACCTGCAGCGCCAGTTCCTCGCCCGGCTCCTGGCCCGCGCGGGCATCGGTCCCCTGTTCTGGGCCACCAACGGCCGGTCGGCGCTCGAGGCTTTCCGAGAAGAGCAGCAGCCGATCGACGTGGTCGTGTGCGACCTGCTCATGCCGGAGATGGACGGCATCGAGTTCCTGAAGCAGGTCAGCGACGAAGGCTTCAGCCCCTCGATCGTGATCTCGAGCGGCGCCGACGAGGACACCCAGCGCGAGATGGAAACCGTGGCGCACACCCACGGTCTGCGCGTGCTGGGATTCATCCCCAAGCCGGTCTCGGTGGACGCGCTCCTGACGGTGCTGGCCCGCCACGGCAGCCAGGACGCCGCGGCGGACGCGCCGTCGGAACCCGAACCCGAAGCCGATCCCGCCCGGCGCACCCCGTAGGCCAGGGCGGTCTGAAGACCGCCCTCTACACCCTAGGCCGGTTTCAGCTGGCCGCTCTCGAGACGCAGGATTCGATCGCAGGCGTGCGCCAGCTTCGGGTTGTGCGTGGCAATCACCGACGTCAGCCCGTGCTCGGCGTGCATCTGCCGCAGCAGCGCGTGCAATGACTCCGCCGTTGGTTCGTCGAGGTCGCCGGTGGGCTCGTCGGCCAGCAGCAGCGCCGGCCGCATCACCAGCGCCCGGGCCACCGCGACGCGTTGCTGCTCGCCACCCGACATCATGCTGGGACGGTGCTCGACGCGCTCGGCCAGACCGACGCGCGCCAGCAGCTCCGTGGCCCGTGCGCGCGCCTCGCCAAGCGGCAGACCGCCGATTCGCATCGGCATCTCGACGTTCTCGAGCGCAGTGAACTCGGGCAGCAGGTGGTGGAACTGGAACACGAACCCCACCTGGCGGTTGCGGAACGCCACCAGCCCCGCGTCGTTCAGATCGGCGAGCGGCCGGCCGGCCACCTCCACCACGCCGCTGTCCGCGCGGTCGAGCCCACCGAGCAGGTGCAGCAGCGTGCTCTTGCCGACGCCCGACGCGCCGACCACCGCCACCATCTCACCCTCGGCCACGTCCACGTCGAGATCCCGCAGTACGTGCAGGCGGGCCGTGCCGCCGGTGTAGAACTTGTTCAACCCCGCCACGTGTACGAGCGGCATCGGGGCTACTCGAATCGCAGCGCCTGCACGGGATCGAGCCGGGCGGCCTGGCGGGACGGATAGATGGTGGAGGCGAAGCAGATCAACACCGCCGACACCACCACGATGACGAAATCCTGGACCAGCACGATGAACGGGACGTACGACACCTGGTAGACGTCGATCGGGATGTGCACCACCTTGTAGTGGTCGAGCACCCAGCACAATCCCAGGCCGCCGGCGCTCCCAATCGCGGTGCCGACGATACCGATCGCAGTGCCCTGCGCGATGAAGATCGCCATGATGCTGCGCGCCGACGCGCCCATCGTCTTGAGGATGGCGATGTCGCGGCTCTTCTGCATCACCATCAGGATGAGCGACGAGATGATGTTGAGGGCGCCGACGATGACGATGAGCGCGACGGCGATCGAGATGCCCATCTTCTCGAGCCACAGCGCCGAGAAGAGCGACTGGTTCATCGACGCCCAGTCGCGGGCGTCGTAGGCCGATCCGAGGGCTGCTTCGATGTTCTTGGCGATGGCGGGCGCATCGTACAGATCGCGCACCTTCACCTGGATCAGGTCCGGCTCGGCCCGCCCCACAATACGCTCCGCGAAGTCGAGTGAGACGAGCCCGTAGGCGCTGTCGAATTCGAGCAGCCCGAGGGAGTAGATACCAGCCACCCGCGCGGAGCGCGACCGCGGCAGCACGCCGATCGGCGACAGCGTGCCCTGCGGCGTGAAGATCGTCACGCGGTCTCCCACCGACACGCCAAGCTTGCCGGCCAGGTCCTGCCCCAGCAGGATGCCGGGAAGACCCTCGCTCCCGTCGCCCTGCGTCCCCGGGGCGAGATCGTCGAGACGCCCTTTCAGCATCGCCGACTTGAGGTCGGTGACGTTCACCTCGAGCGCCGGATCGATCCCCTTGATGGTGATGCCGGCGTCGTTGCGGTTGGTGGAGATCATTCCCAGGCCGACGACGGACGGGGCGGCGCCGATCACCCCGGGGACCTTCTCGAGCCTGGCCACTTCCGCCTGGTAGTCGTCGATGCCGGCCGCCTTCGTCACGTAGACGTGCGCAATGGCGCCGAGCAGCTTGTTGCGCAGCTCGCCCTGCAGCCCGGTCATCAGCGCCAGCGCGATGATGAGCGCCATCACCCCGACCGCGACGCCGATGGTCGAAAAGAGCGACACCAGTGAAACGCGCGCCTGGCGGCGCGGCGCGAGCAGGTAGCGAAGCGCGACGAACAGCTCGAACCGCATCGGGTGGCTAGCGCGGGCGCATCAACGGGAACAGGATGACGTCGCGGATGGACGGGCTGTTGGTGAGCACCATCACGAGACGGTCGATGCCGATGCCTTCCCCGCCGGTGGGCGGCAGGCCGTATTCGAGCGCGCGGATGTAGTCCTCGTCCATCGCGTGCGCCTCGTCGTCACCTCCCGCGTGCTTCTTGAGCTGGTCCTCGAAGCGGCGGCGCTGCTCCGCCGGATCGTTCAGCTCGCTGAACGCGTTGGCCACTTCGAACCCGCCGACATAGAGTTCGAACCGCTCCACGGTATCTGGATCGTCGGCGCGCTGCTTGGAGAGCGGCGACACCTCGGTCGGGAAATCGTAGACGAAGGTCGGCTGCACGAGGTCGTGCTCGCAGAGCGCCTCGAACAGGCTGGCCGCGATGTGACCGGCGCCCGCACCGGGGTCGACCGCGACGCCCAGCCGCTGCGCCAGGGCTGCCGCGCTCTCGCGTGAGCGCAGCACCGTCACGTCCACCGCTTCGCCGAGCTTTGCCGACGCAGCCGCGGCCGCCGCCTCGCGCAGCGACAGACGGCGGAACGGCGCCTGGAACGAGATGGTGTGATCGCCGAAGGGCGCCTCGAGGCCGCCGAGCGCCGTTTGCGCGGTCTCCGCCAGCATCTGCTCGGTCAGCGTCATCAGGTCGCGGTAGTCGGCGTAGCTCCAGTAGAACTCGAGCATCGTGAACTCGGGGTTGTGCTGGGTCGAAATCCCCTCATTCCGGAAGTTACGGTTGATCTCGAACACTCGTTCGATGCCGCCGACGGTCAGCCGCTTGAGGTAGAGCTCCGGCGCGATGCGGAGATACAGCGGCAGGTCGAGCGCGTTGTGATGCGTCGTGAACGGCCTGGCCAGGGCGCCGCCGGCGATCGACTGCATCATCGGCGTCTCGACTTCGAGGAAGCCGCGCGCGGTGAGGAACTGTCGAATCGCGCTGATGACCTTGCTTCTCGTCTCGAACACCTTCCGCGAGTCCGGGTTGACGGCGAGATCCAGGTACCGCTGCCGGTAGCGCGTCTCGATGTCCGTCAGCCCGTGCCACTTCTCGGGCAGCGGCAGCAGGCACTTGGCCAGGAACGTCAGGTCCGACACCCAGACGGTGAGCTCGTTCGTCTTGGTGCGGAAGAGGCGGCCCTCTACGCCGACCCAGTCGCCGAAATCGAGCAGCTTGAAGATCTGGAAGGCGCGCTCGGGCACCGAGTCCTGCCGGATGTACACCTGCAGCCGCGACACACCGTCCGACAGCACGAGGAAGTTCGCCTTGCCGAAGGTGCGGACGCTGAGAATGCGGCCGGCGACCCGGGTGTGCACGTGCGTGGCTTCGAGCGCGTCGCCGGCCGTGCCACCGTGCTCCGCGACGACGGCGCTGATCGTCGCCTGCGCGTCGAAGCGGTGCGTGTAGACCTCGACCCCGAGCTGCTTGAGCGCCTCCAGGTTGGAGCGCCGCTGGACGATCTGATCGGATTCCTGGATGGTGCTCACGCCCGCTCCAGCCGGCGCCTGATGCCGTCGAGGACGCCGTTCACGAACGGCACCGCCTCCTCGGAGCTGAAGGCGCGCGCCAGCTCGAGGGCCTCGTTGATGATCACCGTCGCCGGCGTGTCCGGCTCGTAGAGGAACTCGTAGACCGCCAGACGCATCACGAGGCGATCCACGACGTTCATGCGTTCGATGCGCCAGTGCGCGGCCGCTTCGGAAATCAGCGGGTCGAGCTCGGCCACGTGCGCGGCCACGCCTTCCGCCAGGGCGTTCGCGAAGGCGGCGAGGTCGGCCGGCAGCGGCTCGTTCTCGTCAGTCACCTCGGCCCACACCTGCCGCACGTCGGCGAGCGCCAGCCGCCCCACCTCCCACTGATAGAGCATCTGCACCGCGGCCTCGCGCCCACGATGGCGCTCGGCGATCGGGACGCCCGCCTTGCCGTTCACCCGATTGGTCATGCCGGGGGCCCTCCGTCGATCGCGCGGAGCAGCGTGGCCATCTCCACGGCGGCCGCGGCGGCTTCCCTGCCCTTGTTGCCGGCGCCCGGCTTCGCGCGCACCTCGGCCTGTTCGTCGGTGAGCGTCGTCAGCACGCCGAACGTGACCGGCACCCCCGTCGCCAGCCCGACGTCGGCGATGCCGCGCGTGGCGGCGTCGGCGATGTACTCGAAGTGCATCGTGTCGCCCTTGATCAGACAGCCGAGGCAGATGACCGCGTCGAAGCGCCCGCTCTCGGCGAGCCGCTGCGCCGCGATCGGCAGCTCGAAGGCGCCGGGCACGCGGACGATCGTGACGTCGTCCTCGCGCACGTCGGCTTCGGTGAGCGCGTCGCGGGCGCCGGCCAGAAGCCCGTCGGTGATCTCAGGGTTGAAGCGGGAAACGACGATGGCGAACCGGCAGCCGGCGGCACGCGGGGAGCCCTGCCATTCGTGCACGCCTTACTCCTTCATGCCGTGTTCACGGCACGAACTCCGTGAAGGCCTCCGCGAAGGCACTGTGGGCAGGTTGTCAAACATCGGCGCGAGCCCGAATTATACCCCACGCCCAGCAGGCGCCCGCGCCGAGGAGCGCGCCGGCGGTGTCGGCGTACCAGTCGTGCACGTCGGCGCTGCGCCCGGGCACGAACGACTGATGCCACTCGTCGGTCGCCGCATAGGCCCCGGCGATCGTCCATGCACCCACCGCGGCCGGCAGCGTCACGCCGCCGGCGAGCCCGCCCGCCAACGCGCGTGCCACCGTGACGGCCAGCCCGAAGTAGCCGATGGAATGTCCCTGCTTGTCGGTGATCTGTGGCGGGAGCGGCGGCTGAGGCTGCGCGGAGAGCGCGAAGATCAGCGCCATGTAGGCGATGACCGGACCCCAGAGGCCGGCGAGCTTCACGTCAGAACGGGAGCGGATACAGCAGCCAGCCGAGGACGACCGCCGAGCCGATGAAAGTGCCGAACAGCTTGGCGCCGAACGTCAGTTGCTCGCGCGGCTCGTCGCGCATCAGTACGGCGAACGCGATCGACACGAAGGCCGAGAAGGCGGCGAGCAATCCGAGATGGCTGGTGGCGTCCATCGCGTATGCCTCTATTTCCGTCCGAGCGCGATGTCGAAGGCGTCGAGCACGGCGAGCATGTTCAGCAAGCCCGCGACGATGACGTAGGTGTTGCCGTACTCGTAGGTGATGGCGATCACGTTGCCGGTGCCGGCGCCGGCCAGTTTGGCCACGAAGTACGGCAGCCCGATGCCGAGGTCGGCAATCGCCGCGAGCCCCACCAGCAGGTCGCTGAACTGAAAGGGAAAGATCCGCCCCTGGATCCACAGGCCGGACGCAAACATCAGCGGCAGCACGACGAGCAGCGTGAGACCCTTCTGATAGCGTCCCAGCCACAAGTGCCCGCCGCCCGGCACCGCCCACGCGGCGGCACACACTAGATACGGGTTTGCGGCTGGCGTCTTCGAGGCCGACGCGGCTCGTCGGCCGTTCGAGGCAGGCATTCGCCGTAGTGTATCGCGAGCGCGGCGGTCACGACGAGTGCCACGGCGGCGCCGAGCAGCACGCCGGTTGCCGCGCGTGCGATCGACGACGGCAGCCAGACGCCAGTCCACTCGGCGGCGAGCGTTGCCGCCATCGGCAGCGCGGCCACGGCGAGCAGCCGCGCGAGGCGCGCCGGCGGGCCGGCCCAGCGCGCGTAGAGGGACGGCGGCAGCGGCGCCAGGAGCGCGGTCGTGCACGCGCCCAGGTAGATCCCGGTACAGCGTGCACACACGGCCAGCTGCGCCCCGTGCCAGTGGAACGATCGCTCGGGACGCTGATGGCAGACGACGCCGCCGATGCCGTAGACGATCGCCGCCAGGGCCGCCGGCAGATCGGGGGCCAGCACGACGAGCGCGAACCACGCCACCGAGCCCGCGGCCAGGGCGGCGACGATGACGCGGCCCGACATGCCTGCTATTCTGAATCTTCCTTCTCGTGACTACCACTGCCGTCGCCGATCCCGCGTCTCCTCCCCGCCCTGCCGTTCGTGAAGCCGCCCTCGGCGTGCTGGGCGCCATCAGCCTCTGTCATTGCCTCAACGATCTGATGCAGTCGGTCGTGCCGGCGGTGTATCCGATCCTGAAGACGTCCTACGCGCTGGACTTTGGTCAGATCGGCCTCATCACGTTCGCCAGCCAGGCCACGGCGTCGATGCTGCAGCCGGTCGTGGGCTACTTCACCGACAAGGCGCCGAAGCCGTATTCCCTCGCCACCGGCATGGCGTTCACGCTGGCCGGACTGGTGCTCCTGGCCTTCGCGCCGTCGTTTCTCGTGGTGCTCGTGGCGGCCGGGTGCGTAGGTATCGGCTCGTCGATCTTTCACCCCGAGTCGTCGCGCGTGGCGCGGATGGCGTCGGGCGGACGGCACGGCTTCGCGCAGTCGCTCTTTCAGGTCGGCGGCAATGCCGGATCAGCGATGGGCCCGCTGCTCGCCGCGTTCATCGTCCTGCCGAACGGCCAGCGCAGCATCGCGTGGTTCGGCCTCACGGCCCTCGTCGCGATGGCGATCCTGACGCGGGTAGGGGCCTGGTACAAGGCGCACCTCGTGGCGCAGGCGGCGCGTCCCAGGCCGAAGCCGGCGGCGGGGCTGCCCGAGGGCAAGGTGCTGCGATCGCTCGGGATTCTCGTGGCGCTCGTGTTCTCGAAGAACATCTACCTGGCGAGCCTGACCAGCTTCTACACGTTCTACCTGATTCACAAGTTCGGGATCTCGGTGCAGAGTGCGCAGCTCCACCTGTTCCTGTTCCTGGGCGCGGTGGCGGCCGGCACCTTCATCGGCGGCCCGGTGGGCGATCGCATCGGACGGAAGAAGGTGATCTGGGTGTCGATCCTCGGCGTGCTGCCTTTCACGCTCCTGATGCCCTACGCGAGCCTGCGCCTGACCGAGCTGCTGACCGTGATCATCGGTCTCATCCTGGCGTCGGCCTTCTCGGCCATCGTCGTGTTCGCGCAGGAGCTCGTGCCCGGCCGTGTCGGCACGGTCTCGGGGCTGTTCTTCGGCTTTGCGTTTGGTGCGGGCGCCGTGGGCGCGGCGCTGCTGGGCGTGCTGGCCGACGCCACCAGCATCGACGTCGTCTACCGGATCTGTGCGTTCCTGCCCGCCATCGGCCTGCTGACGTACTTCCTGCCGAATCTCGAGCCCGGACGGAAACATGCCCGGGCGTGATCTAGGGAGCTAGGGAGCCCCCTAGCCCCCTCGAGAATCAGCTCAGAATCTTCGCGCCGAGGGCCTTCACGTCTTTCACTTCGGCGCGGGGGCCGTACTGCGCGATCACCTGCGCCGCCATCGCCCCGCCGAGGCGCCCGCAGGTCGCCAGGTCCAGCCCCTGGGTGTACGCATACAGGAACCCCGCCGCGTAGGCGTCGCCGGCGCCGGTAGTGTCCACCACTTTCACACCCGGGACCGCGTCGATCACGTGCACCTCGTCGCCGCGGAGCACGACCGACCCCTTCTCGCTGCGGGTCAGTGCCGCGATTTCGCAGTGCCCGCGCACCTTCTGCAGCGCATCGTCGAAGCGCTCGACCTCGTAGAGCGACAGGATCTCGTGCTCGTTGGCGAACAGGATGTCCACGTGCTTGTCCACCAGCTCGAGAAACTCGGCGCGATAGCGCGCCACGCAGAACGAGTCGGACAGCGTGAACGCCACTTTGACACCGGCCTTCTGGGCAGCAATGGCGGCGTTGCGCATCGCCTCTTTGGCGCGCGGCTGATCCCAGAGGTAGCCCTCGAGGTACAGCACCTTCGAGCCGGTGATGGCGGCCATGTCCACGTCTTCGGGGCCGAGCTGCGTCGTGGCGCCGAGGAACGTCTGCATCGTGCGCTGGGCGTCGGGGGTGACGATGATGAGCGAGCGGGCCGTCGGCAGCCCGCCCACGAGCGGCGCCGTGTCGTACTTCACGCCCACCGCGCGCATGTCGTGCGTGAAGACGTCGCCGAGCTGATCCTTCGCCACCTTGCCGATGTACGCGGTGCGTCCACCGAGCGCCGCAATCCCCGCGATGGTGTTCCCCGCCGATCCGCCCGAGGCTTCCTTGCCGGGACCCATGTCGCCGTACAGCCGCTCAGCCGTCTCGGTGTCGATGAGGTTCATCGCGCCCTTCGGCAGCTTGTGCTTGTCGAGGAACGCATCGTCGGCCTGGGCGATCACGTCGACGATGGCGTTGCCGATCGCGGTGACATCGAATTGCGCGGTGCTCATTCAGTGGTCCTCGAGGTTGCAGTGGGAAGATAGCGTCCGACGATCGGCGCCAGATCGACCAGGGTCCTGGCCGGCACCGCATCGGGACGGGTGATGAGCGCGAACTTGAGCGCGCTGGCGCATTCGCACGTGCGCTCGAACGGCAGCGCGTCGACTGCGTTGGCAATGATCGCCTGCGCCGTCTTCGCGTTCTGCGTCAGGTTGGCGATGATCATCTCGACCGTGACCGAGTCGTGGTCCGGGTGCCAGCAGTCGTAGTCGGTCACGAGCGCGATCGTCGAGTAGCAGATCTCGGCCTCGCGCGCCAGCTTGGCCTCCTGCAGGTTGGTCATGCCGATGATGTCGGCGCCCCAGCTGCGATAGAGCTTCGATTCGGCCAGCGTCGAGAACTGCGGGCCTTCCATGCAGACGTAGGTGCCGCCCTTGTGCACGGTGGCGCCGGCCTTCTGTCCACTCTGGTGCGCGATCGTGCTGAGGCGGGAGCAGAACGGGTGCGCGAACCCGACGTGCGCCGCCAGCCCCTGGCCGAAGAAGGTGCTGATGCGCCCCTTCGTGCGGTCGATGAACTGATCCGGGATGACGATGTCGAGCGGCCGGAGCTCCTCTTTCAAGCTGCCGACCGCGCTCGCCGAGAGGATGTACTCCACGCCGAGCGTCTTCATGCCGTAGATGTTGGCGCGGAAGTTCAGCTCGGACGGCAGGAGCCGGTGCCCGGCGCCGTGACGCGCCAGGAACGCGACGCGCTTCCCGCGCAGCGTGCCGATGACGTAGGGGCCGGAGGGGTCGCCAAACGGCGTGGCGATGGTGATCTCGGTGCGGTCCACCACCTCGGCCATGTCGTACAGACCACTCCCGCCGATGATGCCAATGCGAACGTTTTCCATAGACTGGGCTTTAGAAGTTTACAGCACCTGCTCGACCCACCGCTTGACAGTGCCGCCTATTTCTTGCTCCCGGATGATTCCGGCGGCGACCAGCGGGTCGTGCTCGAAGAAAATCAGCAGTTCGCGGTCGATGGCGTCCCGGATGAAGCGCCGCTTGAAGGCCAGCGTGTCCATCGGGAAGAGGTCGTAGCCCATCACCCAGGGATCCCGCAGATGAGCGGTCGTGGGGATGAGGTCCGCCGTGAACACGGCCGTCTTGCCGCCCGACTCGAGATAGACGATCTGGTGCTGTCCGGTGTGGCCCCCGGTACGAACCACGCGGACGCCGGGCTTCACCGTGACGTCACCCGAATAGAAGTCGACGACGCCGGCGGACGCGAGCGGCACGAAGTCGTCCTGCAGGTAGCTGGCGCGATTGCGCTCGTGCGGATGGGTGGCGTCCTCCCACTCGGCGTCGCGAATCAGGTAACGCGCCTTCGGAAAGCGCGGTCTGAGGCCGTGCGGGCCGCGCACCGTCGCGCCGCCGAAGTGGTCGAAGTGGAGATGCGTGGCGAGCACGGTGTCGATCGACGCGGCGTCGAGGCCGCGCTCGGCGAGCGCGTGGTCGAGGTGCACCGTGCGATCGAGGGCGAAAATGTCCCTCGCCTTCTCGGGCATCTTCTCGCCCACGCCGCAGTCCACCAGCAGCCGGCCCCACGAGGCCTCGACGAGCAGCGGCCGCATGGCGAGCTGGATGCGATTGCGGTCGTCGGCCGGCGTCAGCTTCTCCCAGAGCGGTTTCGGGACCACGCCGAACATGGCGCCGCCGTCGAGGCGGAACGGACCGTCGTGCAGCACGGTCAGCGAGAGATCGCCCCACGCGATCGACGCGGTCGCAAGACGCACCGCCGGAGGCGCCGCCTGCTTCAGCTCCACCAGCACGCCGTGCGCGGCCGACGGGTGGATGAACGCGATGAGCGACCCGTGCGCACCCGGACGAGGGGCCGCGTCCACGAGGCGCACGCCGCGCGCGCTCAGATATGCCAGGGCGGCCCGGAGATCGTCGACGCGCAGCGTCACATGGTGCAGGCCGGGACCGCGGCGGCCGATGAAGCCCGCAATCGGCGACTCCGGCGCCGTGGCTTCGAGGAGTTCCAGCGCCGCGGCGCCGGTGTCGAGCATGTGGGCACGCACCTTCTGCGAGGAGACCTCTTCGGGCGCTTCCACCTCGAGGCCGAGCGCGTCACGATAGAACGCCAGCGCCTCGTCGAGGCGCTCGACGGCAATCCCCACGTGATCGAGAACGGCCTTCATGCCAGCAGATCCTGCGCGGCCTGGTACGGATCGCGCCGGCGGGCGGCGACGTCCGCCGCGGCGTCGTCGAAGGCGTTGTCCGGCAACGTTCGCTCGAGACGCGAAAACAGGAGATCACCCACCAGTGCCTTGACCCGTGCCAGCGCGCGGGCGCGCCGTCGCTCCGATCGCAGCGCCTCGGAGCGATCGCGGAACCGGCACAGCGTCTCCCACAACTCGGGAACGCCCTGCCCCGTGGTGGCTTCAGTCTTGAGCACCGGCGGGGTCCATCCACCGTCCGTCGCCGGCTGCAGCGACAGCGCGGCCTCGATCGACTGCACCAGACGGTCGATGCCGTCGCGGTCGGCTTTGTTGGCCACGAACACGTCGGCGATCTCCATGATGCCGGCCTTCATCGCCTGCACGTCGTCGCCGGTGCCCGGCACCAGCACGACCACCGTGGCATCGGCGGTCTGCGCGACATCCACTTCGTCCTGCCCGACGCCGACGGTCTCGATGAGCACCACGTCGAAGCCGGCGGCGTCCAGCACCAGCGCGGCATCGCCGGTGGTGCGCGACAGGCCTCCGAGGTGTCCGCGCGTGGCCATGCTGCGCACGAACACACCGCCGTCGCCGGCATGCCGGTTCATGCGCACGCGGTCGCCCAGCACGGCGCCGCCCGTGAACGGGCTGGTGGGGTCCACGGCGATGACGGCCACTCTCAAACCGGCGCCGCGGATGGTCGCGATCAACTGGTCCACGAGCGTGCTCTTGCCGCCGCCCGGCACGCCGGTGACCCCCACCAGGTAGGCACGGCCGGTGTGCGGAAAGAGGGCCCCGATCAGCGGCGCTCCGGCGGAGTGCTCACCGTCCTCGATCTGTGAGATGGCGCGCGCAATCGCGCGCGGGTCGCCGGCGAGCACGCGCGCCGCCAGCGCGTCAGGCGGCGCGGCCACCGGCGTCGCGGTCGCCCGCCATGAGATGACGGGCGATGACCAGGCGCTGAATCTCGCTCGTGCCCTCGCCGATCGTGGTGAGCTTCACGTCGCGGAAGAACTTTTCGGCCGGGTAGTCCTTGACGAAGCCGTAGCCGCCGTGAATCTGCACGCCGTCCTCGGCCGCGCGCACGGCGATCTCGCTCGAGTAGAGCTTGGCCATCGCGGCCTCGATGGTGGTGCGCGCTCCCACGTCCTTGAGCGCGGCGGCGCGATAGGTCAGGAGCCTCGCCGCCTCGATGCGCGTGGCCGTGTCCACCAGGCGCGCCCGGATGCTCTGAAACGTGCCGATCTTCTGGCCGAACTGCACGCGCGTGAAGGCGTAGCTCCGCGCGGCCTCGTAGGCGCCCTGCGCCAGCCCCACCGCCAGCGCGGCGATGCCGATCCGGCCGGCGTCGAGCACCTGCAGGGCGTTGACGAACCCCTGCCCTTCGACGCCGAGCAGCTGGCTCTCTGGCACGCGGCAGTTCTCGAAGACGACCTCGCTGGTTTCGCTCGCGCGCATACCGAGCTTGTCTTCCTTCTTGCCCGCGCGGAAGCCGGGCGTGCCGCGCTCGACGATGAACGCCGAGATGCCGCGCGAGCCCTTCCCGCGCGTGGTCACCGCCATCACCACGATGAGGTCGCCGTCGCGCCCGTGCGTAATGAACTGCTTGGTGCCGTTGATCACCCAGTGGCCGGCGTCCCGCACGGCGGTCGTCCGCATCGAGGCGGCATCGCTGCCGGAGGAGGCTTCGGTGAGCCCCCAGGCGGCCAGCTGCTCGCCGCGCGCCAGCGGCACGAGGTAGCGCTGCTTCTGCTCTTCGGTGCCGAACAGGAAGATGTGCGCGGAGCCGAGACCGTTGTGCGCGGCGATGGACAGGCAGACCGCCGGATCGACGCGCGCCAGCTCCTCGATGCAGATGCAGTAGTCCACCGACGACATGGCCGCGCCGCCATAGGCCTCGGGGAACTGAATCCCCATCAGCCCCAGGTCCGCGCAGCGCGCGAGCAGGTCGCGCGGATAGTGCTGCGCCTCGTCCCACTCACGGACGTGCGGCCGAAGCTCGGCCTCGGCGAACTCGCGCACGCTTCGCTTGAGCAGTTCCTGCTCGTCCGTGAGCCGGAAGTCCATGCCGGAGCCCATCGTATCATCGCGTATGCGCGTCGCCCGTTCGCTCGTCCTTGCCGCCGGCCTGGTGCTGGCGGCCGCACCTCAGGCCCTTGCCGACATCACGGTGTTCCTCGGCAGCGCCACGTCGCCGACGGCACGGCCGGCCCGCGGCTTTGCCATCGGCGGCGGCATCCTCGTGCTCGGATTCGAGTTCGAGTACTCAGACACGCGCGAGGATCCCGCCGATGCGGCGCCCTCGCTGCGCACCGGCATGGGCAACATCCTGCTGCAGACGCCGGTCGCCATCGCCGGCTTTCAGCCCTACTTCACCACCGGCGCCGGCGGGTATCGGGAGTCGCTCGCCGGCCGGAGCGAGACGCAGATTGGCGCCAACGCCGGCGGCGGGGTGAAAATGCGGCTGGTGGGGCCGCTCCGCGCGCGTTTCGACTACCGGGTGTTCCGGCTGCGCGGCGAACCGCTGCACGACGTGGTGCACCGCTTCTACGTCGGCGCGAACCTGAATTTCTGAGGCGGACCTACGGTTTCGCCGGAGCGGGTGCCGCTGGGGCAGGCTTTGCTCCGGCGGCCGGTTCGGCGGGCGGCTCCGGAACCGGAGACAGATTGAGCAGGCTGCCGCCCGCCGTCACCGAGTTCGTATAGAGCTTCCAGATCTCCTGCAGCGCCGCCGTGTCGGTGGAGCCGGACGACAGCACGCGCCCGAGCCCGTAGTCCTCGCCGGGCACGGTGGGATCCACGATGGCGACGTAGAGCACGGAGTTGCCGGGGCCGGGCTCGCTGGCCTTGTAGAAATGCCAGCCCTTGGCCATCGCCTTGAGCGCCGGATCGGTGCTCGACTCCAGCGCCTTTCGTACGTTGGCGACCAGCCGCTCGAAGTCCACGGCCTTGTCGGGCCTGACGGTGTTGAACAGCAGACCGACGGGCGCGCCGAAAGTCCGGGTCGCGCTGGCCGACGGCGCCGGCGGTGCGGCGACCGGTCTGGCCCCCGGCACCGGCTGTTCAGGCGCGCCGGGTACCTGACCGGGCACCGCGGGCTGCTGCTGGCCGGCCGCCGGCACCTGCGCCTGCGCGCCGGTTGCGAGACCCGCAAACAGCAGCGCTGCCAGAGTCACCTTCATCACGTTTCTCCTGACTCGCATACTCCACAAATAGCACGAGCCACGAACGGCTGCCCGCTCGTGGCTCGATGATGCACCGGCTCGGCGATGTTACTTGGACAGATCCGCCGCGATCGAACCGCTGGAGATGCCGAGGTTGGCGGCAAACGCTCCGCGATACATGTCGTAGAGCTCTTTCTGCTCCGCCGGATCCTTGAACGTCGCGTAGAGCACCTGCAGGATGTTGTAGTCCGCTCCGGCGACGGGCGTGATGACGTGGGTGTAGATGATGTTGCCGTCGGGCATCGGCTTCGACATCTTCATGACCTTCCAGCCCGCCAGCTGCTGCTTCGCCTCGGGCGCCTCAGACTTGCTGAGGGCGTCCTTGATCTTGGCCATGATCTTCTCGAAGTCGCCGGTCTTGTCCGGACGGATGGCCACGCTCCACAGCGCGAGGTCCCCCTCCATCGTCAACTTCTGAGGGGCCTGCGCCTGCACGCCCGCGTTCTGCGAAAACGCCGGCAGCATCAGCATCGCGCCAGCCAGTAGCACTCCGGACAGTCGTCGCATCGTCACCCCTCCTGGGTCTCTCGCGCCATCATAAAGCTCACGAGGACGGACCTGCCGCCGGCCGGATGAACACGGCCATGATCTCGTGCGCCAGCAGCATGCCGGCCCTGGTGAGCCGCAAACGGCCCTCATCATAGATCAGCCAGCCGAGATCCCGGAACGGCTGCAGTTCGCCCCCGAACTCGGCCCACAGATCAATTCCGTAATGCTCCCGGACCGCGGCAACGGACAGCCCCTCGGACAACCGGAGACCCGTGAAGAGCGCTTCCTCCATCCGGTCCTGAGGGGACAGCCGCCGCACCTCGGCGAACAGCGGCCCGCCCGGCGCCACGGCCTCCACGTAGTCCGCCGTGCCGCTCACGTTCCGGGTCCGCATGCCGTCCATGGTCGAGTGCGCCCCCGGTCCGAACCCAAGCCACTCGCCGTCGGTCCAGTACTTCAGGTTATGGCGCGACCGGCGGCCGGGCCTCGCCACGTTCGAAATCTCGTACTGCTCGTAGCCCGCGCGATCGAGGCGTGCCATGGACTGCAGGTACATGTCCGCCACGTCGTCGTCGGGCGCCACCGACCACTCCGCCCGCGCCATCTGCTCGCGCAGCGGCGAGTTCGGATACACCTCCAGCATGTACAGCGATGCATGATCCGGTCCCAGCTCGATCAGCGCGTCGACCGACTCAAGCCATTGCGCCACAGTCTGTTGCGGCAGCCACATCATGAGGTCGAGCGAGACGTTGTCGAATCCGGCGGCACGCGACTCACCAAATGCGGTGACCGCTCGCGCGGCGCCGTGCAGCCGCGTCAGCCGCCGCAGTTCCTCGTCACGGAAGGATTGGACGCCGAAGCTGAGACGGTTGATACCGGCCTCCCGGAAACCCTCCAGCCGTTCGACCGTCACCCCCTCGGGGTTGGCTTCGAGCGTGACCTCGGCGCCGGCCTCGAGATCGAAGGAGTCGCGACACGCCTGGATGATGGCGCCAATCTCTTCCGGTTCGAGCATCGACGGCGTGCCGCCGCCGAAGAAGATCGTATCGGCCGCGACGCCGCGCGCGCGCACGCGGATCTCACGACACACCGCCTCGACGTAGCGGTCCTTCAGCTCGGCCTGAAAGAGACCGCGATTGAAGTTGCAGTAGTTGCAGATGGCGGCGCAGAACGGGACGTGGACGTAGAGCCCCAGCACTTCTGAATCGTACTAGGACCCGGCCCGTCCGCCGGACCACTTCAGGTCGGCCCGGCCGTCACCCCGCAGCTGCGCCCGCGCCTGCCCCGCCGTGCGGGGGGGCAGCGGCGGCCGGCGGATTGTTTTGCTCCGCATCTTCCACAGGTTGACCAGGTCGTCCTTGCCGCCGTTCGGTGGCAGCTCGCGGTAGTCGGCGCCGCTCAGATACAGCCCCTCGCACATCTCGTGCAGCCGCGACCGCATCCGGGCGCCGATGCGGAAGAGCAGCGAATCCGGGTCGGTGATGTCGGGATTGTCGTCGTAGTTGGTGGTGAACAGGGTGACGCGCTTCTCGCTGTAGCGCGTGTTGACGATGAGGTTCATCGTCTCCTCGACCCACTCCGACGTCTTCTCCGCGCCGAGGTCGTCCAGCACCAGCACGTCGGCGCGCATCACCGGTCCGAGCACGTCCATTTCGGCCGTCCGGTTCACCGGGTCGTAGGTGGAGCGGATGACGCGCAGCAGGTCCCGCGTGTCGTAGAACAGGCCGCGCGCGCCACGGGTGCGAATCATCTGCAGGAGCGTCGCGACCGCGAGATGCGTCTTCCCCACCCCGGGGAGCCCCTGCAGCAGCACGCCCTTTTCGACGACCGGGAAGCGCTCCGCCAGGCGCGAGCAGTACTGCAGCGCCTTGTCCAACTGTTCGTTGTAGACGACGTAGTTCGACAGCGTGCAGTGCTGATATCGCTTCGGGATGCGCGCGTCGGCGACGAGCCGCTCGCCGGCGCCGCTGCGGATGCAGTCGCACCGCGTGACGCGCGGGACACCGTCAACGTCGATCGTCTTCCATCCGGTGTCGTCGCAGAGCTCGCACGCCACGGTGCGATCGTATCACTTGCGTACTGACTGCGGCTCGTCTTTCGCGGGGGCCTTGGTCTCGGTTGCAGCGGGCGCGCGGCGCACGAGATCCGTCGGTCCGCTCTTGACCATCGCGGTACTCAGGCGCTGCTCCCAGTCGTCGATGCCGCGCGCGAGCTCGCGCTTGACATAGTCCATGAACTCGTTCACTTCGCCCTGCATGCGCTCGATCTTGCGGCGCATGTTCAGGATGATCTCCACGCCAGCCAGGTTGACGCCGAGCTCGCGGGTGAGTGACAGAATCGTCTCGAGCTGTTCGAGGTCCTCTTCCGAATAGAGCCGCGTGTTGCCCTCGGTGCGCGACGGCATCAGCAATCCTTCGCGTTCGTAGAGCCGCAGCGTCTGCGGATGGATGTCGTACTTCTGCGACACCGCGCTGATCATGAAGTAGGCCTTGCCACGCTCGGTCTTCTTTGCCATGGTCAGTTCCCCTACTCCTCCACGCCATCGCGCACACTGCGCGCGCCGTTGATCTCGCCGAACTCGCGCAGCAGCGCCTTGGACCGCTCGTCGAGCACGGGCGGCAGCATCAGCCGCGCCTCCACGACCAGGTCGCCCCTGGGGCCGCCGCGGGGCGACACCATGCCCCGCTCGCTGATGCGGAACCGCTGACCCGACTGCGTGCCGGGCGGGATCCGCACTTTCACCGGACCATCGAGCCCCGCGATCTCGACCCGGGCCCCCAGCGCCGCCTCGTGTACCCCCACCGGGACGACGACGTGAAGATCGTTGCCCTCGCGCCGGAAATCCGGGTCCGCGGCCACCTGCACGGTGACGTAGAGGTCGCCCGCCGGACCGCCGCGGGGACCGGCGTCGCCCTTCCCCGCCACCCGCACGCGCTCGCCGTCGGATACGCCCGCCGGCAGGCGCACCGTCACGCGCTCGGCCCGCACTTCGTGCCCGGCGCCCGCGCAAGCCTGGCACGCCCGCGGCGGCTGCTGGCCGGTGCCGCCGCAGCTGTTGCAGCTCCGGGCGAACACCATGTGCCCGCGCACCGTCCGCACGGCCCCCTGCCCCTGGCACACCGAGCACGGACCCGCGGGCGTGCGCTCCACCCCAGCGCCCCGGCACCGGCGGCACGTCTCGCGCCGCGTCACCGTCAAGGGCCGCTCGCAGCCGGCAAAGCTCTCGGCAAACGAGATTGCCGCCGGCTGGTGCAGGTCGGCGCCGCGCGCCGCGGCCGGCCGCCGGGCGCCGTGCTCGATCAGGACTTCGGCCACGAGATCGCCGAACGTCGCCGAGTAGTCCGGCCCCTTGGATGAGAAGTCGAACCCTTCGAACCCGCCGCGCCGCGCCTCGGCCGGCGCCGACATCTCGCCGGCGTCATAGCGCACCCGGCGCTCCCGGTCGATCAGCGTTTCGTACGCCTCGAGCACCTGCTGAAAGTGCGCGGCGGCCGCCTGATCGCCGGGGTTGATGTCGGGATGGAACTGGCGCGCGAGACGCCGGTAGGCCCGCCGGATCTCGGACTCACTGGCATCCTGCCGCACGCCGAGTACTACGTAGAGGTCCATCCTTACCTCTTGTCGGTCCTCGACCAGAGCCATCTCTTGTCGTCTTCGACCAGAGTCATCTCTTGTCGTCTTCGACAACCTCCGCGTCGATCACGTCGCCGGCGCCTCCAGGGGCACCGGTGCCGCCCGGCGCACCCGACGGGCCGCCAGGACCGGCGCCGGGTGCCGGCCCCGACTGTTTGTAGAGCACCTCGGCCGCCTTGTGCTGGGCCTGCGTCAACTGCTCCATCGCCTGGTTCATCGCCGCCGTGTCGTTGGCTTCGAGTGCGCTCTTCAGCGCGGCGATGGCGGATTCCACCGCGCCCTTTTCGGCCCCGAGCTTGTCGCCGGACTCCTGGACGAACTTCTCGGCCGCGTACATCGCCTGGTCGGCGCGGTTGCGCGTCTCGATCTCCTCGCGGCGCTTCTTGTCCTCTTCGGCGTGCGCCTCCGCGTCTTTCATCATCCGATCGACTTCGTCCTTGCTGAGGCCGCTCGACGCGGTGATCGTGATCTTCTGTTCCTTGCCGGTGCCCTGGTCCTTCGCCGAGACGTTGACGATGCCGTTGGCGTCGAGGTCGAACGTGACCTCGATTTGCGGCACGCCTCGCGGCGCGGCGGGAATGCCCACGAGCTGGAAGCGGCCCAGCGTCCGGTTGTCGCGCGCGAGCTGCCGCTCGCCCTGCAGCACGTGCACCTCGACGCTCGTCTGGCTGTCCGCGGCGGTCGAAAACGTCTCGCTCTTGCGCGTCGGAATCGTGGTGTTCCGCGAGATGAGCGTCGTCATCACGCCGCCGAGCGTCTCGATGCCGAGCGACAGCGGCGTCACGTCGAGCAGCAGCAGGTCCTTGACTTCGCCCGCCAGCACGCCGGCCTGGATGGCGGCGCCGACCGCCACCACCTCGTCGGGGTTGACGCCCTTGTGCGGATCCTTGCCGAACAGGTCCTTGACGATCTGCTGGACCTTGGGAATACGCGTGGAGCCGCCGACCAGCACCACTTCGTCGATCTTCGAGGGATCGACGCCCGCGTCGGACAGCGCCTGCCGCGTGGGGCCGATGGTGCGCTGCAGCAGGTCGTCCACGAGCTGCTCGAACTTCGCGCGCGTGAGCTTCATCTGCAGGTGCTTCGGCCCGGTGGCGTCGGCGCTGATGAACGGCAGGTTGATGTCGGTCTCCATCACCGTGGAGAGCTCCATCTTGGCCTTCTCCGCTGCCTCACGCAGGCGCTGCAGGGCCATGCGGTCCTTCGAGAGATCGATGCCTTCGCTCTTCTTGAACTCCGCGACGATCCACTCGATGATGCGCTGATCGAGGTTGTCGCCGCCCAGGTGCGTGTCGCCGTTGGTGGACTTCACCTCGACGACGCCCTCGCCGACTTCGAGGATCGAGATGTCGAAGGTGCCGCCGCCGAAGTCGTAGACGGCGATGGTTTCGTCCTTCTTCTTGTCGAGCCCGTAGGCCAGCGCGGCCGCCGTGGGCTCGTTGACGATGCGCATCACCTCGAGGCCGGCGATCGCGCCCGCCTCCTTGGTGGCCTGGCGCTGCGCGTCGTTGAAGTAGGCGGGCACCGTGATGACGGCGCGCGTCACCGTCTGCCCGAGGTATTCCTCCGCGGCCTGTTTGAGTTTCTGCAGCACCATCGCCGAGATCTGCGGCGGGGCGTAGTCCTGGTCCACGATCTTCACGCGCACGTCGCCGTTCGGCGCGGCGGCGACCGCGTAGGGGACCATCTTCATCTCTTCGCTGACTTCGTTGAACCGGCGGCCCATGAACCGCTTGATGGAGAACACGGTGTTCTCCGGATTCGTCACGGCCTGCCGCTTCGCGACCTGACCGACCAGCCGCTCACCCGACTTGGTGAAGGCCACGACCGACGGCGTCAGACGGCCGCCTTCGGGGTTGGTGATGACGACCGGCTCTCCGCCTTCGATGACCGCGACGACGGAGTTGGTGGTGCCCAGGTCGATTCCGATGATTTTGCTCATGAACGTCTAATAGCCTCAGGTGTTTAGGTAGCACTTATTATCAAATCTGAGTCTCAGGCAGTCAATGTCAGGCGTGGATCCGGGCTCGTATACTGACTTCATGGCCCAGGACGCGGAGGAGCGCCCCACCGGCACTAGAATCGTCATCAAGCTGGCCACCCGGGCCATCGTCGCCCTCCTCTTTCTCACCTTCGCCCTTCTCGGAACGGTCGGCGGCGTGCTCTTCGCCTACGGCGACGATCTCCCCGAGATCACGGCCCTCGACGACTACCGGCCCAATACCATCACGCGCATCCTCGCCAGCAACGGCGACGTGATCGGTGAATTCGCCACCGAGCGGCGGGTCGTCGTCGGCTATGACGACATCGCGCCGGTGCTGCGGCAGGCGATCATCGCCACCGAGGACGCCGACTTCGAGCAGCACTTCGGTCTGAGCTTCTCCCGCATCCTGATGACGGCCGTGAAGGACGTGATCACGGGGCAGCGGGCCGGCGCCAGCACCATCACGCAGCAGCTCGCGCGCAACCTGTTTCTGCAGGCGGAGTACATGCGCGGCGGCGTCTACGCGCGCACCGGCCGCGAAGGGCTCGAGCGGAAGATCAAGGAAGCGCTGCTCGCGGTCCAGATCGAGCGCCGCTACACCAAACGCGAGATCTTCACCCTGTACGCCAATCAGGTGCCGCTCCACGGCGCCTATGGCGTCGAGGCGGGCGCGCGGATGTATTTCAACAAATCCGCCAAGGACGTCACGCTCGACGAGGCGGCGACGATCGCCTCGATCATCCAGACGCCGGCGCGCCTGAGCCCGTTCGTCAACCCCGAGCGCACGCTCGCGCGCCGCAACAACTACGTGCTGCCGCGGATGGCCGAGGAGGGGTTTGTCACGCGACAGGCGGCCGAGGCCGCCGCCAAGAAGCCGATCGTGGTTCGCGGGCAGGTCGGCGCCGCCGAGCAGCGCACGATGGCCCCGTATTTCGTCGAGGACATTCGCAAGAACCTCGAGCAGCGTTTCGGCGCCGCGGCGCTCTACGAGACCGGCCTGCAGGTGCAGACGACGCTCGACGTCGAGCTGCAGCAAGCCGCCGAGCGCGCCGTCGACCGCGGCCTGCGGCGTCTCGACAAGCGCCGCAGCGGCTTCCGGAAGGTGAAGCAGACCGTCGCCGCCGCCAACGCGACGCCGCAAACCTACAACGCGCCGCGCTGGAATCGCCCGATCGCCGCCGGCGACATCGTGCCCGCCGTCGTGATGTCGCTGCCGAAGTCGCCGGCCGGCAGCGCACGGATCCGGATCGCGTCCACCGAACTGGACCTCCCCCGCGCGGCCTTTGCCTGGACCCGAAAGACGAACGCCGCGGAGCTCTTTGCCGTCGGCGACGTCATCGAGGTGGCGGTGGGTGCCGTGGAGAAGGGGCAGTTCACCCAGCTCACGCTGGAGCAGCCGCCCATCGTGGAAGGCGCGCTCGTGGCGATCGACAACCGCACCGGCCAGATCCGCGCCATGGTCGGCGGCTTCGACTTCGCTCGCAGCAAGTTCAACCGCGCCACGCAGGCGCGGCGGCAGGTGGGCTCGCTCTTCAAACCGGTGCTCTACTCCGCGGCCATCGACAAAGGCTTCACCGCCGAGACCGTATTCATCGACGAGCCCGTGTCGTACATCGCGGGGCCGAACCAGCCCCCCTACGAACCGCTCAACTACGACCGGAAGTTCGAAGGCCCGGTAACGCTGCGCCACGCGCTCGAGGACTCGCGCAACATCCCCGCGGTGAAGACCCTCGAGGCCATCGGGCCCGAGCAGGTGGTCGGTTACGCCAAGCGCCTGGGGCTCACCGGCGAGTATCCGCCGTACCTGTCGCTGGCGCTCGGCGCCGCCGAGTCCACCCTGGTCGAGATGACGAGCGCCTACTCGGCGTTTCCGAGTCAGGGCGTGCGGATGACGCCGTACGCGATCCGATCGGTGTCGGACCGCGAGGGCACGGTGATCGAAGAGAACCGTCCGGAGCCGCACGAGGCGCTGCGCGCCGACACGGCCTATCTGATGGCGCACCTGCTCGAGGGCGTGGTGCTGCGCGGCACGGCGGAAGCCGCCAAGTCGCTGATGTGGCCGCTCGGCGGCAAGACCGGCACCATGGACGAGTTCACGGACGCGTGGTTCGTCGGGTTCGACCCCAACATCACGGTCGGCGTCTGGGTGGGCTACGACGAGAAGAAGCCGCTCGGCCGGGGTGAAACCGGCGCGCAGGCGGCGCTGCCGATCTGGATGGACTTCATGCGCGTGTACATCGACAAACGCGCGGACAAGAAGAACCCGCCGAAGTTCGAGGCGCCGGGCAACATCGTCTTCGTCACGCTGCCGAGCGGCATCACCGAGGCGTTCATCAACGGCACGCAGCCTGCCGGGATGACGCCAGACCCGCCAGCCACTCAGCCTGCCGCCTCTCCAGCGCCGACTGTAGAAGGGGCGCCCTCCAAAGCCGCGGACTAACCGTCGTAGGGGCCGCCTTCAGGCGGCCCGTCGATATGGAACGCCGCATCACGGGCTTCACCACCGACGACGAGGGCCACTGGGTGGCCGAGCTCGAATGCGGCCACCGTCAGCACATGCGGCATCGCCCACCGTTCGAGCGACGCGAGTGGGTCACCACGCCGGACGGGCGCTCGTCCCGAATCGGCGCGATCGTCGACTGCAAGAGGTGCGGTACCGAAGGTCCAAGGCCCAAGGCCGAGGGTCCTCTTGACCCTCACGCCGCGTGAGGCCTGAGACTGCCTCCATGACGGTGCCGCGCACATACCGGGTCGCCGATGTCGCCAGGTTGTCTGGCGTGTCGATTCGCGCGCTGCACCACTACGACGCCATCGGGCTGCTGATTCCGACCGGGCGCACGGACGCGGGCTACCGCCTCTACACGGATGCCGATCTGCTGCGGCTGCAGCAGATCCTGATCCAGCGCGAGCTCGGGTTCCCGCTCGAGGAGATCAAGCGGTCGCTCGATGACCCGCGCTTCGATCACCGCCGGTCGCTCGTCGGCCAGCGGCAACGCCTGGAAGCGAAGGCGCGGGCGCTCGGCGAGATGCTGCGCGCGGTAGACGCCGCGCTGGCCGTCGTAGGCCCCGACCCGCAGGGAGGCACCATGGACATGAAGGAGCTCTTCGGAGGCTTCGATCCCTCCGTCCACGAGGCGGAAGTCGAGCAACGGTGGGGCGGGAAAGCGCTCGACGAGTCGAAGCGGCGCGTGAAGGCGTACACCGCCGACGACTGGAAGCGGCAGCAGGCGGAACAGGGCGCCATCTACGCGGAAGCCGCCGCGGCCATGCGGAGCGGCGTCGATCCGGTGTCGCCCGCAGTCATGGACATCGCGGAGCGTCACCGGCTGTCGATCGACAAGTGGTTCTACCCGTGCAGCCGTGCCATGCACGCGGGGCTGGCGGAGATGTACGAAGCCGACGAGCGGTTTCGGGCGACGATCGACAAGGCGGGCGATGGGTTGACCACGTTCCTCGCGGCGGCGATTCGCGCCAATGCTGAACGGGCCGGCTAAAGCCGGCCCCTACGAAGAAGCGACTAGTCGTCGTCGGCGGCGGAAGGCGTGCCGAGGGTGCCGCTCGCCTTCTGCATCAAGTAACTCTTGATGAAGCCGTCGAGGTCGCCGCCGAGCACGCGGTCCGGATCGCCCACGGTCATCTTCGTGCGGAGGTCCTTCACCATCTGGTACGGCTGCAGCACGTAGTTGCGGATCTGGCTGCCGAAGGCGATGTCGCGCTTCTCGCCGCCAATCTGATCCAGCTTCGCCTGCTGATCCTTCATCTTCAGATCGAAGAGGCGGGCGCGCAGCACCTTCATGGCCGAGGCGCGGTTCTTGTGCTGCGAGCGCTCGTTCTGGCACGACACGACGATGCCGGTCGGCAGGTGCGTGATGCGGATGGCGGAGTCGGTCACGTTGACGTGCTGGCCGCCCGCGCCGCTCGACCGGAAGGTGTCGACGCGCAGATCCTTCTCGTCGATCTCGACGTCGGCGTCCTCCGGCAGCTCGGGCCAGACGAACACGGAGGCGAACGACGTGTGGCGGCGCGCCGCCTGATCGAACGGCGAAATGCGCACCAGCCGGTGCACGCCCGCTTCGGCCGACAGCAGGCCGAAGGCGTATTCCCCGTTCACGAGCACGGTGGCGCTCTTGATGCCCGCCTCGTCGCCCGGCTGGTAGTCCATCAGCTCGCGGCCGAAGCCGCGCCGCTCCATCCACTTCAGATACATCTTGAGGAGCATCTCGGCCCAGTCCTGCGACTCGGTGCCGCCGGCCCCGGGATGGATGGTGATGATGGCGTTGGAGCGGTCGTACTCGCCGCCGAGCATCTTCTTGGTCTCGGCCGTCTCCACTTCGCTCTGGAGCTCGCCGAGCCCGCGCTCGATGTCGGCGCCCACGTCCTCGCCGCTCGCCGCCCATTCGAACAGCACGCCGAGATCGTCGGCGCGGCGGCGCAGCGATTCGAGCAGCGCGAGATCGCCTTCGAGGCGGCGTCGTCGCTGCATCACCTTCTGGGCCTCGGCCTGGCGGCTCCAGAAGTCGGGCGCGGCGGTTGCGGCTTCGATCTCGTCTAACTGCGACTGAAGGTTGGCCGCCTCAAAGATGCCTCCGCAGCTCGAGGGCGCGCCTCGTCAGGTCGTCGTATCGCCGATTGAGATCGTCGTTGTCGAGCACTGCCGCCACACGCCCTCCCGCCTGTCTACAGTACTGTCCGCCGGCGGAACAGCGCCAGCGCGAGCACGGTCACCGCCAGCGAGGCATATGCCGCCACGTCGCCGATTCGTGAATACAGCGTGCGTCCCTGGAGGAACCGCACGTCGACCACCATGCCCGTCTGTTCAAAGATAGCCGACTTCCCCACCACCCGCCCATACGGGTCCACCGCGCCGCTGATGCCGGTGTTGGCGGCGCGCACGAGGTAGCGCCCCTGCTCGATGGCGCGCATCGACGCCAGCGCGAAGTGCTGATACGGCGCCGAGGTGGTGCCGTACCAGGCGTCGTTGGTAATGGTGGTGAGCAGTTCGCTGCCGCGATCGACCGCCTCGCGCGCCAGCCGCGGAAAGATCACTTCGTAGCAGATGGCGGTGCTCACCTGGTGACCGGCGACGGGCAGCATCGTCACCGACTCGCCGGCGGCAAACGTAGCCAGGCCGCCGACGAGCGGCGACAGGAACGAGATCCAGTGCTGGAGCGGGATGAACTCGCCGAACGGCACCAGCTGCATCTTGCGATACACCGCGCCGGTGCTGCCGTCGGGGCCGATCAGGAAGGCGGCGTTGTAGAGATGCGGCGTCCCGCCGGCCTCCGCGCCTTCGGCGCTTCGGCCCGGCAAGCCGCGGGCCATCTGATCGCTCCCGAACTGAATCGGCACCTGCACTTCGCGCGCGAGATCGCGGATGGCCTGGCCGGCGGCGTCCTCCTCGAACATGAACGGCGTGGACGATTCCGGCCAGATGACGTACTGGGCGCCCCGCTTCACGGCGTCGCGCGTCATCGCGATGTAGGTCGTGAAGATCCGGCGCGCCTGGCGTGGGTCCCACTTCTCCTTCTGCTCGACGTTGCCCTGGATCAGTCCGACGCGAATCGGCGAGCCCTCGCGCGTGAGCGAGCCGTCGGCGACGCGCCACGTGCCCCAGACGGCCACGGCCACGAGCGCCGCCACGGTGCCGGCCAGCGTCCGCACCCGTACGCGCGGCGGCGCCAGCAGCGCGTAGGCCAGCGCCGCGTTGACGAAGGCGACGAACAGCGACACGCCGTACAACCCCCCGACGCTGGCCAGCTGCGCCACCGGCAGCACGTCGATCTGGCTGTCGCCGAGCACGACCCACGGGAAGCCTGACAGCAGCGTCCCGCGCAGGTATTCGCCGCTCACCCAGGCGGCCGGTGCCAGCCACAGCCCGGTGGTGCCGTAGCGGCGGAGAATGACGCCGAGCGCCGCCGTGCCGACGGCGTTGTAGAGCCCCAGGTAGAGCGACAGCAGCAGCACCGACACGACGCCGAGCGGCGCCGGCAGGCCGCCGAAGGTGACGAGCACAGGGCCGGTCCAGTACAGCGTGCCGCAGAAGAAGACGAGCGAGGTGACGAGCCCGAGGAAGACGCCGCGCAGGGGTGTCGTGCCGGGCAGCGGACCGGGCCGTCCGCTCCACCCGCTCAACGCGAGGAAGAGCGGCACGAGCGCGATCCACGCACACGCGGGGTGACCGAACTTCGGGAAGCTCAGGGCCAGCAGCAGGCCGGCAAGCGCGGCGAGGGCGGCGTCGCGGCGGATCACGAGTGGTCCTTCAGCGAGGACACGCCGTCAGGCCTGGAGCGGCTCTCGGGCGGGCTCGATGAGCGAGCGGAGGCGCTCGACCACGGTGCGAGTGGCGAACGGCTTGGGAATGAACGGCAGATCGTCCACCGCGTTCGGCCCCGACGCGAACTCTTCGCGCGCGTAGCCGGACATCAGCAGCACGCGCAGCGACGGCAGGCTGCGCCGCAGCTGCCGCGCCAGCTGCACGCCGCTCATGCCGGGCAGGCTGATGTCGCTCAACAGAATCTGAAAGGCGGGCGACGCCAGCGTCAGCGCTTCCTCGGCGCTCCCGGCGGTCACCACGTCGAAGCCGTTGCGCTCGAGCGCCGATGACAGCAGCTCGCGCACCGCGCCCTCGTCTTCGACCAGGAGCACTCGCGGCAGGTCGGGGGCCGGAATCGCCACCACGGGCGAGGGCGCCGTCGCCTGGCTGTCGGCGTCGCTGCCCGGCGAGGCGTCCACCGGCAGCAGCACCACCAGGCGTGTCCCGGCCTTGGGCGCGCTCTCCGCCCACACGAAGCCGTTGCTCTGCTTCACGAGGCCGTACACCGTCGCCAAGCCGAGGCCGGCGCCGTGCCCCTTCGGTTTGGTGGTGACGAACGGCTCGAAGGCGCGTTCGGCCATCGCCGCGTCCATTCCGGTGCCGGTGTCCTCGACCTGCAGGCGCACGTACGACCCGGCCCGCAGCCACGGCCGTTCGACGCGCATCGGCTCGTCCACGTCGAGCAGGTCGGTGCTGATGGTGAGCTGGCCCCCCTTGGGCATCGCCTCGCGCGCGTTGTCCACCAGATGCGCCAGCACGTGGATCAGCCGCATGCGATCGGCGCGGACCGGCGCGCCCCGGCGCCCGCGGCGGATCACGAGCGAGACCGAGGTGCCCACGCGACGCTGAATCGCATTGCGCAGGTCGGCCACCAGGCGAGTGACGTCGAGCGAGCGCGGCTCCAGCACCTGACGCTGCCCGAGGGACAGCAGGCGATCGGTGAGCTGCGCGGCCCGCGACGCGCTGGTGCGGATTTCCAGCGCCGACTTCTGCAGCGCACTCTCCGCCGGCAGCCCCGACGCCAGGCGCTCGGCATGGCCGATCACGACCTGGAGCAGGTTGTTGAAGTCGTGCGCGATGCCGCCGGCCAGGCGCCCGACGGCCTCGAGCCGCTGGGAGCGCGCCACCGCGTCCTGCGCGTGCCGGCGCTCGTTGACCTCGATCGCGGTCCCGATGATCGCCGGCCGCCCCTCGTAGACGAACGGCGCGGTGGTGGCGTACACCCAGAGTTCGCCGCCGTCGGGCCGGCGCAGCCGGAACTGCGACCGTGACACGGCGCGCGTGCCCTGCTGCTCGTAGTCGCGTTCGAGCAGGTGCGCGCGATCGTCGGGATGGATGACGTCGAGAGAGGCGCGGCCCACGAGCTCCGCGGCGTCGATGCCCGCGAGCGACGCAAACGCGCGATTGACGTAGCGGAGGCGATGATCCTGGATGACGAACAGCGGGGCCGGGCTCGCGTCCGCCAGGCTCGCCGCCGCTCCCGACCGTTCAGCGGGACGATGGGTGCTGTCCGTCATGTCCGATGGTACGGCCGCTACCGCGTGACCCAGGGTTTGAACTGCTCTTCGCGTTCGAGCTTCGCCGCCACTGAATCGGCCTCGTGGCGCGACGGATACTTGCCCACGCGCACGCGATAGGTCGGCGCACCGGGCGCGCCGGCCGTGGCAACGAACGCCGGATACCCCTTGCGCGTCAGCCGCCCGCGAATCGCGTCGGCTTCCGAGCGCTGGCGTACGGCGGCCACCTGCACGACGAACCCCGCACCGGCCGGCGCGGCGTCGCCCGTGTCTTTCACGTCTTTCGTGTTCGCCGCCGTCGTGGTGGCCACGGCCGGAGTGGCCGCCTTCGATGCCGCCGTCTTCGCGCCAGGCTTTGGCGACGGCGCAGGCGGCGGTGCCTTCGCGACGGCGGTCGTGGCGAACGGCTCGTGCGCCGGCAGGCCGGCGGGAACCTCCTCCGCCACGGGCTCGGGTTCTTCGAGGCGGTTGGGATACGTCAGCCCCAGCTTGCTCGAGGGTGACGCGGCGGGACTCGAAGCGGCCGTCGGTGTGGCGGCCGCATCGGTGGCCGAGGCCAGGGTGCGGGCCTCGTCAGACGTGGTGGGATCGCTGCCGTCGCTGGCCAGGACCGGCGTCCCCCGTTGAGCCGGTACCCCGCGACCAACCATGACCCCGCACAGGAAGATCACGACAGCCACCACGGTGGCCGTCATGAACAGGAACACGAGCTGTTTCCCGTTCAACTGGATCTCGTGAAGTCCTTCATCTGACATGGGTTAGTCGCGCTCATCCTAGCACGATTTCCCGTGCAAAGGCACCTGCCTAGGGCGGCGGAAGCCCCGCCAGGAGCGCGGCCGCGGCGGCGTTTCCGGGTTCCGCGGTCAGCACCGCCTGCAGTTCGAGGCGCGCGGCGGGGTACTCGCGAGCCGCCACGTACGCCTCGGCCAGGGCCAGGCGTGATGCGGGGGTGTCGCGGCTCCACACGGAGATTTTCAGCGTGTCGATCGCCTCCCGCGCGCGCCCCCCGCGCAACAGGATCCGCCCGATGAGCAGATGGGCCTCGCTCTCGTACGGCGACAGGAACACCGCGCGCCGCAACTCGGCCAACGCGTCGGCATCGCGCTCGGCCTGATACAGCCGCCGGCCGTTGGTGAGATAGAAGGACACCAGCTCGCGCTGCTCGCGCTGCCCCGCGGCGCTGATCGCGCTCTCGACGCGCGACAGCGATGTCGCGTCGATGGCGATCTTCAGGCGCTCCAACCCACGCGGAACCGAGTTGGCCGTGCGGCGGGCGTCGAGACCGCTGTAGACCGACGAGAGCCGGCGCGCCAGATCCTTTTCGCGCGCGCCTTCGTCGGCCGAGCCCGCGGCCTGGAGCGCCGCGCCCAGCACATAGTGCGCGTCTTCGTCCGCCGGGCTGCGCCGTACCGCGTCGCGCAATGCCGCCACCGCTTGCGGATACTCGCGGGCGATCCAGTGCGCGTATCCGAGATTGAAGAAGAGATCGGCGTCGTTCGCATCGAGCGCCGTCGCGTCGCGGAACAGATCCGAGGCCTTCGGTCCGGTGCCTGGACGCCGCAGCTGCACCACGCCCATGTTGTTGGCGAGCGCCGCGTCGGCATGGTCCTTCTGCAGCGTGCTGAAACCGGTCCACGCCTCGGGAAAGCGCCCGAGCTGCAGTTCGGAGACGGCCTCGAGGAACGCCGCGCGGCGCGTGTCTCCCCTCGCTGAGATGGCGTGCACGGCGGTACGCGCCCGCTGATGCTCACCCTGCTCCGTGTAGGCATCCCACAAGGCGAAGCGCGCGTCGTCGAGCCCCGGCGCCTGCCGGAGGGCGTCGGAGAGCAGCGTTATGCGCGTCGCGGGATTGGTGGCCGCGAGGCTGCGGACGTAGAGCTCGAAGGCCGCCACCGGCGGTCGCGCGGCCACGGCCGCCGCGCTCGGCGCGGCGCTCTCGGGCACGATGCGCCTCCCGACGCGCGCGGCGATCGCAAACAGGTCGCCGCGGGGCCCGCGGTCGACGATCTCGTCGGCCATGAACCCGGTGTCCACGCGTATCGTGCGCACGCGCAGCACCAGCTCCCCCGCCGTGGCCTCCACGCGGCCGACCGCGACGACGGTGGCGCCCACCACACTCGCCAGCCGGATCACGGTGGCATGGCTGAGGAGCGGAACGTCGGGTACGCGCAGCCGCTCCATCGCCTGCAGACGATCGTCGCGGCGGATGGCCGAGACGCCGGCGGCGCGCAGCTCTCTCGTGATGGCGACCGACGCCAGCTCGCCGAGCCAGTCGGCGCGCGGTTCGGTGCTCGACGCCTCGAACGGCATGACCAGTGGACGCGGACCGGTCGTTTGCGCCGACGCGAGAGCCGGCACGTTGAGAGCAAGCGCGACGAGCGCGACCGCGGCGAGGCGGGCGGCCCGGCGCGTCACGACGCGCGCGCCTCCCGCTTGAACGCCAGCGCGATGAGGCACTTCGGTCCACCGGCGCCACGGCATCCGTCATTGTGCACGTTCACGTCGAGATGGAAGAGCACCGTCAGCTTCTCGATGGCCGCGGCATAGAAGGCGCACAAGGGGTGGGCGACCGGTTCGCGTACCTGGCAGAAGAGCGACCCCCGCAGGTCCACGGCGCCCACGCCGCCGGCGCGCCAGCGGACGATCGCCCGGCTGCCACTGTAGGTCTGGCGCACCAGGCGGCGCACCAGGCGCATCACGTACCACAGACGCACGCGCGGTGGCAGCGCATTGATGAGGCGACGCTCGTACGGCGACATCGCGCCGACCAGCCACTCGGCGGTGTACTCGCCGGCGCGCCGCGCAATTTCGTCGTACTGCTCGCCCTCTTGGCGGAGGAAGCTGAGCACCGCCGCCATAGGGGCCAGGCCAATGCGCCCGTCGCGCAGCCCCGCTGGGTTGAGCCACGACTCGTAGAAGTCGAGCCGCGTCGGCAGTACGTCGGCGATGCCCTGATGCAGGCTGGCCACGAGCAGGCGTCCTACGCCCGCGTCAGTCATGGATGCGAACTAAGATATCGCAATCCGATGATTCTTCCGGTTCACGCCCGCCTTCGCGAGCAC
>Ga0207648_10000067_pt1 | contig 98265 bp, 88 predicted proteins | sample KBSMisM32_FD_184310 | JGI IMG/M metagenome (GOLD analysis project Ga0207648, IMG submission 184310) | Miscanthus rhizosphere microbial communities from Kellogg Biological Station, Michigan, USA - KBS Miscanthus M3-2 (SPAdes) (version 2) | ecosystem: Host-associated > Plants > Roots >...
ACCTGGCTGGCGCCGAGGCTCAAGGAGGCCGGGTTCACCCACCTGAACCTCGCCAACAATCACGCCAATGACTACGGCGTGGACGCGCGACTCAACACCGAAGACATCCTCCGCAGCCTGGGCATGACCCCCTACGGACCGGTGGGAGAGGTCGCCATCACGCCGCTCTTTCGCGACGGGAAAATGACGCTGGTCGGGCTGATCGGCTTCTCCACTTATCCCAACGCGTACAACCTGCTCGAGATCAACCACAGCGCCGCACTGGTGGATTCGCTGCGAGGCCTGGTGGATGTGCTGGTCGTGACCTTCCACGGAGGGACAGAGGGGAAAACCGCGGTACGAACCGGGAATGGTCCCGAGTTCCTCGCCAAGGAGCCGAGGGGAGACCTGCGGAAATGGGCGCGGGCGGTGATTGACGCGGGCGCCGATGCGGTCGTGGGACACGGGCCGCACGTACTCCGCGGCGTCGAGTTTTACAAGGGAAGACCGATCTTCTATTCGCTGGGAAACTTCGCGACCTACCGAGGATTCAACCTGGCGGGGCCACTGGGAGTCACCGCGGTGCTCCAGTTGGGTCTGGCTGCCGACGGAAAGTTCGAGAGCGCGAGGATGGTCCCTCTGATTCAAGTCCCGGGCGAGGGGCCGGCACCCGATTCAACTTCTCAGGCGAGGACGCTTATCAATCAGGTGAGCGCCCTCGATTTCCCCGGTAGCGGCGCCCGCCTCAAACCCGACGGGACCGTCGCTCCACCCTGATCGTCACACCAAAACACCGGACCGAAACCGCCAGATCCGCCGCAGCAGGTCGTCCAGAATTCCCTGAGTCACGAAGTATTCGACCGCACCAGCAGTCGCCGCGGCATCGGCGCCCCAGAGACAGGCCCGCTTCAAGTCTCCATCAAAATCGGCGTGAACGAAGAGTCGCTGATCCTGGGTCCAGACCGGCGGCAGCGTCTGCAGCAGCTGATCGCTCAGGTTGTTCACCCCCGGGCCGCCGATCGCGATCGTGGGATTGAGATGGAAGATCCGGTTCTCCAGGTACCAGACGTCTCCCACCACCACGGCGCGGCGGAAGGCCTGCCCGTCTCCCCTCCGATCCACTTCGGCCTTGAGGCGGTACGCCGTGGGGCGGTCCCGCTCCTCGGCCCGAATGTCGGAGCCGGTGACCAGGACGATGGTCTCTTCAGTGTCCACCAGTTTCATTGTTTGGGTTCTTCCTGTACCGCCAGGGAATCCGGGTTTTCCCGCTGAGCCCGATCGAACTCCAGCTCCCGCTGCCGCTGTTCGCGGAGCTTCCTGATCGCCTCTTTGAAGTCATCCATCGTCTGGGCCTGCTGTGCCGCGTGACGAAGATCGTCGTAGATGATCCCGTCCCGCTTGAACGCGTTCTGCTGGTTGCTTGCCGCCGGAATCGGCAGCAGCGCCAGCACCGCCGCCGGAATCTTGAGGCCTGCGATATAAATGTTCTTCGAATCCAGCCCGAACTTGAGGCCGTCCACCTCTTTGGTCCAGTCCGGGAGCTCGGCGTGCTCCGCACCGGGTGCCGCACCCACTGAATCGAGAAACGCCTGGATGATCTGGGTGACGGCACTGTCCACCAGCTCGGCGTTGGATTTGTCGAGCCGCTTGGCCAACTCCTTCGGAGGAAGCGGCAGCGGACGAACCCAGAGCCTGCCATCCCCCAGGTCAGGAACCAGCTTCCCGTATCTTGCGTGAGGCACGATGGTATCGGGGCTGGTGAGAGGCTCGACCCGGAGAGTGATCGGCCGTTCCTTGACTGGCAGCGGATTGGCCGGCGGCAGCGGCGCCTTCGATATCCCCTTGCCGATGAACGGCCTCGGCGCCGAATAGGGCATGGGGTAGGCGCGAACCTGGTCGGGCTCTGGTGGCAGGATAGCGATCAAGTGTTGCCGATTGGGAACGTCCGGAAGTCGCCCCTCGATGACAACGAAGAGCAACAGGCTGTGCACCGCCAACGTGACGACGACAGCAATCCAGGAAAACTCCGACCTGCGCGGCAGCAGCATCGCTCTCCCAAGACCTATCTCACCGGGTTCTTGAGTACGCCCACTCCCGGAATCTCCACCTCCACTACGTCGCCCGGGTTCATCGGTGCCGTTCCAGCCGGCGTGCCGGTGGCGATCAGGTCGCCGGCCTCGATGGTCATTACCCGGCTGATGAACGAGACCAGCATCGGGATCGAGAACGCCATATCGGTTGCCCGTGCGCGCTGGCGCTCGACGCCGTTAAGCCTGCCGATGATTTCCAGGGTCCGCCAGTCGGCGCCGTGAACCACGCGGGAACCGACCGGGCAGAAGGTGTCGAATCCCTTCGCCCGTCCCCACTGGCCGTCCACCTTCTGGAGATCGCGTGCCGTCACGTCGTTGACACAAACGAAGCCGAGTGGAGCGGCCTCCGCCTCTTCGACGGTCAGATTCCGGAGCCGCGCGCCGGCCACGATGCCGATCTCGGCCTCGAACTCGACTTGCTTGGAGACCGAAGGCAGCACGATGGCGTCGCCGTCTCCAATCAGAGACGTCGGCGGCTTGAAGAACAGAATCGGCTGCGCCGGCATGGGGTTCCCCAGCTCCTCGGCGTGCGCGCGATAGTTCCGGCCCACTCCGATGATCTTCGACGGACGTACTCCGCTCATACACTGGCTCCGATCCCGTGACGGGCGAAAAAGTCCTCGACCCTGATGCGGACCTCGCGCCACGGTCCCACCACTCGATCGGCTGGCGGAAGTCCGCCAAGCACGAGGGACCCGTACCGCTTGGTAAGCACTCGACGGTCCAGCAACACCACCACACCGACATCCGTCCGCCTCCGGATCAGCCGGCCAAAGCCCTGCTTCAGCTTGAGCGCGGCGTGGGGCAGAAGGTAATTCATGAAGCCGTCCTCGCCCTGCTCTGCCAACCGCTCGAGTCGCGCGGCAGTGAGCGGCTCGGAGGGCACCTTGAAAGGTAGCTTGGTGAGGACCAGGGCCCGCAGCGCTCGACCGGGAACGTCCACACCTTCCCAGAATGAATCGGTGCCGAACAGGATGGCCTGCCCGCTCTCCCGGAACCGGCGGAGCAACGCGTCGCGTGGTGCTTCACCCTGCACCAGGAGGGGCCACCGCTCTCCCACCATGTGACGAACTTCGCGCGCTACCCGTCGGAGCGCGGCGTGGCTGGTGAACAGGACAAAAAGTCCACCGTCCGAAGCCCACGCCAGATCGTGGACGATCTGCACCGCGGCGGCCGAGTGTCCCGCCTCGTCTTCGCGGGGATCGGGCACGTCGTCGGGAATTCCGAACAGGCACTGGGCGCCGAAGTCGAACGGCGATGGGAGAATCTCGCGAGTGCTCACCAGGTTCGGCTCACCGGTGAGGCCGAGGCGCGATTCAAGGAAGTTGAAATCGCCGCCGGCGGCGAGCGTGGCGCTGGTCAGGGCGACGGTTTCGACCCGCTCGAAGAGCAGTTCCCGAAGAATCGGGGCGAGATCGAGCGGCACCGCGGCCAGAGATACCTGCTGTCCCTTTTGCCCGGTACGTTCCATCCAGCGCACCATCGGGGGACCGCCCGCGGCGGGACGCAGCGTTCGATTGAGCCCATCGGAGGCGGCCTCAATCCTTCGCATCACCCCTCGCAGCTCCTGGAGAAGCTGATCGCGCCGATCCGAGGGACTGGCGCCGGTCAGGCGATCGACAATCGTCTCGATTGTGTCGCGGATCCCGCGAAACGCGCCCAGCGACGCTTCGAGATCAACCGAGAGTCCCTGGGACCAGACCTGATCGCTCGCGAAGTCTTCGCCCAGGCGGAGCACGCCGCCCGGCTCCGATTCCAGGCGACCGTGCAGACGAAGGAGCAGCTCGTCGGTGGCACGCCGCGCGTCGAAGAGCGCCGGGAGTAGTTTACCGCGCAGCAGGTCGAGGCTGGCTCGGCTCAGGAGATCGCCCTGGAAGGTCAGCTCGTGCGCCAGGGTCGGCAGCAATCCTTTGCCGTTGCGCTCCAGTCTCCCCAGGAGACGACGCAGACCGCGGCTGCTCACCTGAATGCCCAAGTGAGCAGCCGCAACGTCCTCCAGGTGATGAGCCTCGTCGAGGATCAGGCGGCGATAAGGCGGCAGGACCGCGGCTTCAGTCCAGTTGTCCTGCACCTGCCGAACCGCGAGGTCGGCGGAGAGCAGGTGGTGATTGACCACAACGATGTCCGCCTCAGCTGCCAGGCGTCGAGCGCGAAACAGGAAACAGGGTTCGAAGTGAGGGCACTGGAGACGGGTGCAGAGGTCGGCTTCGGCGCTGACCTCGTCCCACACTTCCGGTGTAGGAGGGACCGTGAGGTCGGCCAAGGTCCCGTCGGAAGTGTGGCCAGCCCACTCGGCGAGGCTGCGGATCTCGTCGTACTTGTCCGGCTCGAGCAGTGACCGCTGGGCGCCGATCGCTGCGTGAAGCCGGGAGAGACAGAGATAGTTCCGCCAGCCTTTGAGGAGGGCGAAGGTCGGTGCGTGCTGCTCGGTCGAGAGCGCGTCCCGCAGAAGCGGCAGGTCCTTGCCGACTAGCTGTTCCTGGAGGTTGATCGTGTTGGTGCTGACGACCGTGCGCTCCCCGTTGGCCTGCGCCCATGCCAGCGCGGGAACCAGATAAGCGAACGACTTCCCTACCCCGGTACCGGCCTCGAGCAGGACCACGCCACCATCATTGTAGGCATCGGTGATGTGGGCGGTCATGTCACGCTGACTGGGCCGATCTTCGTACTGTCCCATACAGTGAGCAACGGGGCCGCGTTCTCCCAGTGTGTTCACCACTCCTAGCGTATCGAGCTTTTTTTGGGCCCGACCCTTGGGCACTTCGACCACCACGTAGAGTTCGGTCGCGTTGTTGTTGATGATGCCGAAGCCGACGCCCCCGTCGTGTAGCCGTGCGGCGACACTCAAATCGGCGATGGACGGTTCCAGCACACCGCTGGGATGATTGTGGAGCAGCATCTCCCCCCGCTGCGCGGCACCCGGCAACGCCAGCACCATTTCGACCGTCCCTCGCGCCACCGCGCGGACGGCAGTGATCTCGCCATCTTGTCCCACCTGGGCGACAAAGGAGACCTCCCGACCGCCGGCAGCGGCGATTTCGGTGCTCAGTGCGGCTTGGAGCGATGTGGGGATGCGAGGCATTGGTAGGGGAATTTAGTCGCCTGAAGCCGTCAGCGGTCAGCCGTCAGCCGTCAGCGAGAACACCTCATCCCGAGGCGCGAAGCGAGGAGGGATCTAGCCTAATTGCCTGGGCACTCGGGCCAGGACGCTAGATCCCTCGCTACGCTCGGGATGAGGTGCCCTGCTGGCAACTGACCACCGACGTCTTGCGGCCGTCTGATGGCTGACGGCTGACGGCCGCTCTTACGTCTTCAATTCCTTCTTCTTCGCCGCGGGGAAAAGCACGTTGTTGAGGATCAGCCGATATCCCGGAGAATGGGGATGGAGGGAGAGGTCGGTGGGGGGGTCGCCGATCTGGTGCTGCGGGTCTTCGGGGTCGTGGCCGCCGTAGAAGGTCCAGGTGCCTTGGCCCAACTCACCGTGGATGTATTTGACCCAGGGGGCGCCGGTCTCGTCCGCCAGGACCGTCACCGCAGGCTTCAGGGTGCGCTTGGTAAATGAGGTTGTGAGGCCGTAGAAGTCGGGGATCACGTCGCGATGGTTCTGCACCAGCATCGTGGCGACCGGATCGATCTTCGCACTGAAGCCGAAGAGCTTGAAGGCTCCGAGCGGCTGGCGGCGCTCCGGGGAATTGACCTGGTGGCCGTCAATGTCGGAGAACGCCGGTACGTTGGGGCTCAGCTCGAGCTGGGCATTCTGGAAGGCGAGCGACTGGCTCCAGTCCATGTGGCTTGCCGCGTCGGGCGCCATCGGCGTCCCGTCGGCATAGGACGCGGCGATGTCAGTGTTGGCACTGGCCAGCGCCAAATCGAGCGTTTCGGTCGCCGTGCACATGGCGAAGAGGAAACCGCCGCGATCCACGAACGCCCGGATCTCCTGCGCCACCGCGCGTTTCTCCGCGGGCACGTTGGGAAAACCGAGTGCCTTGGCCGTCGCCTGATTGCGCTGCACCATGTCGGTGAGCCAGGGTGCGCCCGAGTAGTTCAGAAAGAACTTGGAGTACTGGCCGGTAAAGTCCTCGTGGTGGAGATGCAGCCAGTCGTACTTCTTGAGCCCCTTGGTAGCGACTTCCGGGTCCCAGATTTTCTCGAAGCTGATGCCGGCGTAGTTGAGCGCCATGGTGACCGCGTCGTCCCAGGGCGAGGCGCCGGGAGTGACGTACACCGCGACCTTGGGCGGCTTCTCGAGCGGCACCGCGTCCATGTTCTCCTGCTGGAGCTGGGCCCGGATCGCGAGCAGCCGGTTTTCGTCGAGAGGCTCCAGCGTCACCCCGGCCAGGGCCGCATCCCTATCGGTACCGACCTCACCCGGCACCAGAAACGATCCGCCGCGATAGTTGAGGAACCATTCCGCCCGGCTGCCCCCTTCGAGGACGCGATAGGTCACCCCATACGCCTTGAGGTGATCCGACTGTACGTCGTCCATGGGAATCAGGTACCACGGGGCGGCTCTCCGTGGGGAGATTGGAATGGAGCCGAGCCAGGTGCCCGCCACTCCCGCCATGCCCGCCCGGCCCGCCGTTCTCAGGAATTCTCGCCGCTTCATGTCTTCGGCGTCGCTCCCTTCGCCTGATCGAGCAGCCGTCGCGCCTGGGGCACGAGCGCGCTCGAGGGATAATCCAGGATCATCCTTTCCAGCATTATTGCCGCCTCAGAAGGGCGCTCCTGATCCATCAGCAGGCGACCAAGCTCCAGTGAGGCCGCGGCCGCCGTAGCGGGAGCGTCTTTCACGATCGCCGCCCGAAAGAGTTGCTCGGCCGCGACCGGCTGCTTCTGCGCCGCCTGAATCCGTCCCGCGAGGAGTTTCAGCTCGGCGCCACCCCCTGCCGGGGGCAGATCCGTGGCCAGCTTCTCGAATGCTGCGGCGGCGTGAACGCTGTCGCCCGAATCGAGCTTCGCGAATGCCGCCCCGAGCGCCGGAAGCGACTCGGCTTCCATCGGCTGGAGTACCGCGAGCAGAGCGGTGCGTTCCGTCGCCTGGGCCCGGTCACCAGCAAACGGACCGGCGGCCCGGAAAGCATCGGAGGCTCCCTTGATGTCGCCACGATAGAGTTGAATGCGCCCTACCGCAGCCATTCCTTCTACTGTGCTGTCCGAAGTGAGCAGCGCCAACCCGCGATCCGGCGCACCGGTTCGCCCGTAGCCAAGCGCGATCTGCCGTCTCAGCTCCAGGTACTCATCCACCGGGAGCGCGCCGCGGTACTCCTCCAGCCGCTTGGACGCTTCGTCGAGCTTGCCTTCATCTACCAGAAGCCCGACCAGGGTGGCGGAGGCTCCCGCGGTCACCGTCGGCGCGTTGACCGGATCCTCCGCGATCATCGTCAGCATCCGCCGGGCAGAAGCGCGGTCACCGGCGCTCGCGTATGCCCGAGCGGCGTCGAGGCGAAAGCGGGCCTTCTGCGGCGCACCGGACCAACGTTCGGCCAGCTCCTCGAGTGCCTTTCCCTGCGCCTTAAATGCGTCGGGCGTGCTCTGGGTCTTGGCCTGTTCCAGGAACTGTTGAAGCGCCTCGATCGCCTGCGCCGAAGATTCCGGGAGATTCTCCATGAGCGAGTTGAAGGCGCCGAGCGGATCTCCCCAGCGGGCGCGGAGAGCAACCGAAAGCCGAGTGGCCTCAGCAGAATTTTCCTTGTCCAGCTGCTTCAGGATGTCGTCGTGAGCCTTCCTCGGCGCATCGGAGAGTGAGCTGATGGCCGAGGGGCGGTATCCCTGCATGGCCTTGGTGGCGCGAGCCCATTCCCTGGCGGCTCCGCTCCAATCCTCGTCCAGGACCGCGAGCTGCGCGACTTCGGCGGCCAGGGCATCAGGACGGCCGAGCTTTTCCCGCCCCATGGCGTAGGCCTTCCGCGCCGTCGAGCGATCGTGTCGCGCCAGCGCGGCCGCACCCCACTCCCGGAACGGTGTCTCGTCGCCCGGCGCGACCTTGGCCCACTGTTCGACGGCCGATTCCAGGCTGTCGAGCTGGTTGGCCGCGGAGTAGGCCCGGAGAGCAACGCCGTAGATGGGAGCCCCGGTGGGATTGGCCGCGAGCGCGGCACGGACCTGCGGGAGAATCTCTGGCAGACGATTCAGTGGGACGAGGGAGCGCTCCAAGCCCAGGAGAGCGGACACTTCACCGGGTTTGGTCGCGAGAACCGAACGATACAGGTCAGCCGCCTGAGCGAAACTCCCGCGGCGCTCGAGATCGAAGGCGCGGGTGAGGGATTCGCCCTGAGCCCAGACTCTTCCCGTGACAGGGAGGATGAGTACCAACAGCGTGAGCAGTGAGCGGTGAGCAGTCAGCGGGATCACTGTTCCCTGTTCCCCGTTCCCGGTTCCCGCTTGTCAGTGGGCTGCGCCCCTTCGGACAGTTTGCGGAAATATTCCACCACCATCCGTCGTTCCGACGGACTCAGGTTCTGCAGCGCCTCCCAGGAGGGGAGCCGTAGCGCCGCGTCGTTGCCCTGGAGCAGAGAACGCAACGCGGGCGGCAGATGGACGCTGTCGTCCCCCGCCGTCGTGCTCTGCCGTTCCTTCTTCTCGTCTTCGTCTTGTCCCTGCAGAGTGCGTCCGGCGTCGAGCATGCGGCGGAACAGGCGTTCCTGCCGCTCCACCGTCTGCCGATCGATTCGTCCGGCCTCGAGGCGACGAGCCAGGTCTTTTCCTTCGTCCGCCATCTCAGCGGTGCCCGGGAGATTGCCGCCGGCTCGCATCCGCTCCAACCGTTCGGCCAGCGCGCGCTGCTGGGCACCGAGCGCCCGGATCTGTTCTTGCATGGCGCCGGCTCCTCCCGGCATCGGGAGCATGCCGCCCGCCTGCTGGCTCAATTGGCCCTGTTGCGATGCCATCTGATTCATCTGCTCCAGTGCCTCGGCCAATCCGGAGCCGGATCCGGCCCCCTGCACCGCACTCTTGCTCCGCAGCAGGCTGTACGAGGCGGCATTGAGCGCATCCACCGCTTCACCGGTGCGGGCCGCACCTTCGCGGGCGTTGGGCGCCGCATTGGCCAGCGCATCCCGGGCACGCCGCATCTGGTCCTTGGCGGCGGCGAGAGCAACCGCGCTCTGCTGGGAGACCAGGGCGTTCTTCCCGCTGATTTCCTTCACCTGATCAAGCAGTCGGTCAACACCTTCCTCCAACGCCCCCTGCTCTGCGCGCACCTCGGCTGAGGCATCGCCACGTTGCAGCGCCTCGTTCACGTCGAGCTCGCGCTCGGCCAGGCGGCTCGTCTCCGCCAGTGAGCGATCCAGCGCCTGCGCCACGTCGGACTGCCACTGCTGGGCCAGATTCTTCCTCTGCTCCTGAAGATCTTCGCTCAGCGGATCCAGGTCCTCCGAGGCGCGTTGTCCCTGCTGTTTCGCCTGACTCCTCTGCCCCGCGGATGCCGACTGTCGGGCCTGTTTCATCTGCTTGCCGGCTTGAGACGCGCGGTCGGCCATCTGCTGCATGGCCTCCTGGCGTCCTTCCTGGGACAGCTGCTCACCGGTCTTCTCCAGCGCGGCGGCGAGGGAATCGGCCCGCGCGGCGAGGGCCGCTTCTTCCGCGGCCGAGCGCGTCGAGTCGGCGGTCTCTACCTGCTGGTTCCACTGCTGCTGCGCCTGGGACAGTTCCTTCGATTCGGCAGTCAGGTTCGAGAGATCGCCCTCGAGTGCCGCGCGACGGAATAGTTCCTTGCTCCGCTCCAGCGCCTCGCGCATCTCCTCCTGCGCCTTCGCCAGATCCTTCAGCGCTTCCTGGGTCCTCTCGGGATCCAGATCCTTGAGCGCCTTCTGCAACTCGGCGAGCTGCTGTTTCAGCTCGGGCGTCATCGCACGATCCAGCTGCTCCCGGATTTCCTGCAGGCGCTTCTGCCACTCCGGATCGGCGAGTCCCGCGGCCTGAGCGCTCTTCTCCAGCGTTTCGATGGCGCTCTTCACCTCTTCGAGTTGCTTCTGCAGCTGTTCCTGAGAGGCTGCTACGGCCTCGGCTCGCTTCGCGGCCTCGAAAGACAAAGACTCGTTGGTGCTACCAGCCTCGGCATTGTCGGCCTGATTGCGAGGCCGTTCCTGAGAGAGGTCCTCGGTCGCCCGTTCCAGCTGCCGGCTCGCCGCGGCGAGACTGTCGATCCGTCCCGAGACGGATTCCGAGGCCTGCCGGGTCGCCTGGCGCACCTCGCTCAGGGTGGGGAGACGCAGCACGAACTCCTTCGAGCGGGCCTGGTTGGGCTCCGGAGCGTTGTCGGCCGCGGTGACGAAATAGCGAATGGTGTCGCCGGGCAGGAGACCACGCTGGTTCAGATCGAGCTCGAATCCGACGATGGCGCGCTGCTGATCGGCCTCGGGGAGCGGGATGATCTCGGTCGCTGGCGGATCCGCGAATCCCAGCCGGCTGATACGGCGACTCTCGATGACGACACTTCGCACCCCGTGATCGTCCTGAGCATCGACGACCAGCGGCACTCGAAGGGAGAGCGGCGCCACCGTGTCCACTCCGGGAACCGGCAGCTCGACGCGCGGTACGCTGTCGGGAACCGCCACGATCGCCATGTGAACCGTGTCTCCCGACAACGGCTGACCCGATGCGGTCGCCAGATCCAGGGTGTACCGGTGAGTGCCGCTCGGCGTGAAGACACCCACGAACTTCGGTCCATTGGTATTGAGCGAGGCCCGGTAGCCGCCGGCGCTCCAGCTCGCGTCGCTCAAGTCGGCGGTCGCTTCGCCCCGCGTTTCGAGCCGGGTGCCCGCGGGCACGTAGACCGTGTCTCCATCAGTGGAGATCGGCTCGTCCTCGAGGCCCAGATATGACGGATAGCGGGCGGTTACAGCGAGCCGGCCGAGGAAGGCCGGAATCCGGATATGGACCTGGAGGGTATCGGAGCCACGACCACCGCTGGTGAGGCGGAGGAAGAGATCGGACTCGAGCGGACCGATATCTCTCGTGGCCATGCCCAGTGAATCGAGCTTGATTCCCTGTCCGCGCCACACTTCTCCGGGTGCCCGGCTCCAGAGAATCGCCTGACGCCGACCCAAGGCCTGCATCGAGACCTGAATTGTTGCGCCGCGATCGGCCTCATCCTGCGAAAGGCTTATTTGGACCGGCGCAGTGGCGGCGCTCCAGGCTGCGCGTGGATTGAACAAGAGGGCGGCGGGACCATGAGTGGGACCGGCCGACCAGAGTAGAGTCAGGCCGGCCAACACCGCGCCGCCGCCCTGCATCGCTCGACGCTGGAAGTTCTGGTGATAGGGAAGCAGTTCCTGCTCCGCGAGGCTCTGAAGCGCCGTCGCGGAACGTTGATCGGCCAGTTGACGGAGCTCCGAACTGGTCCCGTCTACCGAATCATCCAGGTGCCCGGTGAGTGACCCGCGCCGGTGTCCCCGGTGCTCGAGCCAGCCCGCGACCAACCGAGGGGTCAACTCGCGGTGCTTCCGCCAGCCACGGCCCAGCATCGCGAGTGCGACACCGCTCGCCGCAGCCCAGGCCGTGAGCACCCACGTCGGTTCCTGGTACCACCCGAGTCGCGCCGCCCAGGAGAGGAGACCCAGGACGAGGAGCGCGCCACCCAGGCCGAAGCCCAGCCACGCCAGGCTGTCGAGACGCTTGAGCGGCCGGGCGAGGCGGTGCAGCGCCTGCGCAGTGGGCGAGCCGGTCACCCGCCGTACCCCACAGCGTAGGCGAAGAGGTTCACTCCCATTCGCAGCGCAGCCTCGTGTTTCTCCGGTGGATCATGATGGACTTCGAAGTCCTCCCAACCGTCGCCCAGATCGCACTGGTATGTGTAGTAAACTGCGAGCCTGCCATCGAGGAAGATGCCGAACCCCTGGGCCGGCTTGCCATCGTGCTCATGAATCTTGGGCAGGCCCTTGGGAAAATCGTAGATCAGGTGATAGATCGGGTGGTTCAGCGGCACTTCGACCAGGGGATGATCGGGGAAGAGCCGCGCCAGTTCTCTGCGGATGGACTGGTCCATGCCGTAGTTGTCGTCCGCATGGAGGAATCCGCCCTGGCGGAGATAGCGCCGCAGCCGCTCCAGGTCCTGGTCGCTGAAGTGGACGTTGCCATGCCCTGTCATATGGATGTACGGGACATCCCACAGATCGTCACTGCTCAAGGTGACGACGCGTTCTTTCGGCGCGACCCGGAGCGAGGTACGAGACGCAATCGCGGCGAGGAGATTCGGAAGGCTGGAAGGGTTGGCGTACCAGTCTCCCCCGCCGTCGTAGTGCAGGCGCCCGATCGTCATGGTGCCCGGCATGCGAGCCGCGGTGGCCTGCGCGTCGAGCGAGGCCGCTGTTGCAAGGAGAAGCGCCAGCAGGCCAAGGACGCAGCCGCCGAACCGCCTTCCCGCCCTCCCGCCTTTCACGGTGTCTCCATCACGATCCGATACGCCTCATTCCGCGAGATCATCGTTTCCTTCATAAGCTGCTGCACCGCGGCCTTGCGAGTGAGCCCCTCGGCGAGGAGCCGGACGGCGCGAGCCGCAACGTCGTCGGACGAGAGCGGCTCGACCCGTTTGCCGTTCCCTTCCAGAACAACGGTGACCTCGCCTCGGGGTGGAGTGCCTTCATAGTACGCGAGCGTCTCGGCGGCGGTTCCGGTCTTGAACTCCTCATGAAGCTTGGTCAGCTCCCGCGCGACCACCACTCGGCGCTCCGGCTGGTGCTTCACCACGTCACCGAGCAATTCGGTCAGCCGGCTCGGCGCCTCGTAGAACACCACGGTCCACTCCGACGACAAGGCTTGCTGCAAGAGGCGGGCGCGTTCCTTCCCTTTGCGAGGGAGAAAGCCGAGGAACAGGTAGCGATCCGCGGGAAGTCCGGCGGCCGAAAGCGCAGTCCCGACGGCAGATGGTCCTGGCAGGGGGACGACAGGAAACCCGGCCTCGCGCACGACGGCGACGAGCTCGGCACCAGGATCGCTGATGCCCGGTGTCCCAGCATCGGTCACGAGGGCAACCGAACGCCCTTCGCCGAGGATGTCGAGGAGTGTCTCTTGCCGGCGGATCGGAGAGTGGGCGTGGAAACTCAGGACTCGGGGATGGGCATCGAGATGCGACAGGAGGCCCCGAACCCTGCGGGTATCCTCGGCGGCCACGACCTCAACCGTACGGAGCAGCTCGCGGGCGCGAAGGGTGAGGTCACCCAGATTGCCCAGCGGCGTCGCGACGACGTAAAGCGTGGCGGCCATGGGGGAAAGGTAGTTGAGGGCGGGAGAAGGGTGAACGGTGAACGGTGGTCAGGCTTTTGTCATTGCGAGGGAGCGCAGCGACCGAAGCAATCTCACCCGCCCAACCGTCGGGAGACTATATGCTGTCTTGACGCTTGGTTGAACGGGACTCGCCAGCTTCGTGTCATTCCGGGCCGACGGTACTACTTCGTCTACATCCTCACGAACGTGACCCGGAGTGTCCTCTACACCGGTGTGACACGAGATCTCCGGTTTCGCCTCGCCCAGCACCTTGCGGGCATTGGGTCGTCCTTCACAAAGCGCTACCACACCGATCGGCTGGTCTGGTACGAGGTTCACCAAGATCCTGCCGCAGCGATCCTCCGCGAAAAACAACTGAAGGGTGGGTCCCGAAAGAGAAAGATTCAGCTAATTGAGGAGTTAAATCCGACGTGGCGTGACATGGGCCGAGATCTGGGGCGACCGTATTAGTAAGTCCGCCTGGGCCCACGGGTTTCGTCATTGCGAGGGAGCGCAGCGACCGAAGCAATCTCAAACGCCAGCCTAGCCACAACGCTACGACGAGGTCTTCGTAAGGACGCTGGGAGAGATTGCTTCGGGCGCGTTCCGCGCCCTCGCAATGACAAAAAAGGTGGGCAGGAATGCCAGATCCCTGGCCTCCTACCCACCTCGCTCCTTACTCCTCACTTCTTACTACTCAGTCCTCAGTCCTCAGTCCTTCTACTCATCCCTACTTCTTGACCGTCTCCCCGCTATGCTGTTGAATCTTCCCGGTGAGCACGTTCTTGATGCTGGACGGGTGGCCGCCGACGACCGTGTCCACGTGCTTGCCGTTCACAAAGAACAGGATGCTGGGAATCGACCGCACGTTGAACCGGATAGCAGTCCGCTGGTTGGCATCGGTGTCCAGCTTGGCGATCTTCACCTTGCCGGCCAGCTCATCCGCCAACTGGTCGATGGCCGGAGCGATGGCGACGCAGGGTCCGCACCAGGCGGCCCAGAAGTCCACCAGGGTGAGACCCTCGCTCTGCTCCACCTGGGCGGCGAACGAGTCGTCGGTTACATGCGTGACGTTGCTGCTCGACATTCGTTATGATCCTTTCCACTACTGATACTTGCGACCGCCCCGCAGGCCGGACGCGCCGTGTGATATCCTCCCCGGGAGGCTCCCCTGATCTCCAGCCCCAGGATCGCCCATGTCGGCATCGCGGTGGAGGACATCACCGCAGCCCTTACCTTTTATACCGAGGTCCTTGGTCTCGCCCCCGGCCGCCCCGAAATGTCCGATGGGGCGATGATCGTCTCGCTGCACTTCGGCGAGACCGAGGTCGAGCTCCTGGAGCCCCGCACCCCCGATAGTCCCGTCGCCAGGTTTCTGGCCAAGCGTGGTCCCGGTATCCATCACATCTGTTACCGGGTCCCCGATCTGGACGAAGCCCTCGATTCCTGCCGTCGCGCCGGCTACCAGCTCGTGGATCAGCAACCTCGTCCGGGTGCGGGTGGGCGCCGCGTGGCGTTCGTCCACCCCAAGAGCACCTCGGGGATCCTGATCGAGCTTACCGACTGATCAGGGCTTCGACTCCTCGGGCACCGACGGCTCGCAGGGCCGCACCGGTGTCCCAGCCAGGTTCAGGTCGATCTGATTAACGATCCAGTTGCTGCCCGTGTTGACCACGGTGATCGGCACCGACTTGGTGCATTCGCCCCGGCTCAAGTCCACCGTCACCAGCTGCCGGGTGGGATCGTCGGTAACCGGATCCACCCGAATGATCCGGTATGGCGCGCCCCGCAAGTACAGCTGCGTGATGACCATCCGCTTTTCGTAGTCGTCCGGCTTCTTGGTTTCCGCGGCCGGACCCTTGGCGGTACCCCAGAGCTGCGTCATCCGGGTGATATTGCTGTCAGCGATCGCCTGCATGAAGTTCTTGACCGCTGCTTCCGGGCTATCGCTGGCGTTGGCAGGTGCCGGAGATGCCGGGCTGCCACCGCCGCCGCATGCTACGACCAGCGTCATCAGGCAGGCGAATACTGGCGATCTCGTCACGCGGGCGCGCTCCGAAAAAGAGTGGCGCAAGTTAAACAGGCGCGTGGTCTCAATCAACCGTCGTAGGTCTTTACATCATCAACCGTCATGCGTCTTTACATCAACGTCGATCACGTCGCGACCCTGCGCGAAGCACGCAAGACCGACGAACCGGACCCGGTCGCCGCCGCCGAGATCTGCGAAGCCGCTGGTGCCGATGGCATTACGGCCCACTTGCGGGAAGACCGGCGCCACATGCAGGACAAAGACCTCGAACGCCTGGCCCGTTCGGTTCGCACCGTGCTCAACTTCGAGCTGGCCTCGAGCTCTGAGATCGTAGCCCTGGCCTGCCGGCTCAAACCGTTCCAGGCGACGCTGGTGCCGGAACGCCGGGAAGAGATCACCACTGAAGGCGGGCTCGATCTCTCCCGGAGAGACCCCCGACTGATCGACGCCATCAATCGGCTGACGGGGGCCGGCTGCCGCGTGAGCCTCTTTATTGACCCCACCCGCGAGACCATCGACCGCGCCCGCGAGCTCGGCGTTCCCGCCATCGAGCTGCACACCGGGCGCTACGCCCACACCTGGCGTCAGGGTCCCGCCGCTTTGGAACAGCTCAAGGACGCATCCCGCCACGCCGCCGAGATCGGCCTGGCAGTGCATGCGGGTCACGGTCTCACCTACCTTAACGTCGCGCCGGTCGCGGTGGTTCAGTCGATCGAGGAGCTCAACATCGGTCACAGCATAATGAGCCGGGCGATTCTCACCGGGATGAAGGAAGCGGTAAGCGAGATGCGCCGGCTGGTCCCCCGGTAGCGGTACGGCGAATTGACCGAAACGCTGGGGATTCCTACACTTAGGGTGTTTCTCCTTCGCCCTTACCAGAGTCTGAGCCTTTACCCGAGTCCGCGATGACCCAGCCGCTCGGTATTGACGACTTCTTTTCGCACGAAGCCGGCGAGTATCTCGAACGGCTTGGTGTACTGGTCTCCGGTGCCACCGCGCCGCGACCCGACGAGCTGGTGCGGTACGCCCGAGCGCTTCGTGGCAGCGCGCTCATGGCAAACCAGCACCTCATCGCCCGTGCGGCGAGCGGAATGGAGCACGTCCTCCGCGCCTATCGGGATGGGCGACGGCCCTGGGACATGGAGACGGCGACACTGGTTGCCGCGGCTGTCGATGAGCTGCGGGACCTGGTCCATCACGTGACCAAGTGGACGCCGGACGACAGTGGTCGCGCCGAACGTCTCGCGATGCGGCTCGAGGCGATGGCGGGTCCTGGTTCGGGTGGGATCAGCGGAGTGAGCGAGGCGGGAGTCCGCGCCTTTCTCGCGCGCGAAGCGGCTACCGTTGCCAGCGCACTGGATCAGGCCGCGCGGTCACTGCGGGCCTCGTCTTCCGGGCATGAACCGATGCAGGCGGTGCTACGCCGGATGCAGCCGCTCCGTGGTCTCGCGGCACTCTCCGACTTTCCTCCCCTCGCCGAAATCCTCGATGGTGTCGAGCGGAGTAGCAACGCGCTGAGCGGCACAGCCGGTTCTCTGCTCAGCGAACTGCTCGCCGCGGCAGCGCAGGCGCTGGCCCGCTCTGCGCGCGACGTGGCCGAGCAAGGAAAACCCGATCCTGAGGCGACGGAGTGTCGCGAGTTCGCAGCACTCCTGCTCAAAGCCGAGCCACCGCAGACCTCGGTGGTCCCGATCGAGACCCTGTTCCCCGACGGCGAACCGGGAGTGGTGAGTCGCGGCACCGCGCCGCAGGTGGCCCCGCGAGTCGAGATGATTGCAGCCGAGCTGGTGAGCCGGGGCGAGCATCTCTGCCAGGCAGCGGATGAACTGGAACGGGCGACCTCTCCCACGATGCAGAGTCTCCGGCTGCATTCGCTGTCCGGCGTGCTCCAGATCCTGAGCCACGATGTAACCGATCACGCGCTCGCCGAGGCGCTCGACAGCATCTCGGCCGCGACGCGGAACGCGATCGGCGACGGCAGTGCGGCCTCGCAGCATCGCCAGTTCGCGGCGATCCTCCGTCAGGTCGGCTCCAAATTGCGCGCCGTGAGCGAATCGGGTGGGCGGACCGGCCTTGCTGAGACATTGGCCGCGCTGGCGCAGGACGTTCGCGACATCGGTCTCCCCGCCGCAACGCCGACGCCTCCGTCGCCTGTCTCTCCGGTCGCCCCACCCCCTGTCGTCTCGGTCGCCGCCAAGGAAGACGTCGTCCCCATCGAGGCCCTCGCCCCCGACGACGAATCAGCCCCGAGCGCTGAAGACACCGGTATCCTCGCGAGCCTGCTCAAGTATCACCGGCTGGTCGCCGAGAACGGGCTCGACGGCGCGTCGCTCGAAGAGCTGATCAAGCCGACACCGCGCGCTGCACCTGCGCCAGCGGCCGCAGCTGTGCCGGCAGCTACGCCTGCGCCGGCGGCAACCCCTGTCCCCGCTCCGCGTCCAACGGCCCCTGTCGCGCGAGCCCCCGAAGAACCGGCAGTCGTGGACATCGCTGCGCTCTGCTACCGGGGCCGAAGCGCGCTCACACGCGCCGCCGCCGTGCGACTGGAGATCCGGGAGGCAATGGAGTCCCATGCCGCCGGCGCAGTCTTACGACCCCTCGTCGAGGAACTGCTCGACCTCGTAGATCTCGCGCAGGTCGAGTAGTCGCACTTGTCGTCCCCACCCGTCACCCAACGCCCGCCGGTCTGGCAGGCTCTCCTCGGTATCGTCGTTTCCGCGACGCTGCTGTGGTGGTCACTCAAGGATGTGAACTTCGCCGAGGTCCTCCTCCACCTGAGGGAGGCTCGGCTCTTTCCGATCATCGTGGGCATCGTCATGGCGACGCTCACCTTCGTGCTTCGCATCTTCCGCTGGCAGCTCCTGCTCCGCGCGGAGGACGGGAGCCGGCTTCCACCGGGTCCCCTCTGGCATGCGATCGCGATGGGCTTCATGGCGAACAACGTGCTGCCGCTCAGGATCGGAGAGGTGGTGAGGACCTTCGCGGCGACGCGGCTTGCCGGCGTGCGGTTCACCGCGGCACTGAGCTCGATCGCGGTGGAGCGGATGTTCGACGCACTCACCGTCGGCTTCTTCCTCGGCCTGGGCCTGCTGCTTGCCGGTCTGCCGGCTGACGCGGAAGTCGGCGGCGTACACATGGGACGGCTCGCGACCCTCGTGGGGGTCGCCGCGGTGGCCGGCCTCGCGCTCGCCGGAGCCGTCGTTGCCTTCCCTCGCGCCGCGGAAGCCACGATCCGGAAGCTGGTTCCGTTCAAGGGTCTGGCCGACCGGCTGGTTACCATCATCGAAGGCATCCGCCAGGGACTCTCGGCGCTTCAGTCACCGGTGCGCATCCTGGGAGTGATTCTGTGGTCCCTGGCGATCTGGGGGCTCAGTGCCCTTTCCTTTTATGTGATGTTCGCGGCCTTCGGCATCGAGGTGAGTTTCGCCGGCGCGCTGCTCATGCAGAGTCTCATCATGTTCGGCATCGCCGTTCCGTCGACGCCGGGATATGTCGGCGTCTTCGAGGCGCCGATCATCGCGGTCCTCGGGCTCTACCATGTGGATGCCAGCCTGGCCGCGACCTACGCCTTTACCTACCACATCACCACCTTCATCCCCATCACCCTGCTCGGTGCCTGGTCGGTGGCACGCACCAACATCGGGTTCCGTGACCTCCGGAGATCTCCGGGGTGACCTCGACCGTAGAGCTGGCGGCGCACGCCAAGGTCAACCTGCTGTTGCGCGTCCTGGCCCGAGAATCCGACGGTTACCACAGCCTGGAGACCCTGTTTTGCCGCATCAGCCTGGCCGATACTCTACGCGCGGAGCGCGTGGAGGGGGGATCGGTTGCGCTGGAGGTCGTCGGGGCCGATACTGGACCGGCGGAACAGAACCTCGCGGTTCGAGCCGCGGATATGATACTCCAGGCAACGGGCAGGAAGTTTGGTGTCCGACTCACTCTGACCAAGAGGATTCCGGTCAGAGCCGGGTTAGGCGGTGGCTCGAGTGATGGAGCCGCGTCCCTGTTGGCAGTCAATCAGCTCGCGGCAGGCGCAGTGCCCCGGCATGAGCTGCTTCAGTTCGCGGCTAAACTCGGCAGCGATGTGCCGTTCTTCATCTCAGGAGGCGGGCTCGCTTTAGCCTGGGGTCGGGGGGAGCGCATGTTGCGGCTGCCACCCCTTCCACCGGCGCCCGGAATGTTGTTGATCCCAAAGGTGGGTGTCTCGACGGCGGAGGCGTATGGCTGGGTAGACGCGGCACACCATGATGCCGGACGACGGGGCGCCATCGCGATGGATCACGACAGCCTCTCGAGCTGGGGCAGCATCGGCCGCCTCGCCGGGAATGATTTCGAATCGGCGGTTTTCGGCCATCATCCAGAGATCCGCCACGCATTCGAGGCCCTCGCGAGAACCCATCCCCTGGTGTGCCGGATGAGCGGGTCAGGCTCGGCGGTGTTTGCGGTGTATCGGAATGCGGAAGTTCGAGATGATGCGCTCATGATGCTTGGTAGGAAATTCGGGGACGTGGTGTCCATAACCGCAGGGGGTGGGGACTAGGTGGCAGGGTGCAGGTCAAACGACCTGAAGTCACCCTACTCCCTACACCCTACTCCCTACCACCCGCTGACCATTACTAGACGAATAGGCGAGACTCAGTGCGTAGACCCGGGTTCACGTACGTCTTGACGCTGGTTGCGGTCGCGGCGGCCGTGCTGATCCGCTGGCTGCTGGACCCCGTCCTGGGCAATTCGCTGCCCCTGGTGACCCTCTACGGCGCGATCGCGTTCGGGGTCTGGATCGGCGGCTGGCGTCGCGCGGTGGTCGCCGTGCTCCTCGGGTACATCGTCTGTTCGTACCTTTTCATCGTGCCGCGCGGGGCATTCGCCCTGGATTTGCCCACCCTCGTCGGGCTCACCGCGTATCTCCTCACCTGCTCCATCATCATTGGCTTCGGGGAGGCCATGCGAGCCTCCCAGCGCCCTGCGCGCCTTCTCAGCTCCATCGTGATGTCCTCCGACGACGCCATCGTCAGTAAGACCGTTGATGGGGTCATTCAGAGCTGGAATGCCGCTGCCGAGCGGCTATTCGGCTATTCGTCCGCCGAAGCCATCGGCCGTCCGGTCACGATCATCATTCCCCCCGACCGGCAGGACGAAGAGAAGGAGATCCTGCGCCGCATCCGGGCCGGTGAGCGGGTTGAACACTTCGAAACCGTCCGGGTCCGAAAGGACGGCCAGCTCATCGACATCTCGCTGACCGTATCCCCGGTGCTCGATGAAGCTGGGAACGTTGTAGGAGCCTCGAAGATCGCAAGGGACATCACGGATCGTAAGAAAGCGGAGGAGAGGATTCATGCCCTGCTGGACGAACTCAAGCAGGCAGATCGTCACAAGGATGAATTTCTGGCGGTGCTGGCCCACGAATTGAGAGGTCCTCTCGCCCCTCTTCGCAACACCATCGAGATCATCAAGCGCACTGGTGATGCCGCGAACCGAGACATCGACGCCCATGGGACGATGGATCGCCAGCTGGGCCAGTTGGTGCGGCTGGTGGACGACCTGCTCGACATCAGCCGCATCACCCACGGCAAGATCGGCCTTGCCAGAGAGCGGATAGAGCTGAGCCAGGTCATCGGCCAGGCAGTCGAGGCCTGGCGGCCACTCGCCGAGTCACAGGAGCAGCGGTTGAGTGTGAGCCGTCCGCCACGGCCGATCTACCTGAATGCCGACCCGGCGCGGCTGGTCCAGGTATTCGGCAACCTGCTCAACAATGCCTGCAAGTTCACGCCGCGAGGAGGCAGCATCTGGCTCACCGTCGTCGAGCAGGGTGATGACGTGATCGTGAAGGTCAAAGACAGCGGCATTGGCATCAGAGCCGACCGGCTCGGCAGTGTGTTCGACATGTTCACCCAGATCGATGAGAGTAGTGAAGGACCGCATGGCGGGCTTGGCCTCGGCCTGACGCTGGTCAAGCGCCTGGTCGAGATGCATGACGGTAGCGTGGCCGCCCATAGCGAGGGACCCGGCAGGGGGAGCGAGTTCGTGGTTCGGCTCCCGGTCATGAGCGCGCCGCCGCCATGCAACGGAGTGTTGCCAGAGAGCATGCCGGCGGCGAAGCCTCGTCGCATTCTCGTGGTGGATGACAACACCGACGCGGCCTCTTCGCTGGCCATGCTGCTCAAGATCTCGGGCAACGAGGCACACACGGCCAATGAGGGACTCGAAGCGATCGAGGTCGCGGAGGCATTTCGTCCCGACGTCGTCCTCCTCGACATCGGCATGCCCAACCTCGACGGCCTCGAGGTCTGTCGCCGGATTCGGGCCCAGCCCTGGGGCCGAGACATGCTGATGATCGCCCTGACCGGCTGGGGCCAGGAGGAGGACCGGCAAAAGTCCAAAGATGTCGGATTTGATTACCACCTGGTGAAGCCGGTGGATTTTCCCACCTTGGTGAGGTTGCTGGCGGAGAGTGGGAACGAGGCGGTAGGGCGGTAAGGCGGACAGGGCGGACAGGGCGGACAGGGTGGAGCGATAGAGATTGCCCACCTCGTCCGTCCCGACCGCCCTGTTCGTCTAGTTCGACACGGAATGATCCACCGCGTACTTCAGCATGTTCAGCAGATTGTCCCTCGGATCGAAGTCGGGCCGGTCCCGGTAGTAGAGGATCGTCGTCCCGGGGCGGAACTTGCGATTGTGCCGCTCGATCAGGTCGAAGCCCACGACCTGGAGAATTCCCCGCCGCTGCAATAGCCCGTACTCGTTTGGAGCCATGTCGAGGCGCAGGACAGCGTCTACGGCCGCTTCGATATCTTGCTCGTACTGAGCGCTCTCCTTGTAGGCATCGAATGCTTCCTTCACCAGGGCATCGAGCTTCTGCCGGAACCGCTCATCGATCTGCGCCTGGGTGGGAGGCATACCGAGCTCGGCCTCGAGTTCGAGTCGGGCCTCCTCACGCAGAGCAGCCCCCTGATCGTTGGAGATCTGGGTCCGGGTCTCGCTCTTGAACCGGTTTTCGACGATCCGGATCTGCTCCTTCACCTCGAGCGGGGTAATGCAGAGCATGCGGAAGATCTTGTGGTCGTCAAGGTGGACTTTCTTGGGCAGCAGATCCTGCCGTCCGATGATCTTCTTCTCGTCCAATCGCGCTACGATTTCGGCATCGGTCAGGCCGAAGAGAATTGGATCGGTCGCGTTCTGAATCCAGGTAAGCCGGTCGGTGGCGGAGAAAGTCTGGGATGGATCACGCGGAACGACATTTCTGACCTGGTCCCGCACCCGGTACTCGTAGCGCACAATCTCGAAGAGACTGTTGCGCACCTCGGTGCGGAGCACCACGTGGTCGACCGGTTCCGTTTCCTTCCCCAGGCAGGCGCGACCAGTGAACGCAATGCCCTTCCCGTTGACGATCCACTCGTCTACCCGGGTCACCACCTCGTGCTTGGTGAGGTAGAACGGGTCCCAGCGGATCAGCTCCAGGGGAACCCGAACCGGCAGTGACTCGAGGAATTGCGACATCTGTTTCTGCTGGTCGTCGTCGAGCACGTCATCGGCGATGACGTCCGCCGCAATGGCGTACCCGATCAGGCCGACGAATCCCAGCACCACGAAGGAGAGGACCTCTGCCAGGGTAGAGTCCAGGTCGGTCCGGTGCGACCAGGTAATGACCCCGTCGTCGAAGTTGGGGACCAGGGTCAGCGTGAAGGTGAAGTCGGGATCGAAGAAATTATCGACGAAGTACTCGCCCTCGATCTTCACGGTGATCTCGCCGGTGAGCTGCCCGTTCTGGGGATTGAAACCCGGTGCGATGCTGACGCCGAAGAGCTGGCCGATCACCTCGCTTTGGGGATCGAAGAAGTCCCGCCGCATGGGGAAGAAGAATTCGCCGCTCCCGTCGTCCTTGGGTGCGGCAAAGAGGAACTTCTCGTGCGCGGAGAGATCCTTCAGGAAGCCGTCCCGCACCGCGAAGGCGATGTCCTTCCCTTCCTCGAGGAAGTTCATTCCCTGGAAGATGTCGCCCCGATCCGGCAGGAAATTGTCGGGCTCCGGACCGCCTCGAAGCAGCAGGTTCAGGTAGACCCCGATCGCGACCGGACCTCCGTCGAGCGAGGGCAGCTGCCGAAGCGCAACCGAGGTCACCTGGCCGCCGGCACCGATAAATGGAAGCGGAATATCCGCGGGGACCTGGCTCTGGATCTGCGCCAGCACCTGATCCACCGTTTGTCCCGACGCGAGGAGAAGCGCCAAGAGATTCGGAGTGAGCTCGATCGCGAGGACGCTGAGGTGCATCCGATGATTGGTCTGGTTCCCCTGGGAATCCGTATCGTGGATCAACTCGAAGCTGGCGAACGCCGTGATGAACTCTCCCGGGAATGCGGCTTCGACATCCACCCTGACATTGGCCCCGGTCGGGTGACCGAAGATCAGCTCAGTCTTGAAGGAATCCGGGGAGGCCACGGCGGGGATGGCGTCCGGCTGAGATGTGTAGAGCCGGTCGACGTCGTTCGGCTGGAAGATGTCCACGAAGCCGGCGCCGTTTGGCACCCGGAGGGGGAGACTGCCCGTTTCCGAGAAGGAAAGCAGCATGTAGGCGACGTAGCGGCCGCCGATCAGCAGCTCGACATCGAAGCCCGAATTAACCAGCGACTGGTCCATAACTAACTCCTTCATACGGATGCAGATGCATCTGTTATCGATGGTGTGTGGGTACAATCTGACATTCCATAAATCGCAAAGTCGGGGGGAACTCCGACACTCGCGACCAAAGTCGCGGCTCGGCAGACCGTGGCTGCGCCACGGTCCCGTCTCCTGTCTCCCGTCTCCCTTCTCCTTCTATTCTGTCCCACTAAGTTTCCCCGACCGCACTGGCCCCTCGTCCAACGGCAGGACATCGGACTTTGGATCCGAGAATGGTGGTTCGAATCCACCGGGGCCAATTGGACTTAGCAATTCAGTAGGCAGGTTCGTGGGGCAGGTTCCCTCCGTTTCCCGACAAATGGATCATGATTCGAGCCCTGACAGTGTCCCTCGCGACATTGGCACGGCGGCGCCATCAGCGGCATCCGTGGGCTCTGCACGGAGCGATGGCATAAGCGGTTCGGTGATCGGGGATGCCCCAAAGGGCAAGCCCGCCCCACCTTGCGGCATTCCTGCTCGACCCGCCTATTGGGAGCGGACCCGCGAAGTAGCCCCTCGGACGTGAAGCTGGAGAGAATCATGAAGGCAAGGACCGATCTCACTGCGGTTCTGCTGGTCGGCGCCGTGATGGCACTTACCGCATGTGGCGGTGACAAGCAGGCGCCGAAACCGCCAATCGCGGATGTTCCGATTCCACTGCCGCCCTCCGAGCTCGAAACCCAGCTGCCGCTTTCGGTGCGCGAGGCCGTGCTGACACCGTTTACCGGCGACCTCGACGAGTTGGTCAAGCGACGGGCCGTCCGGGTCGGCGTGACTTTCAATCGCACCTTCTATTTCATCGACCGGGGTAAGCAACGCGGCATCGCGTACGAGTACGGCCAGCTCATGGAGGAACGGCTTAACACCCACTTCAAGACCGGCACCGGCAACAAGATCTCGGTGATCTTCTTCCCGCTGCCGCGCGAAATGCTGCTGCCGGCACTCGTCGATGGCAAGGTGGACATGGTTGCGGCACAGGTCCCGGTGACGCCCGAGCTGCAGCAGTACGTCGACTTCAGCGATCCCACCCGGATGAACGTCAAGCAGATCCTGGTCACCGGCCCCGGCGCGCCAACGATCGGCTCCCTTGAGGACCTGGCAGGCAGAGAAGTCTTCGCCCGCAAACTCGGCGGTTATTACCAGAACCTGCTGGCGCTCAGCGAGAAGTTCAAAGCCGAGGGGAAGCCTCCGGTGCTGATTGAGGAGGCTCCGGCGAACCTGGAGGACGACGACCTGCTCGAGATGGTGAACGCGGGCTTGATCCCGACCATCGTGGTCGACGACTACCTCGCAGCCTTCTGGAGCAAGGTCTTTCCCAACATCCTCGTCCACGAGAATGTTGCGCTGCAGACCGGCGGTAGCCTCGGCATCGCGGTCCGCAAGAACAACCCGCAGCTGCTCGCCGCTCTGAACACGTTCATGGGGAAGTACGGGCTGGGATCGGCCTTTGGCGACCAGATCCAGCGCAAATACCTCGTCGACGCGACCTACGTGCAGAGCGCCACGTCGGCGAAAGGGCGCAAGACGTTCCTCGCGGTCGTGGAGTTGTTTCGGAAGTACAGCGACAAGTACAACGTGGATTACCTGCTGATGGCCGCTCAGGCATACCAGGAGTCCCGGCTCAATCAGAACGCCAGGAGCCCGGTCGGCGCCATCGGGATCATGCAGATCATGCCGGAGACCGGCGCGTCACTGAAAGTCGGCGACATCACGTTACTCGAGCCGAACATCCATGCCGGCGTGAAATACATGCGCACCGTGCGTGACACGTATTTCGAGAACGAGCCGATGGACGACCTGAACAAGGCGCTGTTCACCTTCGCGTCGTACAACGCGGGGCCGGGCCGGGTCAGCCAGTTGCGGAGGGAGGCCGAGAAGCGCCGACTGAACCCGAACGTCTGGTTCGGCAACGTGGAGCAGATCGCGTCCGAGCGCATCGGGCGCGAGACCGTGACCTACGTCTCCAACATCTTCAAGTACTACATCGCCTACCGGCTCGTCGAAGAGGAGAACGCGCGCCGGGAGGCCGCCAAGGCCACGGTGAAAGCGCAATAGCCGCCGGTCAGCCCTCGATCTTGTAGATCTCTCGCCTCCCGTGATCAACCAGATCGTGATAGCCCTTCATGAGCTCCTCCACCTTTTTCATGTCCTCCGCGGAACCCTGAGGGTTTTTCATCATGTCTTCGAAGGCCTGGAGGCTCGGGACCTCCATCTCCGCAACGACCGTCCAGTAGTGCTCAGCAACAAGGTCGGTCATGATCCGCATGCGTGGCATGCCGACCTTTTCGCCCAGCTTTCCCATCGCGATGAACTTATCCACCATCGGGCGCACCTTACCCGGCTTGCAATTGAAGACTTCCCGGACGAGATACATTGGTTCCTCCACGGATCTGAGTGTGACGCACGTGCGTCACTCAATTTTAACCCCTCGGAATGCGGGTCAAGGTTGCAGTCAGGTCTCTGTCGCCCTCCCTCAGATTATCTCGCCGATGTAGAATAGGGCGGCATTTCCCCTTCCTCCGCTCCTGGTCCCTATGTCCTGGCCCGCTTCCATTTTCAGCGCGCTGCTCACTGGTCTGCTCGCCCTCTTCGTCGGCGGCTTCATCGCGGCGATGGCGGTGGATTGGTATCACATCTCCGGGCGAGAGGGGGCGTCGGGGTATTTCGTCGCGGGAATCGCCATCCTCAGCTTCGGGGCGGGGGTCGTCATTGGTCTCATCACGGCCCGCATGGTGGCGGCCGGGGCTCACCCCGGATTTCTCAAGGCGCTGGGAATCTCCCTGGGCCTGGTGATCGGGATTGGCGCGGTGAGTCTCGGCCTTACCAGGGCGCTGGCCGATGTGCCGCCGGAAATTGGCGGCGAGCCGTTGCTGCTGGCGGTCGAGGTTCGCTGGCCGGCCGGACAGAAGGAAGCGCCCAAGACCGAAGGAAAGGATGAGGCCTCCATTGGTCTCCACTCGATTCCCTACTTCTCCCATACCGTGCGGGCCTCGGAGTACGGACCGCTCTGGATGGAGGATGCTCATCAGGTGGACGGCCGCTGGGTGGTGCCCGGAGCCGTCAGCGTCTTCACCAGCCGCGGCACTCGCATGCTGACGGTCAACACCGGCGGGAAGAACACTCCGGGGTTCGAGGTGCGGCTCCCCGCCTTTCCGCGCAAGAAGAATCTGGAGTGGAGCGGCTGGGAGCCCGACTTCCGGCCGGGGGTCAAGGTTCCACCCGACCTGGTGAGTTTTCGATACCGGGTTCAGAAGGTGAGCAGTCCGATTCGCACCGAGACCGTGGGGTCGTTCGAGGTCCTCACAACTACGAGCTGGTTTCGCCAGGAACAGCAGGACGGCCGAACGGTCAACGCGGCCAACGCCAGCTTCACCCTCCGCCATGGAGGCCAGCCGCTGGTCATCGAGGGGAAGACCAGCGCAACTGGGGACTCGACCGAACGTTTCGATCTGGTCGACGACATTGCCCTCGTCGCCGGTCCTCAGCCTGCCTTCCTGATCCATGTGGATAGTCCCACTGGCGGGGGGTACTGCTACCTCGTCACGGAGGAGGGGGAGCGGGTTCGCATCGACTTCGTGGCCTCGGCCAGCAGAGGAATGAAAGGCCAGGCCCTGACGTCGGATACCGCGCTGTTCCGCGCCGCCACCCAATGGAAGCCAGTGAGTGGCCGGATCGATCGGATCAGCTACGCCAATCCCGGACTCTACCGGATCGGCTCCGCGGTAGTCGATACTCGCGGGCTGGCAGTGCGACACTTCAACGGGGACAGCACCGTCTACGCCATCCCCGCGGTGCCGCCGCTGGGGCTTTCCCCCGACGAGCGAAGCTTTGTCACCTACACCTACCTGGGCGATTCGCAGCCGCCCAAGCCGATGCTGCTGGTCACCGATGCCGTAGCGAATCGGACCTACACCCTGCCGATCGATCCGGCCCGAATGCGCTATGCCAAGTTCGAGTCCCTCGACCCCGCCTGGCTGAATCACCATTTCGAGTGGACGAGGGGAGCTGACGGGGTGGACCGACTGGTCGAACGCCGCCATTTCGTGCCCCTGCCCTATCACGGTGAGCTGTCGGTCGAGAGCGACGGCTACCGAACCTACCGGCTGGAGAAAGGCTCCGAAGCGCTGCGCGAGGCCCTGGTGGACCTCCTGATTCGGGACTTCAAGGCCGAACGACAGCCCGCCGACTCGGGAGCCTACGAGGTCCCGGTGACCATCGAAGGCACCAAGGTGAACGTGGCGTTCAGTTCCGAGTTCGGGTATGTCATGCTCTCCACCGATCGGGGCAGTAACGCGGACACCACACTGGTGGCCACGCTCGGACAGCGGGTGGACGCGGCGCTGGCTACTGGTAAGTACGACAGTCTGTTCGCCCCATGACGAATCACCGGTGCCCGTGATGGCTGCGATGCTTCGTCGGCTCGCCGTAACGGTTGCGATGGCGGCGCTCGCGGTGTGGTGCGCACTCCGCTGGGGCCTGCCGCTGGGGTTCGCGGTGTGGAGCGGACTGGTCGCCGTATTGTGCGGCTTCGGTGCGCTGCTTCTCTCTCGCCAGCCGGTGGGCGTCGCCACCGCCAGCGGTCAGTTGGGAGCCGCGATCTTGCGTTGGGGTTATAAGGTGGGTCGCGGTCAGCTGCCGGGGATCGTCGTGGTGTCCTGGCTGATCTGGGTGGCCCTGGGCGCCGCAGTCATGGCGGTCACGCTGTTTCGCGCCGAACAACTCACCCCCTGGATGATTGCGGCGTGGACCATGGATGGCCTGGCGCTGATCTATCTGATCGGCGTGATGACTACTCGAAGCGGGAGGACCCGTATCGCCTTACTGACGCCCTTACTGGCGGTGCTGGGAATGATCGGTCTCAGCGGGGCACTTTGGCGGGCGGGAACCGAGTCGGCTCGGGAGACCGCCCTGTTGATCGGGGGCGCGCCGATTCCGCTTCTGGCCGCGGGCTATGGCCTCATGATGGCGGCAATGATGCTGGGCGGACGGAAGGGCGGGTGGAAATGAGTCGCAAGCCCGAGACCCAGCGTGAGTTCACCGTGGAGCTCGACTGGCGCGGTGAATCGGCCTACTACATCGAGGGCGAGCGCCGGGTATGGGTGTTCGCCTCCTACTGGGGTGGCCCCAACGGCCACCTGTCACACATCCACGCTACCTGGGAATACAGCGATGGTCGGCGGGAACCGCTAACAACTGTGGAGCGGACCGAGGTGTTGCGGCGATTGATGGACTATATCAAGCTCCGCGAGGGATTCACGATGCGCGCCGAGGAGTTGGAGGGGTAGATCGCGATGCGAGCAACCATCATGTACCGCGCAGGGGACGTGCGGATCGAGACCGTCCCCGATGCCCGCATCGTCGAACCTAGCGATGCCCTCCTCACCATCCGCAGCGCCTGCATCTGCGGCAGCGATCTGTGGCCCTATAACCTGATGGAGCCGGGCGAGGGCGGGAAACCCATGGGTCACGAAGCGATCGGCATCGTGCAAGCGGTGGGAGCCGACGTACGCAAGCTGAAGAAGGGTGACCTGGTGGTGATGCCATTCGCCTACTCGGATGGGACCTGCGTCTTCTGCCACGAGGGACTGAACACTTCGTGCCTTCACGGAGGGTTTTTCGGCACGCCAGAGGTGGGGGGAGCCCAGGCCGAAGCGCTCCGGGTTCCCCAGGCAGACGGAACGCTTGTCGTTCTGCCGGTCGCCGCGGACGATGCGTTGATACCGTCCCTGCTCACGCTGTCGGATGTGATGGGGACCGGCCATCACGCGGCCGTTTCCGCCAAGGTTACCCGCGGCTCGACGGTGGCCATCATCGGCGACGGGGCCGTCGGCTTGTGCGGCGTCATCGCCGCCCGGCGCCTCGGCGCCGAGAGAATCATCATCCTGGGTCGCCGTCCCGACCGTATCGCGCTGGCGAAAGAGTTCGGCGCGACCGACGTCGTGAGCGAGCGCGGTGATGAGGCAGTGGAGCTGGTGCGGGATCTGACGCACGACCTCGGCGCCCACTCCGTTCTCGAATGCGTCGGCACCGACCAGGCCTTGGGCACCGCGATCGGCATCGTCCGCCCTGGCGGTGTCGTCGGCCGGGTCGGCGTGCCCCACTACGAGACCACCGCCGCCTGGGAGATGGCATTCTTCAGCAACGTCACCATCAGCGGCGGCCCTGCCCCCGTCCGCGCGTATATCGACGAACTTCTCCCCGACATCCTCGAGGGCAGAATCACGCCCGGACGCGTCTTCGACCGAATCATCGGCCTCGACCAGGTTCCCGACGGCTACCGGGCGATGAACGAGCGGGCGGCGATCAAGATCATGGTGAAGCCCTGAGGGTCGAGCCGGACTCCCACACTCCTCGCCTGCAGGTAACGCCCGGGCGTTAAGTGGCATGTGCGCGCGCATAGGATGCCTTCAGCCACGCCACTAGCGCCCCCTCGTGGACGGCCGACTTACCGGGTTCCCTTCTTCAGCTCTGCGCTGTCCGATGCGATTCCTTTAGTGAGATCCCCCGCGCCGTTGTCGTCGCCGAGCGAAGCTCCGCCCTGGACGCCTTGACCGCGTACCTCCAAGTCCCTTAGGGATGGATTCTCGGCCCCCCGAGCCTTTCCCGGTCCCAGCGGTCTCTCACCCTTTGGTTTACCACTCGACATGTTCGGCCTCCTGATTTGTGGTGGGTCCTAAGCCCTATCTGATAGTGGGTACCCATTCTACTATCGTAAAACGAGCACTTACCCGCCACTGTCTCAGGCAACGTCCCTCTCTCAGGTGCGGTGGCTTCGGCTTTGCCTTGCTGGCTCCGGCTCTCCACGTTCCACAGATGCACCGCATGAAACATCGCGGCAGAGCTAGACGCACGGCTTGTCTCCCGGCGCCGCGCGCCGCAGTTTATCGGCCGTAGGGATCCCCCCAAGGCCAGGAGGCCCCATGGCGATGCTGCCCCGACGTGTAGTGCTATTCCTGCTCCCGATCATAGTGTTGCAACGCCCGGCTCTTCTTCAAGGCCAGGCCAGCGGTCCCTGGTCCGGCTGTAAGACGGACAGCCTGTCGAACTACAACTGCGCTCATTACTACAGCGGGACCGTCAGCTACTCCTCCGAGCTCAAGACCCCCGACGGCACGGAGACCCGCTCGATCACAGCCACGGTCGCAGCCGGCAAGGTCAGCTGCAAGGTCAAGACGCCCGATGGTCCGGCCTTCGACGGGCCGGGCATGCTGGCTGCGGAACACTCTGGCACCGGAACCTCTGGCAAATACAACATCAAGGTCTGGTGCCCTGGGTCGGCCGGAGAGCACCCCACCCGGAACGACAGCCCCTCCATCGATACCTATGAACAGCAGGCCGCAGACTACGCCACCCTTGAGGGTAAGGATGCACACGAGCATCCGGATGCGGATGCTGCGAACGGGGTCAGCGGGACGGAAACGATTGTCTGGCAGTTGAGGCGGTAAGCGGGAGGGCGGGAAGGCGGACGGACGGGGCGGCCAGGACGGACGAGGCGGCTCCAAGGAGGGAGTATGCGCAAGGCACCGGTTGACCTGAGGCTGGTTGCTGGACTCGTAATTCTCGTCGGGTGCGGAGAGGATAGTGCGACGGGCGTTCATCCTGGTCAACTGACGGTGACCGGGCCCGCGACCCTCGACCTCGGAGGACGGGCACAGTACACGGCACACCTCACCGACGAGAACGGGGCGGTCGTGAGTGGTGTGGCAATCACCTGGACGACGGACAACCTGGTCGTCGCCTCGGTTGATGAGAACGGAATTGTGACCGGCTTCGCCGGCGGCTCCGCGACGGTCAGGGCCAGCGCGGCGGGCCTCACCGGCACTGCCTCCTTTCATGTCGTCCCCGCCCTCACGTTCTGCAAAGCCGACGGCCAACTCGACTCCTGGTGCCGGTTGACCGATAGTCCGGCCGGCCAGATTTCCCCGTCGGTATCCGGAAGCCGGGTGGTCTTTGTCGACCAGCGCGCGCCGGGGAATCAGGCGATCGTCCTTCTCGACCTGACAACGGGGGACACCACGACGCTCACTCCGGACAACACGGCCAACATCATCCCGACCATTGACGGCGATCGGGTGATCTATGTCCGCCTTCCTCCCACCGGAGACTGGCAACTCCTGACTTACGACCTGAACAGCGGACAGGAAACCCAATTCGCGAGCGAAGATCGCAACTACGGCTTCGGCCGGTTGGCCCTGTCCGGCCATCGAGCGGCGTGGCACATGAACCGAAACAACAACTGGGACATCTACACCTACGATTTCAATACCAAGAAAGAGACTCGGCTCACCACCGACACCACGGACCAAGCGGATCCAGCGATCTTCGGCGACCGGGTGACCTGGTCGGATAAACGAAACCGCGGCACCTGGTGGGATCTCTATACCTACGACTTCACCGCGGGGAAGGAGACCCGGCTCACCGAAAACCCCACTCTGGCGCGAGGCAGCGCCATCTTCGGCGATCGCATCGTCTGGGGCGACAGTCGGGGTGGACTCTTCAGCCTCTATGAATACGACTTCAACCGCTCGGACCACGAGCGTCCCGTGAACGCCGATTCCTTAGAGAATGCGCTCACGATGTGGGGGGGCCGTATTGCGTGGATGAGCGCCAATGACGACATCTATGCGTACGATCTCGATGCGGGCATACAAAAGCGCGTCACCAATCTCGCGTCAGCGCAGCAACTCCCCTGGATTTCCCAGGACTATCTCGTTTGGCAGGACGACCGGAACGGGAACTTAGACATCTATATCGCCCGACTCGCCGATATCTTCCGGCCGTAGAGAGAGCGGCGAGCAGCCTTCCATCACCAGGGATCCGTGTACACCTCGCGTTCCGCTGGGTTGAACATGAAGACACGAATCGCATAACGGTTCCGATGACCGCAAAGACGGTCTCAATTTCATTACCAATTTGCATTTGAAATTTGTAATTTGCTTTATTGAGGCGAAATCAACGTTGTCGACACCTCCTTCGTGCCCTTCGTGTCTTCGTGTTGAAAAACAGGAGACATGAACGACAAGGATGCTACGATGACCGCCGGGATCGCGTCAATTGTCAATTACCAATTTTCAATTTTCAATTACCACTCCCCCAATGTCACCCACCAACCGAAACGGCAAGATCTGCTACCTCGAAATGCCTGCGACGGACGTGGCCAAATCCGCCGAGTTCTATTCGAAGGTGTTTGGCTGGAACATTCGCAAGCGGGGCGATGGAGCCACCGCATTCGACGATACGACGGGCGAAGTGAGCGGAGCCTGGGTTGTCGGTCGCCCAGCGTCGCCCGCACCCGGCCTGCTCTTCTACATCATGGTGGATAGCGTCGAGGCCGCCGTGAAGTCCGTTGTCGCAGCCGGGGGCACGATCGTGCAGCCCCTGGGCGTCGATGCACCGGAGATCACGGCGCGATTCCGCGATCCGGGTGGGAACATCATCGGCCTCTACCAGGAACCACAGAAGTCCCGGTAACCCAGCTCCATCCGGAGGTTTCCATGGCGCGACGTCGTTTCCTCGCCCAGCTCGCGGCGTGGCCGCTTGCGGCACTGCTCCCGGCATCCGCCCTCGCGGCAACTCGCGCGGCTCCGCTCAAGATCATGTTGAAGAGCGCCTGGGGTTCGGATGATCCCACCAAGGCCGCCTTCCCCTTCTCTCACGGCCTCGCGCTAGCGGAGGCAGGTCACCAGGTCCAGATCTACCTGCTGGGGGAGGCGGTTGTGCTCATGCGCAAGGCGGTGGCGGAGGCCACGACCCCAGTCGGCTGGCCCCCGGTGGCGGAGGCCCTGGGAAAATTGGCCGAGAAGAAGGTCACGATTTACGCCTGCGGTGCCTGTGCAAAGGCGCGCGGGGTGGTGGACGCGGATCTGGCCAACTGGGGTGCCACGTTCGGGAATCCCAAGATCTTCGTGTCGCTCGTGGAGTGGGCCGACCGGGTGATTACGGAGTAGGCGCCCAGCCTGAGAATCGATTTTGGCCTCAGCGTTCTCCCACGCGATCGCGGCACTCAGTGTCGGCGCCTGCTTCTACCGGCCGGGAGTTCCGAAACGTTTCTGGGTCGTCGGTGCCCTCTGCGCGGTCCTGCCCGATCTCGATGTACTCGGCTTCGGCCTCGGCATCCCCTACGGAGATCCGCTGGGCCACCGCGGCCTGACCCACTCCCTGTCCTTCGCCGCGGCACTCGCCGGCCTCGTCACCTTCACCTTCTTCCGGCACGGCTTCCCGGGGGTCGGTAGCAAGCCCCTGTTCGCCTATCTCTTCCTGGCCACCGCCAGCCACGGGTTCCTCGATGCAATGACCGAGGGCGGCCTTGGCGTCGCGTTCTTCGCGCCTTTCTCCAACACTCGATACTTTCTGCCCTGGACACCGATACGAGTCTCCCCGATCGGCGTCTCCCGGTTCTTCACCGAGCGAGCGCTGGTGGTACTGAAGAGTGAATTTGTGTGGATCTGGATTCCGGCGATGTTGCTGGCGCTGGTCGGATGGGGACTGAGGAAGCGAGACGCGACATGATAGCTTCAGGACCCGAGGCCGAACTCCTCGCCGTCGTGCGCGATTGGGATGCCGCGATGATCCGCAACGACGCGGACGAGATTGGCCGCTACATGGCGGAGGATTGGATACTCATCGGCTCCGACGGCCGGGCGATCGACAGGGCCGCATTCCTGGCTGTGATCGAATCCGGAGAGCTAAGCCATGATGTCATGGAATCGGAGGACGTCCAGATCCGGGTCTACGACAGTGCGGCGATCGTGACGGCGAGCGGAGTCTCGGCGGGAAAGTTTCGCGGTCATCCTTTCCGCGAGGTCGAACGGCAATCCAACATGTTCATCCGCCAGGGCTCGACCTGGCGCTGTGTGCTGACCCACCTATCGCGTCTGGCGCCGCCCAAACCAAACTGACTCGCCCACCGCAACGGTTCTGAATCGCTCCGCAGAAACGCCCCGCTCGAGTAATGCCTTCGCAAGTTCACGAGGAGGGTCATCTATGCCTTCCGGTGTCAACTGAAAAGTTCCGAAATGCATGGCAAGACTCTCCCCCGCCCCAAGATCGAGGTGCGCCTGCACGGCTTCCGCGGGATTCATATGGATGTCCTTCATGAACCAGCGCGGCTCGTAGGCTCCGATCGGGATCAAGGCGAAGTCGACCGGGCCCAACCGCGCCGCGATCTCCCGGAAATGCGCGCCATACCCGGTATCTCCCGCGAACAAGATCCGGCGGCCTGACGCCTCGATCAGGAACCCGGCCCATAGCGCGCGGTTCCGGTCAAACGGGTGGCGCGCCGAGAAGTGCTGGGCCGGAGTGAGCGCGACGGGAAGCGGTGCGGTGTGAGCGTTCTCCCACCAGTCGAGTTCCTCGACCTGCTCGATGCCGGCTGACTGGAGCAGTCGCCGATTGCCGACTGGCGTCACGATCGGCATGTGAAAGCGCCGGTCGAGAGCGCGCAGCGTCCGGAGGTCGCAGTGATCGTAGTGATTGTGACTCAACAACACGCAGGAAATCGGAGGCAGATCCTCGAATCGTACTCCTGGCGCCCGTACCCTGCGGGGACCGATGAATGAAAGCGGGCTCGCTCGTTCGGAATAGACCGGATCGATCAGCAGTTTGATGCCCCCAATCTGCAGCAGAAAGGAGGCGTGGCCGATGAACGTGACGACCACGTCTCCCGGGCCGGTCTGCGGCGGCTGTTGCTGGTCAACAGGAACCGTCGACGGCCACCGGGTTCTTGGTGTGAGCAGCATGGACGGCGCGAGCCAGAAGGGCTGGCCGTTGGCGCCGCCCGGATTGAAAAACCGCCGGCCATCGAAGTGATCGCTGCGAGCCGTCACCGGCGAGATCCCTCTTGCTTGTTAAGCGCTGCCCGGGCCAGGCGCAGCACGGTCGGGGCGATATCCTCGAGGCTTCGTTTCGGGCCGGCCAGCGCGTCGAACATTTCGAAACTGGTCAGCGCGTACAGGACCTCCTCCACCTCGGCCCGTTCGGTGGCGGACGGCCGGCCCTGTCGCTGTATCATGCGTTCCATCACAGTCCGCATCACCTGACGCCGCCTGGCATTCCGCGCCTCGATCGCCGCTCCCAACTCGGCGTCCAGCACGCCCAAGGCTCTCACCCGGCGGACCCACGTCCGTCCGGCCTGCCAGAAATGGGCAAAGGCGCTGACCACACCGGCCAGGACCTGATCGGGATCCGACTGCTGAAACGCAAGTCCTACCTGCTCCGGTAGCTCGCCTCCCTCCGCGAACGAGTCGAAGAGCGCCTCGATCAGCCCCCGCCGAGAGCGGAACTGGTAATAGACCGTCATCCGGGCCACCCCGGCCCGCTCGGCGACCGCGTCCAGGCTGAAACGTTCGGTTCCCCTCCCGGTCAGGAGGGACCGGGCGGCGCGGAGGACCTTGGCGCGGGTCTTTTGGGCGGCCAGCTGGCGCCGGCCCTGGCGATAGGGGCGAGGAGTCATGAAACGCTTACTTTAATTGTACGTACAGTACAACTAAATATGGAGTGTCGCTTCGGCGGCACGGCCGTGGCTTCGCTTCAGATTGCACTGTCATGGAGGGTCCCATGTCTCTGTACTACGCCGCTCTGTTTCTCCACATCGTAGGCGCACTGGGTCTCTTCGCCGCCCTCGCCCTGGAGTGGGCAGGCCTCTCCAATCTCCGCCGAGCCCGAACGGGCGGCCAGTTCCGGGACTGGGCGGGGCTACTCCAGGGCCTTCGCCGGGTGGGAGGTCCCTCCGGCCTCACCCTCATCGTCACCGGTATTTACCTGACCGTGACACGGTGGGGACCCCAGCCCTGGATCATCCTCGGGTTGATCGGCCTGGTGACGATGGCTGTTCTGGGAGCGGTCATCACCGGGCGCCGGCTTGGCTCGATGGCGAAGGAACTCTCGGGCGAAGGTGCGCTGTCCCCCGCCCTGCAGCAACGGCTCCAGGACCCCGTGTTGCTGCTGTCGGCCTGGCTGCGGACCGGCATCGGCCTGGGGATCGTCGCGCTCATGTCCGCGAAGCCGGGGCTCGGCGGATCAATCATCACCCTGGGAGGAGCGGCCTTCCTCGGCTTCGCCGCGGGCCTCGCAGCCAGTGCGCGGGGACGGAAGACGTTCTCCGTCGTGACCGACTCGGCAGACTCGTGATCAACGGCATGAAACCGCGAGCACGCCCCTATCCCAAGCAGGGAATATCGAACAAGGGGAAGATGCCCTATCTGCTGCGGAAGCCGACGGAGATCCAGCCGGCGTCAGGACTCAAGGCGCAGGAAAACGCGGACGCGCCCCCCATCCCAACGGGGGAATATCGAAGAAGAGCCGATTGAGAGGTTAACCGAAATACTTCAGTACGCGTCATCGGCGACGCGCGGAGTTGCTCCCCGGGGGATGGTGCCAATCGCTCGCACTGGACATCCCAAAAAACGCGATCCCGTCCCCACCCCAAGGGGGGAAGTTCGCGGATCAAAGCGTTCGCCCGTTAACCCGAAAACCGCGGATCGGACCGAAAACAACCATTACACAGGGCCGCGCGGCGACCCTCAGTCGTCGCCCGTTTCCTTATCCACCCGCGCCATGAAGCAGCCGGCCTCGCCATTCCTTATATGCACGTACCGGACACCAGGTATCGCGAACGCCTCATCGATCACCTGTTCGGGAGGCGACCCGTTCACCCGGGTCTGAATCGCGAGCTTCCCCTCCACCAGATACCCCTCTATCACCATGGGCAGTTTCCGAAAATCGCCGGGGAGACTCGGCGCGTCGTAGCGCTGGCAGGTTTCGGCGTGGATGAACACCGGTCCAGGCGCCGGCAGACTACCGGGTTCGGAAAACGGTTGGTAGGTAAAGAGGATCCGCTCCTCTTCTCCCACGACGAAGGTTCTGAGGCAAAGGCGACAGGGGCCGGTGCCCTTGGCCAGTTCCTGGTGGGCCGGGTGCCCGTACTGCGGCGAGCGGCGAGTCAGCCGGACCTCGTCGGCTAGGGCGTTTGTGATGCCAGCGTAACGGAAAGTGGGCACGGTCGGGTCTCGAAAGAGTCGCGACCACAATACCGGATTCTCCGACAGGAGCTATCCGATTCTGTCCGCCGAATCCAAATCCGCGAACCGATTGGCCATCGGTCACGTTGTCCGTCCTCAGCCAGTCGCCGGCACATCGGCAAGCTCGGTGGCTTTCATCCGAAGCCCTACGTTGCGAGTCGAAGCGGCGGGCCAATTCGGCCCAGGTCCCTCAAGTCCGCGTAATCCTTTTGGGCAGGTCCAAAGTCATTGCGAGCCCATCCCGATCCCTGCACCTTCAAACAGTCTAGAGAGATTGCCTGCGCTGCCGACCGGGAGCGTGCTACATGCTCTCATCTTCACATATCCCGCGATTCCCCGAGAGGAACCTCCATTTGTCCTCCTGCGGTGCGGACCAGGTTGCCTCGAGATCAGATGCGCTCGGGGATCGTGAAACCGGATTCGTCTTTCGAATTGTTGCTGTCAGATCATCACTAGAGAGATCCCGATGATTACACCACAGCGCGCTCAGCTACGCTGGCGGGTGCTTATTGTTGACGACGAGCTCGCCCAGCCAGAGACCGCCGGGGGCCGAGCCGTCCGGGCGCTTGCCGAGGAGCTGGTGTCGCGCGGCGTCGATGTCGTTGAAGCCCTTTCGCTGGAAGACGGCAGCGCCACGGCAGGCTCCGATGCGGGGCTGCATTGTATCCTGATCAACTGGACCGCCGGAAAGAACGACGCCAGGTCGCACGCCAAGGCGACCGAGCTGCTCCGGCTGATCCGTGCCAGCAACGCCAAGATCCCGATCTTCCTGCTGGCGGATCGTCGAGGGATAGCCGGCAGCCTCACGCCGGAAGTTGCGACCCTGTCGGACGAGTTTGTCTGGCTGCTCGAGGATACTTCGGGCTTCATCGCGGGCCGGGTGATCACCGCGATGGAACGCTACCGCGACGTGTTGCTGCCCCCCTTCACCGCGGCGCTCGCCGCCTACAACCGGGAGCGGGAATACTCCTGGGCGGCGCCCGGCCACCAGGGTGGGGTCGCCTTTACCAAATCCGCGGTCGGCCGCCTGTTCTTCGACTTCTACGGGGAGAATCTCTTCCGAACCGACATGGGGATCGAGCGTGGGGGACTCGGCGCCCTCCTCACCCACAGCGGCCCAATCGGCGAGAGCGAGAAGTACGCGGCACGAGTCTTCGGCGCCCACCGGACCTACTCGGTGCAGGCCGGCACGTCGGGGTCCAACCGGACGATCATGTCCGCCTGCGTCGGCGATCTCGAAATCGCGCTCTGCGATCGCAACTGCCACAAGTCCATCGAGCAGGGACTCGCCATCACGGGCGGGATCCCCGTCTTTCTCAGGCCGACCCGAAACCGTTACGGCATCATCGGCCCGATCCCGCCGCAACAGCTCTCCCCCAAGTCCATCGCAAAGGCGATCGCGTCCAATCCCCTGGTGAAGCTGGCCCCGCATGAAAAGCCGGTTTACGCGGTCGTGACCAATTGCACCTACGATGGGATGTGTTACGACGCAACCAAGGTGCAGGACCTCCTGGGGCAAAGTTCAGATCGGGTCCATTTCGACGAGGCATGGTACGGCTACGCCCGCTTCAACCCGATGTACCGGGACCGGCACGCGATGCGGGGCGACCCATCCACTCATGCCGAGGACGACCCGACGGTCTTCGCCACCCATTCGACCCACAAGCTGCTGGCCGCCTTGTCGCTCACCTCGTTCATCCACATCCGGGACGGACGGGGCTCGATCGATCATGGCCGGTTCAATGAGGCCTACTGCGCCCAGGCCAGCACCTCGCCGCTCTACTCCCTCATCGCCTCAAACGAGATCGCCGCGGCGATGATGGATGGACCTGGCGGGCTGTCCCTGACCCAGGGCGTGATTGAAGAAGCGGTGGCGTGCCGTCTCCTCGTCGCCCGGTTCTATCAGGAGTTCAAGGCTAAGAAGCAGTGGTTCTTCGCGCCCTGGAATGCCGACACGATCAAGGACCGGAAGACCGGCAAGCGGGTGCCGTTCTACAGGGCCTCGGCCGAGCAGTTGGCCACCGATCCGGATTCCTGGGTTCTGCATCCTGGCGAGGACTGGCACGGGTTCGAGGGATTGCCCGACGGCTATTGCCTGCTCGATCCCATCAAGTTCGGCATCGTCTGCCCCGGCATGGGCCGGGACGGCAAGCTCGAGAAGTGGGGCATTCCGGCCGACTTGGTCACCGCCTACCTCGGCCGCCACGGCATCGTCCCCTCTCGCACTACCGATCACATGGTGCTCTTCCTGTTCTCGGTGGGTGTCACGAAGGGCAAATGGGGCACTCTGATCAACACGTTGCTGGACTTCAAGGCCGACTACGACCGCAATGCGCCACTCGCCGAGGTATTGCCTGGCCTGGTGGCGAAAGCGCCGTCGCGCTACGCCGGCAAGGGCATGCGCGATCTAGGAGACGAGATGTGGGCCCACATGCGGCAAAGCCGCACCGGCTACTGGCAAGCACAGGCCTATGAGTCGCTCCCGACCCCGGTGATGACTCCACGGAAGGCCTTTCAGCAGCTCATGGCGGGAGACGTCGAGAAGGTCCGGCTCAGCGAAATGTCGAACCGGGTCGTCGCGGTAGGCGTCATCCCCTACCCTCCCGGCATCCCCATCGTCATGCCGGGTGAAAACATCGGCCCGGGCGACGGTCCCTGGCTCACCTTCGTCCGTACGCTCCAGGCATACGGCGAGCAGTTCCCCGGCTTCTCCAAGGAAGTCGAAGGGGCTGAGGAGCACGAGGGCGAGTACTACGTGTACTGCATGAAGTAGTGGTCAGGTGGATTACATACCGCTGGACCAGATCGAGGGCCGCATCACCTCGACTCTCGCCCTGATCTATCCACCCGGCATCGGGGAGTCGTTCAACCGCTTTCCAGGCTTCAACTACGAAGTCCAGGGCGTGTTTCAGGAGCGGGTCGAGGGTCGCATCAAGTTCTTCACCTACGTGGTCCGCGAGTCAGACTCGAGACGGCCACCGAAGAAGGGGGGAGACCGTGCAAGAAGCTAAGAAGATGAATGTGGTCCAGCTGACGTTCATCGTCGCGGTGAACATGATGGGCTCCGGCATCATCATGCTACCGGCCAACATGGCCCAAGTGGGCGCGATCTCTCTGCTCTCCTGGGGCGTCACGGCCGTGGGCTCGATGGCCATCGCCTACGGATTCGCCCAGGCCGGCCTCTTCAACCAGCGGCCCGGCGGCATGGCGGCCTACGCCGAAGATGCCTACGGCAAGGACGGTTATTTCCAGGTGTTCTTCCTCTACTTCCTGTCGCTCGCGATCGGTAACGTCGCGATCGCGATATCGGCGGTGGGGTACCTGGCGACCTTCGTGCCCTGGCTGTCCTCGACACCGATCGCCACGTGTATCGGGGTCATCATCCTGCTCTGGCTCACCACCGTCGCCAATTTCGGCGGCCCGTCCATCACCGGAAAGATCGGATCGATAACGGTCTGGGGTGTCATCCTGCCGGTCGGGTTCCTCTCCTTCGCCGGCTGGATCTGGTTCAAGAGCGATGTGTTCCAGGCTGCCTGGAACCCCCATGGGCTCAGCCTCGGCGAAGGGGTTGGTTCGAGTATCTCCCTGACGCTGTGGGCGTTTCTGGGGATGGAGTCCGCCGCCCAGAACTCGGCGGCCGTGGAGAACCCCAAGCGGGATGTTCCGCTGGCCTGCCTGTTCGGTACTCTCGGCGCCGCGGTGATCTACATCCTCTCCACCACAGTGATTCAGGGGATCGTGCCCAATGAGGAGCTGGCGAAATCAACCGGCCCGTTCGGTCTGGCCTATGCCCACATGTTCAACCCGACCATCGGCTCCATCGTCATGGGACTGGCAGTGATCGCGTGCCTCGGCTCTCTCCTGGGATGGCAATTCACCATCGCCACGACCGGGAAATCCGCGGCCGACGAGCGGATGTTCCCCGCCTTCTTCTCGAAGGTGAACAAGCTGGGAGCCCCGATCACCGGCATGATCGTGCTGGGCGTCGTGCAGTCCGTGCTGGCACTGACCACGATCTCGCCCAGCCTGAGCGAGCAGTTCAGCGCCCTGGTGAATCTGGCGGTGGTCACCAACGTGGTGCCCTACGTGGTGAGCCTGTCGGCCCTGATCGTGATGATGAGATCGGCGAATGTCAGCCCGGGAGTCTTCCGCCGCAACGCGGCGATCGCGCTGGTTGCGATGCTCTACAGCGTCTACGCCCTCTGGGCATCCGGCAAGGATGCGGTCATGGGAGGGATGCTGGTCATGGGCGTTGCCTACGTCATCTGGGGATTCATCGCGCCCCGCTTCACATCTGCGACCACGGCGGGCGCCAAGTCCGCAAGAGCCGCGTGAAACCCGAGACCGACACCGTCGAAAGGAGAAGGGTTATGCACTCATCAGGATGGGTGACCCCGCGCGGGCATCGGACCCGGTTCGTGGCCTGCGCCCTGGGAACCTTCATTCTCGCGTCATCCTCCGCCGGCGCCCAGCAGGTACCGACCCCACGCATGAAGCCGACGACCCAGACCGGGACCACTACGCTGGAGCGGATCAAAACCGCGGGCAAGATCAGGCTCGGCTACCTCAGCGACGCCCGGCCGTATTCCTACAAGGACGAGTCCGGCAATCCCGCGGGGTTCTCGGTCGCGGTTTGCCAGAAACTCGCGGATGCGGTATCGGCCCAGCCGAACGTAGCCGGAGTCAAGGTGGAATGGGTGGAGCTCACGCTCGCCGATCGTTTCAACGCGGTGAAAGAGGGCAAGGTGGATCTCCTGTGCGGAGCAGACACTGAAACATTGAGCAGGCGACAGGATGTGGATTTCTCGATCCCGATCTTACCGGGTGGCATCGGCGCAGTGTTGCGCACCGACGCTCCCGCCCGGCTGCGGGAGATCCTGAACGGACGTCCGCAATCGAGCCCCACATGGCGCGCGTCGGCCGGCGCGCTGCTGCAGGCCCAGAAGTTCGCCGTGGTTTCGGGGACCACCTCGGAGTCGTGGCTCAACAGCAAACTCAAGGAGTTCAACCTCACCGCCATCGTAGTACCGGTTCAGAGCTTCGACGAGGGGATCAAGGCGGTGCACGACCGGCACGCCGATGTCTTCTTCACCGATCGGGCCGTCCTGCTCGACGCGACGAAACGCAATTCGACCGGTGACCTGGCGCGCTGGTGGGTCATACTGGATCGCTACTTCACCTACGAGTCGCTGAGGCTCGCCCTCCAGCGGGGCGACGAGGACTTCCGCCTCGCGGTGGATCGCGGCCTCAGCAATCTCTATCGCTCCGGGGACCTGGTCAGCGAGTACACCAAGGATTTCGGGACTCCGGATGACAAGGCAAAGACATTTTACCAGTGGATTACGCTGCCTGAATAGCAGCGGGAGAAAGGGTTCACGATGTTAGAACGCACATCGAGGAGGGTGCAGATCCGCGCCCTCATGGTGGATGATGAGATCGGCGAGGCTTCGGCGGCCGGGCGCGCGGCCCAGGCCCTGATCGAGGAGATGGGCGCACGGAATATCGGCGTCGTCGAGGCAACATCTGCGGAGGACGGCCATGCCGTCATCTCCTCGGACTCGACGATTCACGCCATCCTGCTCGATTGGGATCTGGATGGCGACAAGGATCACTCCGGCGCCACCGAGCTGCTTCGCCTGGTCCGGTCCCGCAATGCCAAGATCCCGATTTTTCTGACGGCGGAGCGGGACGCGGCCGCATCCATTCCCATCGATGTGATGGAGATGGTGGACGAGTTCATCTGGATGTTGCAGGACACTGCGGCGTTCATCGGCGGGCGGGTCGAAGCGGCAATCCGGCGCTACGGCCAGGCGGTCATCCCGCCGCTGGCGCGCGGGCTCATCAACTTTACCCGGGAGTACGAATACTCCTGGCACACCCCGGGTCACACCGGCGGCACCGCGTTTCTCAAGTCGCCGGTAGGACGAATCTTCTATGAGTTCTACGGGGAGAACCTGCTCCGCACCGACCTTTCAATCAGCGTGGGCCAGCTGGGATCGCTGCTCGATCACACCGGGCCGATCGGAGCGCACGAACGCTACGCCGCGCGGGTTTTCGGTGCCCACCGCACCTATTCCGTCACCAACGGGACGTCGACGTCGAACCGGGTGATCTTCCACGCCGCGGTAGGGCGCGGGCAGATCGCCCTGTGCGACCGGAACTGTCACAAGTCCATCGAGCACGGACTGGTCATGACGGGCGCGGTGCCCAACTACCTCGTGCCGCTCCGGAATCGCTACGGACTGATCGGCCCGATTCATCCGGACAAGCTCACCAAGGCGGCACTGGCCGCCCAGATCAAGAAGAACCCGCTGGTGACGAAGCAGACCGATCTCCGGCCGGTGCACGCGGTCATCACCAACTCGACGTACGACGGCCTCTGCTACAACGCGAAGCGGGTGGTCGAGCTGCTCGATCCCACCGTGGACCGGATCCATTTCGACGAGGCGTGGTACGCCTACGCCCGCTTCAATCCGATCTACCGGGACCGGCACGCGATGTCGGGCGACCCGGCCGACCACGACCCCAAAGGACCGACGCTCTTCGCCGGCCACTCGACCCACAAACTCCTGGCCGCGCTGTCACAGGCTTCCCTGCTCCACATGCGTGATGGCCGCGGCGCCATTCCACACGACCGCTTCAACGAGGCGTTCATGATGCACGCCTCGACGTCGCCGCTGTATACGATCATCGCCTCGAATGACATCTGTGCGGCGATGATGGACGGTCCCGGTGGAGTCGCACTCACTACGGAATCCATCGAAGAAGCGGTCGCGTTCCGGCAGACCATGAGCCGGGTCAACCGGCAGTTCGCCAAGGACGGCGAGTGGTTCTTCAACACCTGGAACGCCGATCAAGTGAAGGACCAGAAGACGGGGAAGAAGATCCCCTTCCACGAAGCCGCGCCGTCGCAGCTCGCCACCGACCCGGAATGCTGGGTGCTCCACCCCGGCGACAACTGGCACGGGTTCGAGGACCTGGAAGACGGCTACTGCATGCTGGACCCGATCAAGGTGTCGGTCGTGACGCCGGGTGTGAGCAACAAGGGAGGTCTCGACTCGAAGGGCATACCTGCCACCCTGGTGACCAAATACCTGTCTTCTCGCGGCGTCGAAGTCGAGAAGACCACCGACTTCACGGTGCTCTTCCTTTTCTCGATCGGTATCACCAAGGGCAAGTGGGGAACGCTCCTCAACATCCTGCTCGAGTTCAAACGGGACTACGACCGGAATGCCCCGATCTCCGAGGTGCTGCCGGCACTCGCTAACGACTATCCCGATACCTACTCCACCCTCGGACTGCGTGACGTGTCAGACCAGATGTTCGCCCACTTGAAGAAGTCGAAGCAGACCGAGTGGCTGGCCAAGGCGTTCTCTACTCTACCCGATGTGGAGATGATACCGTCCGACGCCTACGACCTGCTGGTGCGGGGCCAGATCGAGCATGTCCCGCTCGAGAAGGCCGCGAACCGCGTCGTGGCGACCGCGGTGGCACCTTATCCCCCGGGGATTCCCATGCTGATGGCCGGGGAGTACACCGGCGCCAATGATGGGCCGTACCTGAACTACCTCCGTGCCTTGCAGTCGTGGGACGCCACATTCCCCGGCTTCGGGCACGATACCCACGGGGCCGAGAACCGGGACGGCACGCTCTGGCTTCAGTGCCTGAAAGGCGCTCGCAAGAAGTGAGTGGCACGGCAGAGGGCCACAAGATGTCGCTCCTCGGAGCGACGATGCTGGTGGCCGGCAATATCATCGGCACCGGGATTTTCCTGCTGCCGGTCACGATGGCCACGGTGGGCAGTGTGTCCATCTACGGATGGGTCATTGCGACGCTGGGAGCGGGCGCGCTCGGGCTCGTGTTCGCCAAACTGGGCGAGCTCAAGCCGGTGCTGGGCGGTCCGTACGTCTACGCCAAGGATGCGCTCGGTCCCTACATCGGCTTCCAGACCAACGCCGTGTACTGGCTGGCGAACTGGATGGGCAACGTGGCAATCGCGGTCTCCACGACCGGCTATCTCGCGGCGTTCATTCCATGGATGGGCCACCGCCCGGGCAGCACGGTGGGTACCATCGGGGTGATCTGGCTGCTCACGGTGGTGAACATGATCGGCCCCAAGTTCGTGGGGCGGTTCGAAACCTGGACCTTATCGCTGGCCCTGATCCCGATCCTCGGGATCGCGACCGTCGGGTGGTTCTGGTTCGAACCCTCGTTGTTCAAAGAGGCCTGGAACGTGACGGGCAAATCCGATTTTCACGCCGCGTCCCGCGCCGCCTCAATCGCGCTCTGGGCATTCATGGGAATCGAGAGTGCCGCCGTCTCGGCGACCAACATAGAGAACCCCCGGCGGAATGTCCCCATCGCGACGCTCGCCGGGCTCGCCCTCTCGGCCGTGGTCTACGTCTCATGCTCCACGGTCATCATGGGGCTCATCCCCAACGCGGAGCTCCAGCAGTCGCACGCACCATTCGCCGAGGCGGGAGCGCGCATCTTCGGCGGGGTCGCTCTGCTCGCGGTGGCCATCTGTGCGGTCGCCAAGACGGCCGGTGCCCTGGGTGGCTGGATGCTGGTGGTGGCCGAGTCGAGCCAGGCTGCGGCGCAGGACGGGATGTTCCCCAAAATCTTCGGCCACGTGGATCGGCGCGGCGTGCCGGTGCGGGGCCTGATTCTGGTGAGCGTCCTCATGACCGCGGTGGTGCTGCTCACGCTGCAGCCCAACCTGTCGAACCAGTTCGATGCAATCGTGAACCTGGCGGTGATCCTGGTCGTGCTGCCCTACCTCTATTCCGCCGTGGCGCTCTGGCAGGTCTGCTATCAGCAGAAGGTGCCGGCGAAGACGATGCGGGCCGCCATCGTGATCGGTCTGGCCGCCGCGACCTATTGTCTCTGGGCGATCTACGGCGCCGACTCCGAAACTACACGAGGCGCGATGATCCTGGTCCTCGTCACCGTGCCGATTTTCCCCTTCTTCATCCGTTCGATGCGTGCTGCCACTGAACGAAAGGCCGCGGAGCTTGCAGGCTCTGCGGTAGCCCAGTGAACTCCCGTCACCGCAGATGAGTTTGCAAGGAGACCGACCGTGAAACGCCTGCTAATCGCCTTGGCCCTGACTGTCATGCTTGGCCGCGCGGCCGGGGCCCAGCAACCCGAGAACGTGAAGCAAGACTCGATCAAGTCGGCGCAGCAAGACACGACCAAGAAGGCAACAACGAAACCACGAGAGAGCATGGACAAGAAGGAAGTCGCGGCTCCCCGGTTGGACAACGTCCCGCTCAACCCGGATGCCAAGGGATTCGTGACCCTTCCCGGCACCGGTGGCGCCGAGTTCAGGTTGGGCGGTTACGCTCGCCTGGACATGATCCGGGACCTGGATCCCGCTGGGGCCGCCGACCTGTTCGTGCCCTCAACGATCCCCATCGGTGGTGGACCCGATACCAAGAACTTCAACCTGCATGTGCGGCAGACCCGAATGAGCTTTGAGCTCCGGCGCCCGTCGGCCATGGGGCGGATGCGGGCCTATCTGGAGTTCGATCTCTACGGTCCGGGTACCTCTACCGCGCTGCATCTGCGGCACGCCTACGTCCAGGCTGCAAACCTTCTGGTCGGCCAGACGTACAGTCCGTTCATGGACATCGACGCGTTCCCCAACACGGTGGACTTCGAGGGACCGAATTCCGCCTCCTATATCACCGTGCCGGAGATCCAGTACACCAGGGCGATCAACGACAAATGGACCTTTCAGATCGCGCTGGCGCAGCCCAGCTCCGACGTGACCCTGCCGGGTGGTGCCGTTCCGGTCAGCCCCCTCCCCGATCTCGCGTTTCACCCGCGCTACGAAGCCGACTGGGGCCACGCCCAGCTCGGTGTGGTGTTGCGGGACATCGGATACGATGACGGCAATACCCAGGCTCGCACCTTCGGATTCGGTCTTCAGGGTAGCGCGGTGATTGGCCTCGGGAAAAACACGAGAGACGTATTCCAGCTCGACGGGATGTACGGGCAGGGCATCGGCCGGTACATTAACGACTTGGTAGGGTTTGGCCTCGATGCCGCCCAGGATGGCGCGGGCGATATCACGGCCTTGCCGGCCTTTGGTGGGTATGTGGGATTTCAGCACTTCTGGAATGACAAGTGGAGTTCGCAGGTAGTGGCGAGCATCCTTCAGGTGGATAACTCTGCTGGGCAAGGTCCCACCGCGTTCCACCAGACCAAGTATCTCTCCGTCAACGCGGTCTACTCGCCGACCTCGGTCTTCAGCCTGGGTCTCGAGGTCCTGTATGGCGATAATGAACAGAATGATGGAGCGTCGGATCATGCGACCCGGCTTCAGGCGGGGTTCCAGTTCTACTTCTATGATGGGAGCTGAGAAGGATTGAATGGTTGAGGGAATCAGATTGCGCAGTGCGCTCGCGGCAATGCTTCTCTGTCTCGTACTCGGAGCAATACCGGCCAGCGTCCGGGGCCAGCAGCAGGACAGCGTGATCGCTCCATCGGTCCGAGACTCGACGTGCGCGGACACCACCGACACGACGGACACCACGCGAGGGCCCGAGCGGCAGCCGGTCCGCCGGAGGAACAGCATGGATCACAACGAGGTTGCCGCTCCTCGGCTGGACAACATCCCGCTCGAAGGAACCAACAAGGGCTTCATTCCGATTCCGGGCACCACTCCTGATTCACTTCCGGCTTGCCCGGTGAAGAAAAAGGTCTCGCACGACAGTGCCGGATGACGACAGTACGAAATAGCTGAACCATTTTCGCCCGGCCGCCTCTTACGCGGTGTGCTGTGGGAGATAAGTTGTCAGTTCCGAGTGTCCAAAGAGCACCGCCACCTGTTGAGGGTTACGTGATGCACTCGTTGCCCAGGATGACTATCCTCTTCCTGGCCCTGGTCATTCCAGCCTGCAAGAAGAAGGCACCTGCCGCCGGACCGCCGCCAGAAGTCACTCTGGCGGAGGCGGTTCAGCAGGATGTTCCGATCTATATCGAGGCAGTGGGAGAAACCCGCGGTTCCCAGACCGTGGAGATCAGGGCTCGTGTCTCCGGGTACCTCGACGCCATGACATTTTCGGAAGGCGGTCTGGTCAGGAAGGGGCAACTGATGTACCAGATCGACCCCAAGCCGTTTCAGGCCACCCTGGCACGCGCCCAGGGCCAGGTGGCTGCCGCGAAGGCGCAGTTCGACAATGCCAGCCTCGAGGAAGGTCGCCTCCGTCCATTGGCGGAGATGAAAGCGGTGAGCCGGCAGGAATACGACGACGCCTTTGCCGCCAAGCAAACCGCCGAGGCACAGCTCGAGTCGGCGCGCGCCGCCGAACAGACAGCCAGCATCGACCTGGGATATGCCAGTATCCGTTCCCCGCTAGGTGGCATTGCGGGCTTCACCGAGGCGCAGATTGGCGACCTCGTGGGTCCCGGAGCTCGGAGCCTGTTGACCACCGTTTCGGAGGCCGACCCCGTTTGGGTGCGCTTCTCCATCCCGGAGCGAGAGTACCTGCGCCTCTACCGGGAGAACCTGGAGTCCAATGGCAGACTCAAGGGACAGCCGCAGGACATCAGGATGTTTCTGGCCGATGGATCGGAATATTCCGAGAAGGGCAAGCTGCGCGTCACCAATCGCGCGGTAGACCCCGCCACCGGCACTCTGCAGGTGGAGGCGAGTTTCGCGAATCACAGCGGCATCGTGCGGCCAGGGCAGTTCGCCCGGGTGAAGGTCAAGACCGACGTGAAGAAAGGAGCGGTATTGGTGCCGCAGCGCGCGGTGCGGGAACTGCAAGGGCAGTACTCGGTCGCTGTGGTCGGGGCGGACAACAGAGTCAAGATGACCGCCGTTACGCCGAGTGATCGGGTGGGCTCGCTCTGGGTAATCGATCAGGGCGTCAAGCCTGGGGACAAGGTGGTGGTGGAAGGCCTGCAACGGCTTCGCGACAGCATGACCGTGAACGTGAAAGCCACCGTCACCGACACGGCAGCCACACAGAAAGCGGCGGAGGGCATCGCCCCCAAGCCCGCGGAGAAGCCGTAAGCCGTGGCGAAGTTCTTCGTCAATCGCCCGATCGTGGCGATGGTCATCTCCATCATCATGATCCTGGTGGGGGTAGTGGCCCTCAAAGGCCTCCCCATCGCCCAGTATCCCGAGATCACGCCCCCCGAGATCATGCTGCTGGCGACCTATACCGGCGCCAGCGCAGTGAACGTAGAGCAGACGACGGCGACGCCGATCGAGCAACAGTTGAACGGCGTCGAGCGCTCGATCTACCTCCGGAGCATCAACGCCAACGACGGCACCATGCAGCTCCGGGCGACCTTCGAGGTCGGCAGCGACCTGGATATCGCGAACGTGCTGGTGCAGAACCGGTTCTCCCAGGCCGAGCCGCTCCTGCCCGAGGATGTCAAGCGGATCGGGGTCACGGTCCGGAAGTCGCTGACCTTTCCGCTGCTCCTGATCTCGCTTACCTCGCCGAACGGCAGCTACGACGGCGACTTCCTGAACAACTACTCCGCCATCAACATCATCGATGCCTTGGCCCGGGTGCCGGGGGTGGGCCAGGTGCGGCTGATGTCAGGCGGCGAGTACGCCATGCGGATCTGGGTTCGGCCTGACCGGCTGGCAACCCTGGGCATCACGGTGAGCGACATCGTCAACGCAGTGAAGCAACAGAACGTGCTGACTCCGGCTGGCCAGATCGGAGGCCCTCCCGCCCCACCCGGCCAGCAGTTCACCTACACCGTCCGCGCCGCCGACCGGCTGGCTACGTCCGAGCAGTTCGGCGAGATCGTGGTCCGCACCAACCCGGACGGCTCCCAGGTGCGCCTCAAGGATGTGGGGCGAATCGAGCTCGGGGCCCAGATCTACAGCAGCCTTGGGCGACTCAACGGCAAGCCGGCAGCGCTGATCGGGCTCTATCAGATCCCGGGCTCCAACGCGCTCGCCGTCGCCCAGCAGGTGGGTGTCACGCTCAAGCAGCTCAAGGACCGGTTTCCCGAGGACGTGGACTATCGCATCTCGCTCGATACCACGCTCCCGATCACGGAGGGGATCACCGAGATCACCCACACGCTGCTCGAAGCGGTGGTGCTGGTGATCCTGGTCGTGTTCCTGTTCCTGCAGAACTGGCGCGCCACGCTGATCCCGCTCCTTACCGTACCGGTTTCCCTCATCGCCACGTTTGCGGTGTTCCCCTTGCTCGGCTTCTCGGTCAACACCCTCTCGATGCTCGGCCTGGTCCTGGCCATCGGTATCGTGGTGGACGATGCGATCGTGGTCGTCGAAGCGGTGATCCACAACATCGAGCACGGCTTGGAACCCAAGGAGGCCACCCTCAAGGCCATGCAGGAAGTGTCGGGTCCCGTCGTTGCAATCGCGCTGATTCTTACGGCGGTGTTCGTGCCGGTTGCTTTCGTCCCCGGCATCACTGGTCTGCTCTACCAGCAGTTCGCCATCACCATCGCCATCTCGGTGCTCTTCTCGGCCTTCAACGCCCTCACCCTGAGTCCCGCCCTTTCGGCGATGCTGCTCAAACCGAAGCAGCAGGTGGGAGGACCGCTGGGCAAGTTCTTCGCGGCGTTCAACCGGGTGTTCGACCGCATCACCGGCGGTTATGTCGGGGCGGCGGGCTTCCTCGCCCGGAAGCTGGTTCGCACCGCGGTGCTGGTGGGCGGCATCGCGGTCCTCGCCGGACTCATCGCCACGCGGATCCCCTCGGCCTTCGTGCCCGAGGAAGACCAGGGCTACCTCATGGTGAACGCCCAGCTGCCCGACGCAGCCTCGCTCCAGCGCTCCGACCTGGTGGCGAAGAAGATCGAAGGGATCCTCGCCGAAACGCCGGGGGTTGAGAGCTACTCGACGATCTCCGGCTTCTCACTCCTCACCAACGCGAACTCCAGCAACATGGCGTTCGTCTTCGTGCAGCTGAAGCCGTGGCACGAACGCCACGGTGCGGGGGAGAAGGCGGGGGGCATCATTGCGCGACTCAACCAGGCGTTCGCCACGGAAGTCCCGGAGGCGATCACGATCGCCTTCGGCCCGCCGGCCATCCCGGGGCTCGGCAACGGCTCCGGCTTCTCCATGATGCTGCAGGATCTGGGCGGAAACTCGCCGGAATACCTCGCCCAACAGACCCAGCGGTTCATCCAGGCGGCCAACCAGCGGCCTGAGATCGCGCGGGCGTTCAGCCCTTACGGCGCGAGCGTGCCGCAGCTGTTCGCCGACGTGGATCGCGACCGGGTGCTCAAGCTGGGACTCCAGCTGCAGGATGTGAATACTACGCTGGGCAGTTTCCTCGGTGGCACCTACGTGAACGACTTCAACCGGTTCGGCCGGGTTTACAAGGTCTACGTGCAGGCCGAGGGAGCATACCGGACCAAGGCGGATGACATCCGGTTCTTCTATGTCCGGACTCCGAAAGGCGACATGGTTCCCTTGTCGACCCTGGTTGACATGCGGCAAACCAGTGGGCCCGAATTCACCAACCGGTTCAACCTCTTCCGCGCCGCCGAAGTGACCGGCACTCCGGCGCCGGGCTACAGCTCCTCCCAGGCGCTGAGCGCACTCGAGGCCGTGGCCAAGGAGGTGCTGCCCGCCGACATGGGCTACTCGTGGAACGCGCTCAGCTTTCAGGAGAAGCTGGCGGAGGGGAAAGCCGGTGTCATCTTCGCGCTGGCGCTCTTCCTGGTGTTCCTGATCCTCGCCGCGCAGTACGAGAGCTGGTCCCTGCCCTTCAGCGTGCTGCTGGGCACTCCGTTCGCGGCCTTCGGGGCGTTTCTCGGCCTGTTCATCGCGCGCCAGATCAGCCCGGTCTTTGAGAACAACGTGTTCGCCCAGATCGGGCTGGTGACGCTGATCGGCCTGGCCGCCAAGAACGCGATCCTCATCGTCGAATTCGCCCGTGCCGAGCTGCACAAGGGCCGGCCGCTGCTGGACTCCGCCCTCGATGCCGCCAAGCTCCGGTTCCGGCCGATCCTCATGACCGCCTTCGCTTTCATCCTGGGCGTGGTACCACTGATGACGGCCGCTGGTGCCGGCGCCGTCTCCCGCAAGGTGATGGGCACCACGGTCTTCAGTGGCATGCTGGTCGCCACCATTCTCGGGGTCCTCCTGATCCCCGCCCTGTTTGTCATCGTGGAGAAATTGACGGGGGGTGAAAAGAAGGCCCGCGCCCGCGCGGAGGCGGCAGCAGCACAAGGCGAGCTCGGTGGAGCGGGTGAACACGGCGGACACGGCGGCGGGCACTAGTGACCAGGCGCTCCGCAGGAATCGTCCTGGCGGTTGTGGCCGCGCTCTCCTGCAAAGTGGGGCCGGGGTACGAGCGTCCCGAAGTCGCGGTGCCGGAGACCTACCGGTTCACCGATACCACGGTCTACTCGCCCGACTCACTCGCCAAGCTCGACTCGGCCGCGGCCATCATCGCTGACGTCCCCTGGTGGCAGGTCTTCGGAGACGACACGCTGCAGGCGCTGATCAATGAGGGAATCCAGCACAACTACAACCTCGGCATCGCGATTGCCCGGGTACAGGAAGCGCGCGCGATTACCAAGGTCGCCGGGTCGGCACTCTGGCCCCAGGTCTCGGCTGAAGGCGGCGGCGATCGCTCTCAGATCACCCGCCCCGACGCCAACGCGCTGAATCAGAACCGGGTCACTAACCGGTTCTTCCTCGATGGCGTGCTCTCCTGGGAGCTCGATCTCTTCGGACGCGTCCGGCGCCAGAAGGAATCGGCCGAGGCCCAGTTCTTCGCCACCGAATTCGCCCAGCGCGGCACCATCATCAGCGTGGTCACCGGTATCGCCGATGCGTACTTCACCCTGCGAGGCCTGGACGAGCAGTTGGATATCGCCCGCAAGACGGTCGACTCCAGACGAGAAACGGTCGAGCTCTTCAGACGCCGGGAGCTGGGAGGAGTCTCCAACCGGATGGAAGTGGCCCAGGCGGAGGCGGAGTTGCACGATGCCGTCGCGGTAGAGCTGGAAACCGAGCGGTTGATCGCGCTGCAGGAGACCGTGGTGAGTCTGCTGCTGGGACGAGGACCCGGTCCGATTCCACGGGGCACAACGCTCTCCGAACAGTCGCTACCTCCCGAGGTACCTCCCGGCATTCCCTCCAGCCTGCTGGAGCGGCGGCCAGACGTGCGCGAGGCCGAGGAGTTGATGCGCTCCGCGAACGCCGAGATCGGCGTCGCGAAGGCCGACTACTTCCCCCGCATCTCCCTCACTGGGTTATTCGGCTGGGTGAGCCCCCAACTGGACAAATTGCTCTCTGAACCACAGACCGTCTGGTCGGTGGGCGGAAGCATCATCCAGCCGATTTTCACCGGGGGACGCATCAAGGGCAACGTGCAGGCCGCTCAAGCCCGCTGGGTCCAGTCGGCGAACTTCTACCTCGGCACGGCGCAAAGCGCCTTCGGTGAGGTGTCCGACGCTCTGGTGGGGATCCGCTATTTCAAGGACATCGCCGTGCAGCGGGACAGCCAGGTCACGGCACTGGACGAGGGTTCTACCCTGACACGGGCCCGTTATGAAGCCGGCCGGTCGAACTACCTCGAGGTGCTGGATGTCGATCGCCGGCTGTTCACGGCCGAAACCCAGGCCGTCGGGGCTCGGCTCGATCATGCCCGGACCTACATCGCGCTCTATCGCGCATTGGGCGGGGGCTGGCAGGTCCCGGATTCAACTGCAGCAACCGATTCGACCTCGTCCAAGTAAAAGTTTCGGACCCGGAGCTACCGCCGGACTCGAGGGAAAGGCATCCTGTGGCCAAGATACCAGAGAAGATGAAGGATGTGATTCGGGAGGCCCGGAGGTTCGCCAAGAAATTCCGTGTCTCCGACGGGAAGAAGTTCAGCCTCGACGACTTTGATCCGGGGGAAACCCTCGGGCTGGGGTCGGAAGACAAGCCGCAAGCCAAGGAAGTCCTGGCCACCGGTGTCGCGGCCCTCGCCGAGCTGCAGGGAATGCTCTATGCCCAGGACCGGTGGTCCGTCCTGCTGATCTTCCAGGCCATGGACGCCGCGGGGAAGGACGGCGCCATCAAGCACGTGATGTCCGGGATCAACCCTCAGGGTTGCCAGGTCTTCTCCTTCAAGGCGCCGACCAGCGAAGACATGGACCACGACTTCATGTGGCGCTGCCTCAAGTGCCTGCCCGAGCGGGGCCGGATCGGCATCTTCAACCGGAGCTATTACGAGGAGACTCTGGTGGTCCGGGTCCATTCCGAGCTGCTCAAGAAATCGAAGGTCCCACCCGAACTGGTCACGAAAGACATCTGGAAGGAACGCTTCCAGGACATCCGGAGCATCGAGCGCTACCTGAGCCGGAATGGGGTCCTGATCCGGAAGTTCTATCTCAACCTGTCGAAGAAGGAGCAGAAGCGACGTTTTCTCGAGCGCTTCGACATTCCGGAGAAGAACTGGAAAGTCTCTCCCAGCGATGTGAAGGAGCGGGGCTACTGGAACGATTACATGAAAGCCTACGAGGACCTGATCCGGGAAACCTCGACGAAGGAAGCGCCCTGGTACGTCATTCCGGCGGACAACAAGTGGTTCACCAGGGTCATGGTAGCCGCCGCCGTGATTGACGGGCTGTCCACGCTCGATCTGGAATACCCCAAGCTCGATGCCGCGCAGCTCAAAGAGCTTGCAGCCACGCGGGCGGAACTGGTAGGAAAGTCGTGAGCCGAACTGCAGAGTGAGACTGATTCAGCCGCAGAAGAACGCGGATAAACGCAGAAATTATTTGAGGTGTTCACCTGGGAACCACCTCACGAGAGCGGGATGTCGACATCGGCATCCCGCTCTTCGTACGTGCTCAGGCCTTCTTGGTGAGAGCCCCGGCGAGCTTGGCCGAGGCAAATCCGAACAACGCCCCCGCAACCATCGAAAGCACGATCAGCAACAGCGGGTTGGTGTGATAGTCGATGTCGGTCAGCATGGCGATCGCCTTGGCCTGTGCCGTGAGCAGAAAGAAGGCGACGGTCGAGGCATAACCGTACACGCTCGCCGGAATCGAGGACAGCGCCGGGATGTGAGCCGCCACGCACAGCACGAAGACGGTGATGGCCACAATCACGGCGATCCCCGGCTCGCTACCGCCCAGAGGAGACGCGACCACAAGCCACAGGGCAAGATAGGCAATGCAGCAGCCGAACACATTGCCGATGATCGTTGTCTTGAGCGCCTTCCCGTCACCACCGGAGTGGAAGAAGCAGGCCCAGGCGATGAACGCCGCCCATACCGCAAGCCCAATGGCCCGCAGCAGGAAAGTGGCAACTCCGCCCAGCAGGGCGATACTCAAGGACAACGCGACCAGCTGTGACATGGCGATGCTCCTTCCGGGTGAGGCCGCCAGGCAAGGGCTCCCGGCCAGCCAGGGTGAAGGGGTCCATCACGTCCGGTGAGCCCTTTTACCACCTAAAGTGGAGTCTGTCAAATATTTGCAAATTGAAAATTGAAAATTTGCAAATTGGAGGTCCGTCTCGTCCGACCTGTTCGCCCCGCTCGCCCCTACCGCCCTAACCACCATCACGCCTTCCCGCCCAATTGACCTAACCCCCACTCCCCGGCTATTTTGGGCGGCTGCCGCCATGAACGATCTTTCGATGTCGCGGAGCCAAATGCTCCTCCTTAGCGGGTCGGCCAACCGCCCCCTCGCCGAGGAGGTTGCGGCACAGCTGGGACAGCCGCTCTGCCAGGTCACCATCAAGCGATTCGCTGACGGTGAGCTGTTCGTGAAGATCGACGAGAACGTTCGCGGTCGGGACGTTTACATCATTCAGCCGACCAACCCGCCGGCTGAGAACCTGCTCGAGCTGCTGCTCCTCATGGACGCGGCGCGACGGGCCAGTGCCGCGCGGATTACCGCGGTCGTACCCTACTTCGGGTATGCCCGGCAGGACCGGAAGGACCAGCCGCGGGTCGCGATCAGCGCCAAGCTGATGGCGAACATGGTGTCGGTGGCAGGGGCGGACCGGGTGCTGGCGATGGATTTCCACCAGCATCAAATGCAGGGGTTCTTCGACCTGCCGGTGGACCACCTGTACGCGGCACCGGTGTTCGTGAACCATTACCGGCAGAAGTCCCTGCGGGATCTGGCAGTGGTGGCGTCGGATGTGGGGGGAGCCAAGATGGCGCGCGGTTTCGCCAAGCGGCTCAACGCGTCACTCGCGATCATCGACAAGCGGCGACCGTCCGCCAATGTGGCGGAAGTCGTGAATGTGGTTGGAGATGTCGAGGGGAAGGACTGTCTCATCCCCGACGACATGATTGATACCGGTGGCACGATGTCCGAGGCCATCCATGCGCTCAAGCGGTTGGGCGCCCAGGACATCTACTGCTGCGCGACGCATGCGCTGCTGTCGGGACCGGCGCTGGAGCGGCTGAAAGACAGCCCGGTGACGGAAATCGCCGTTACCAACACGATCAACCTGCCGCCGGAGCGGCGGTTTTCGAAGCTCAAGGTTCTTTCGATCGCCCCGCTATTGGCCAAGGCGATCGGCTACACTCACAGCGACCAGTCGGTGAGCTCGCTCTTCGACTGACCAGTAACGAAGGATCGGACCATGGCACAGCAGGCGACACTACAGGCGGACACGCGGAAGGATGCCGGCAAGGGCGCGGCTCGCACCCATCGGAAGGGCGGCCGGGTTCCGGCGGTCATCTACGGCCACGACCGCGCCGCGGAGACGCTCACGATCGACAGCGCGGCGTTGAGCCGCCTCCTGTCCACTACCAGCGTCGCCACGACGATCCTGGATGTGACGATTGACGGCCGCGCGCCGGTCAAGGCGCTGATCCGCGAGATCCAGCGTCATCCGCTCCGAGCCACCGACATCCTCCACCTCGATCTTTACGAGGTGAAGGCCGACGAGAAGATCACGGTCGAAGTGCCGATCCACCTGACCGGCACCGCCGATGGCGTGCGGAACCATGGCGGCGTCATGGACCAGGTCATGCACAAGATCGAGATCCGGGTCTTCCCGGCCGACATCCCCGAGCACGTCGAAGTGGATGTGACCAACGTCGCGATCGGTCACTCGATTTTCGTGCGCGACATTACGGTGTCCAAGGCCGACATCCTGAGCCTCGCCGATCTGCCGATCTGCTCGGTGGTCGCACCGCGCGCCGAGATCGTGGCCACGCCCGAAGCCGTAGCCGAGACACCGGCCGAGCCCGAGCTGATCCGGAAGGCGAAGGCCGAAGACGAGGAAGGCGAAGAGGCCGGCGCCAAGGGCGAAAAGAAGGAGAAGGAGTAAACCCTGCGGGTCATCATGGGCCTGGGGAACCCGGGCCCCGAGTACGAGAATACCCGGCACAACGCCGGGTTTCTTCTGGCGGACCGGTTGGCGGCGCGTTGGCGCTTCTCCGCCTTTCGCCGGGTTCCGGCCGCACGCGAGACGCAGGGGACCGTCGAAGGAACCGACGTCAGGCTGATCAAGCCGCAGACCTACATGAACCGGAGCGGGGCCGCCCTGGCCTCGCTCCGTTCGCTATCCGGCTTCGATCCGTCCAAGGAACTGCTGATTGTGGTGGACGACGTGGCCCTCCCGATCGGCCGCTTCCGCCTGCGCCCAAGCGGTTCCGCCGGCGGCCACAACGGCCTCAAGAGCATCGAGGGAACCCTCCGCTCCCCCGAATACCCTCGGCTCCGAATTGGGGTCGGGCCGGTTCCTGAGGGCCAGGAAGGACTGGCGGACTACGTGCTCGACCAGTTCAGTAAGGGAGAGCGCTCCGCCCTGAACGAACTGCTCGATCCGATGTGCGAGGCAGTGGAGTGTTGGGTGCTGGAGGGAATTGAGGCGGCGATGAATCGATTTAATAGCCCTAAGCCTTAAGCGGTCAGCCGTCAGCCGTCAGCCGTCAGCCGTCAGCCGTCAGCCGTCAGCCGTCACAAAAAGTTGTTTGTAGTCAGCGTTTTGTCGTTTGGGCGTCTGGCCGACATTTGGAACTCCCAGTGTTCAACGCGAAGAACACAAAGGCACGAAGAAACACAAAGAAAAATCAGAAGGGTGATGTCCTTCGTGCTCTTTGTGCGCTTTGTGTCTTCGTGATTAATAAGCCGGTACTGTAAGCGTCGGGCGTCTGCTAAACGGCTGTTCAATTCTCAATTTTCAGTTCTCCAAACAGCGACATCTTCAATTCTGAATTCGCAATCATGCTTCGCCTCGGAATCGTCGGCCTGCCGAACGTTGGCAAATCCACCCTCTTCAACGCCCTGACCAGTGCGGGTGCCTTGGTGGCGAACTATCCGTTCGCAACCATTGAACCGAACACCGGGGTCGTCACCGTCCCCGATCCGCGCCTGGATACCCTCGCCGACATCGTGAAGCCGCAGAAGTCGATCCCCGCGGCGGTCGAGTTCCTGGATATCGCCGGACTGGTGAAGGGAGCGAGCCAGGGAGAAGGGCTGGGGAACCAGTTCCTCGCCAACATTCGGGAGGTGGACGCGATCGTCCACGTGATTCGCTGCTTCGACGACCCTGACGTGCAGCACGTGACCGGCAGTGTCGACCCGGTCCGCGACCGGGAGATCATCGGCATCGAACTTGGGCTTGCCGACCTGGCCGGCGTCGAGAAGCGTCTCGACAAGACCACCCGCGCCGCCAAATCCGGCGATGCGCAGGCGAAACTGGAAGCCCGTCTCCTGCAATCGGTGCAGGCCGTCCTTGCCGAGGGCCGCCCCGCTCGCGCCGTGGTACCTACCGAGGAGGAGGGCCCGACTTATCGGGCGTTCAATCTCCTCACCGCGAAGCCGGTGCTCTACGCCGCCAACGTGCTCGAGCATGAGATCGCCACCGGCAATCGCCACGTGGAGGCCCTCCAGGCGGCCATCAAGAAAGACGGCGAAGAGGCCGATCTGGTGGTCTTTTCCGGCAAAGTCGAAGCGGAGCTCAGCGAGCTTCCCCCAAGCGATCGCGCCGAATTCCTTTCCTCACTCGGCGTGACCGAGTCGGGCCTGGATCGTCTCGCCAAGGCCGCTTATCACCTGCTTGGCCTGCAGAGCTATTTCACCGCGGGAGAGAAGGAAGTCCGGGCCTGGACCATTCACCGCGGCGACAAGGCGCCCCAGGCGGCGGGCGTGATCCACTCTGATTTCGAGAAGGGGTTCATCCGCGCCGAAACGGTCGCCTACGACGTTTTCGTCCGCGTCGGAGGGTGGAAGCCCGCCCGGGAGCAGGGTCTCGCCCGCGCCGAAGGCCGTGAGTACGTCGTCCAGGACGGCGACGTGATGCTGTTCCGTTTCTCCAGCTGAGCGACGCCGCTCAGGCCGCCTTGTCGTCCGCCTGCAGGATCCCGAAGGTGTTCCCCTCCGGATCGGTACAGTAAGCCAGCCAACCAATCCCCGGGATCGCCATCTTGGGCACCACGACCGTTCCACCCGCCTTTTCTACTCGCTTGGCGAAGTCGTCGCACGAGGGCACGTCCACGGTGTTCACCGGGCCCTGCCCTGGGTGCGCCCGCGGATGGATGCCTCCATCAATTCCCGGAGCGTTCTCCCCGGTCAGCACCATCCAGTAGGGCATCGGCCCATCCCATTTCTGGAAGGTCCATCCGAACACGCCTTTGTAGAAACCGATGGCCCGCTCGGGATTGTCGGCGGGAATCTCGAAGTGAATGGGACGCGGCATGAGTTGGTCCTCTCGACAGGTGGGAGGCGGTGACGATCAGGCTCTCTGCGCGGCCGGCCGGCCAAATTTCTGGGTGGCGTATCCCACGATGAGTCCCACGATGGAGCCGGGAATCATGATTTCCCAGAAGTAGCGCTTGCCGGTGGTGGGATCGGTCCCCAAAGCGAACGGCAGTGCCAGCAGCGCGGCAATGGCGAAGCCGATCAGCAGGGCCAGGGGAAGCGAGTTCAGTTTCCGGGAGATCCATCCGATCAGCAGTCCCGCCACCAGTCCCTTCCCCATGGACCCGATCACGATCCCCACGATCTGAGGAGCCACCTCGGGCGCCGAAACCAGGGCCGTCAGCCCGTCGAGTGCACCCAAAACGCCTCCCAGGACCAGACCCAGCACCGGCTTGTTCATCGGGATTCTCCTTGTGGTTGGCCAAGCTCTACCAGCCGCACTCTTCTATTACCCGTCTGAACCGAACCCTTTAGACGTAACGCCCTGTCCGCCCTGTCCGCCATTCCGCCATTCCGCCATTCCGCCCGCCCTCTCACATTCCCCTCGTCACCAGGAACAAGATCCGCATGGCCAAATAGGCCAGCACCAGCAGGATCGGCGTCTGATACTTGGCGATGATACGGCGCCCCTTCTCCAGCAGCGGCTCCTTATAGGCGTCGACGGGTTGTGCGTCGAGGTACCGGGCGACGTCTTCGGCCAGGGCCTGAGCGGAGGCGTACCGATCGCCGGGGATCGGGGCCATCGCCTTCCGCCAGATCGCTCGCAGAGGCCGAAGCGGCGCCGGCAGTCCAGCGAGCTGTCCCTCGGATCCAGTGACGAGAAGCCGGAGCACGGCGCCGAGGCTGTACACATCGCTCCGCGCATCGATCTGTTCGACGTCTCCCCTCTCCTGTTCGGGAGACATGAACCCAGGGGTGCCTAGGATAGTGCCGGGAGCCGTCTTGGTCGCGTCATCCTCGTCCGCCTCGTCCGCCGCTTTTGCGTCCACATTTCCGTCCGCCTTCCCGCCTTCCCGCCTTCCCGCCTCTTCCCCCACCTTCGCTATCCCCCAATCCATCACCAGCACTTCCCCAAAAGCCCCCACCATGATGTTCCCCGGCTTCAAATCCCGATGGACCACGCCCTGCGCATGGGCGAAGCCTATCGTCTCGCAGATTCGGAGAAACAGCCGGAGCAGATCGGTGAGCACCGCGGCACGGGCGTACTGATCGAGCCGGACGCCGCGGACCAGTTTCATCACATAGTAGACCCGCCCATCGGGCAGCCGGCCGACATCATGAACGGGCACGATTCCAGGATGCTCGAGCCGAGCGAGAATACGGGATTCACGCCGGAGCCTGAGGGCCGTATCCGGACTGGAGGCCGCCGCGCGCAGGACTTTGAGCGCCACCTCTCGCTCCAGCTCGCGATCGCGAGCCAGAAACACCGTCCCCATGCCACCCTGTCCCAGCGCGCCAACAATTTCATAGCGGTTGCCGGTCAGCTCCGGCCACTCGGCCACGTCGCGCAGGTGTTCCAGCGCCGCGTCAGAGAGCCGGGTCATGGCGATGCGACCCCGAAGAGCTCACGGGCCTCCGACTGGTACTCCTCTTCACTGCCGCACAACGAGGCCAGGCGCTCCAGTGCCAGCCGTCGGAACTCTCTCCGGGCAAAGGCGAGGTAGTTGGTCACCTGGGTCATGGGGATCTTGAATTCTTCGGCGAGGTCGCGGTAACTCGGCCGATCGACGCCTTCGACCGGCAGCAGGTCGGCCCGCTCGAATATCGAGAACTGCACTTCCTTGCCCGCCGCGACGCACTCCGCGCGCAACGCGTCCACCGCAAGAATGAACAGACCGCGAATCCACTCGCGGTGAAAGGTCTGGTCTGGATCGGGGTCCGGGTTGCCGTTGGTGAGGAGCTCCGCTTCGATCTCTCCGACATCAATCGGCAGGAAGACGATGCCGCCACCTCGCTTCTCCCGGCCGGCGTCTCGCTGTTCATTGCTGAGGAACCGATCCAGACAGGTTCGAAGGAAGGTGCGGAAACGGGCTCGCCCCGGATCGTATCCCTCGAAAAAGTTTCCGCCCAGGGCGCGCAGAAAGAAGTCCTGGGTCAGGTCCTGCGCATCTTCCCGTGAGGCATTCCACCGCAACCGGACATGGCAATACACCGGGCGCCAGTAGGCTGCGGCCAGCGATTCCCACGCCCGCTCCCGTTTCTCACGATCCTCGCTCCTGAGCTCGACGAGGACCGAATCGCGAGTCGGCGGGAAGCCGTGAGGCTGGTCGGTGGAGGCCGGGTCGTGACTCATGGGTTCGGGGCAAAACATACCGCGTATATTCCCACTTCACACTCTCGCGGCCTTGGAGCGATGATGAATCCGGAGTCGAGTACCCTGGAACGTTTCCGCACCGGCTCCGCGTTGGAACGCGGACCGGAAATCGAGGCGCTGAGCCAACCCTTCCGCGTCGCATTGGACGAGATCGGCCGGGTCATCGTTGGACAGCAGGTGCTGCTCGAGCGCCTCATGATCGGGATCCTGGCCGATGGCCATCTCCTCCTCGAAGGTCTTCCGGGGCTGGCCAAGACCCTGGCGGCCCGCTCCCTCGCGGCCACGATCCGCAGCGAATCCCGCCGGGTCCAGTTCACCCCGGACCTCTTGCCGGCCGACCTCATCGGCACCCTGGTCTACAATCAGAAATCGGGTGACTTCACGGTCCAGAGGGGCCCGGTGTTCACCAACGTCCTCCTCGCCGATGAGGTAAATCGGGCGCCCGCCAAGGTGCAGAGTGCCTTGCTCGAAGCGATGCAGGAACGGCAGGTGACCATCGGTGGAGAGTCCTACCCCCTCCCCGAGCTCTTCGTGGTCCTCGCGACTCAGAACCCGTTGGAGCACGAGGGCACTTATCCCCTGCCCGAGGCGCAGGTGGACCGGTTCCTCTTCAAGCTGTTGGTAGGATATCCCAGTCGGACCGAGGAGCGCGGTATTCTCGATCGGATGACCGATGGCCCAGAGCCAACTGCGAACGCGGTACTCGATCCAGCGCGCGTGCTCGCCGCCCGCGTAGCAGTAAGAGCCATGCACGTGGACGAGCGAATCAAGGAGTACGTGCTCGACCTCATGGCCGCCACCCGGGCACCGGCCTCGATCGGGCTCAAAGACCTGGAGACGCTGGTGCAGTTCGGCGCTTCGCCCCGGGCGGGGATTCATCTGCTCAAGGCTGCCAAGGCCCACGCCTTTCTCGCAGGCCGAGCCTATGTGCTGCCCGAGGATGTGAAGCAGATGACTCACGACACTCTCAGGCACCGGCTCATCCCTACCTACCGGGCCGAAGCCGAAGGCGTGTCAACCGATCAGATCCTGGATCGGATTCTCGAAGCGGTGCCGGTCCGGTGATCCCTGCGGAACTCGTTCGCGTCGTACGCCAGCTGGAGATCACGACTCGCGGTCTGGTCCGGAGCCTCGCCGCCGGCGACTACGCGAGCGTGTTCCGCGGACGCGGGGTCGAGTTCGCCGAAGTGCGAGAGTACATGGCGGGGGACGACATTCGCACCATCGACTGGAACGTCACGGCGCGACTCGGCGTCCCCTATGTGAAACGGTTTCGTGAGGAGCGGCAGCTCACCGTGCTCCTGGTGATCGATGTGAGTGCGTCGGGCCACTTCGGCTCCGCCCTGCGCACCAAGCGGGATCTCGCCGCCGAGCTCGCGGCGGTGCTGGCGTTGGCTGGGACGCGGCATCGTGACCGAGTCGGGACCGTGCTCTATACCGATCGCATTGAGTGGTTCGCACCACCCCGGAGCGGCCGGCGCCATGCCCTGACGATCGTAGACCGGGTCCTCGGCGTCGAGCCGGTCGGCCGCGGAACCAACCTGCCACTCGCGCTGGACTATCTCGAACCTCTGCTCCGTCGCCGCGCCGCGGTCGTCGTGATTTCGGATTTCATGGATCCCGACCAATGGGGCGCTATGGAACGACTCGCTCCGCGGCACGACGTCGTGGCGATCCAGCTCAGTGATCCGCGGGAACGGGCAATGCCTTCTATCGGTCTCGCAACGTTGTGGGACCCCGAGACCGGGGACTGGAGAACCGTGGACCTCTCCCTCGAGGCAACGCGCCGTCAGCTCCACGATCGGTGGGTCGAGTTCGAGACGACACTTGCGCGCCGCTGCCATGCCAATCGGATCGACTTGCTGCGGCTTTCCACCGATCAGCCCTATTCCGAACCGCTGGCCGCCTTCTTCGGCCGCCGGGACCGTCGCACGGCCTGAACATGCTGCGGGTGGCGCTGATCGCGGGGATTCTTGCCGGGAGTATCGCCGGGGGGGCTCATGCCCAATCGCTGACCGTGAGCATTCGGCCGGGCAAAGTCCTCCTCGGCGATCCTGTGATAGCTGACGTCACCGCCCGCCTCGATTCCGGACAAGAGCTGGTTGACCGGGTTCCCCGTCCGCTGATTCCCCCACCCGACGGCGTACAGTACCTGGGAGGAGACTCTCTGCGAGCCGATCGCGACGGCACCTTTCACGGCACGGCTCGCTTCGCGTTCTACCGGCTCGGCAACCAGCCGGTACCGACCTTGGCACTTCTGTACCGCCCCCGGAGCGACCAGCCCATCGATACCTTGGTGCACCAGCCGGTCTCGATCACGGTTTCGGGCCTGGCGCCGGCAGGAAGCCCCCAGCTCAAGGACATTCGCCCGCTGGCTGACATCGGACCGCCACGCTGGGCGCCGCTGATCGTTCTTCTGCTGCTGGTTCTGGCTGGGGTGCTGGTGATCGCGCGGACGATGCGTCGGGAGCGGACAGCCTCTGGAACGACTGTCACCGTGATCCAGGCCCGGGCGCCGTTCAACAAGGCCCTGGCGGAACTGGATCGGCTGGAGGCACAGGCGCGAGGCCGTGGAGATGGGGTGCCTGAGCTGTATTCCAACGTACGGGATCTTCTGCGCGCGGCACTGGTAGACGCCGGCATGGTTGGCTCGGCCAGTCTCACCACGCCGGAGTTGAGCGAAGTTCTCCCTCGGACAGCGGCCGCATCAGAAGGCGCCGCACGGATGATGCAGCTCCTCACGGCGGGTGATCTGGTCCGCTTCGCTGCCGTCCGGCCCGACCGCGACGCCGCACTGGATCATCTCGCTGCCGCTCGCCGGCTCCTCACCGAATGGAATCAATCGGCCCGGTTCGAGGTGGCGGATGCGGTTCGCTGACCCGCTGCTCCTCCTGGCCCTGTTGGCGCCATGCCTCTGGCTTTGGCGGTCCTGGCGCGCGGGCCGAAGCCTTCCGGTCCGCCGCCTCGCCTTCCCTGCCTTGCGGTTTCTTCCTCCGCAATCGCAATCGGCCCGGGTGCAGTGGCGCCGGCTACCAGCCGGGTTGCTGGCGAGCGGCCTCGTCCTCTCGATCGTGGCGCTGGCTCGTCCCCAGGTAGCGGGCAAGGCCGAACCCACTCGTCTCAAGTCGCGGAACATCATCGTGGCGCTCGATATCTCGAGCAGCATGAAGGCGACCGACTTTAAGCCCGGCAACCGGCTCGCCGTGGCGCGCGAAACGGTTCGCGAGTTTGTGCGTCGCCGCCAGGGAGATCTCGTCGGCCTCGTGATCTTCGCCGGTCGCGCCTACCTGCAGGCCCCGCTCACAACCGACGTCGCCGTGCTCGACCGGTTGATTGAACAGGTGCAGATCGGCTTGCTGCCCGATGGCACCGCGATCGGGACCGCTCTCGCCCTGAGTCTCAACCAGCTCAAGAATCTGCCGGCCGGCGCCTGCACCATCGTGCTCATTACCGACGGAGCCAACAACACCGGCGAGCCAAGTCCACCGATGGCCGCCGAAGCGGCGCGGGCTCTGGGAATTCGAGTGCACGCGATCGGCCTCAGCTCGAGCGACACCTCGCAGACCTGGCTGAACGGCGTGTGGAGTGTGCGCACGCTTTCTCCCCGACTCGAAGGCCGGGACGAAGCGGCACTCAAGTCTCTCGCGGCGCGAACCGGGGGCCAGTACTACCGCGCCAGCGATCCCGAAGGCCTCAACCGGATCATGGCCGAGATAGATCCGCTGGAACGGATCGAGGTCGAGGTGAATGAGACCAGACGGTACCACGAGTTGTTCCCCTGGATGCTCTTTCTCGGGCTGGTCCTCACCTGCTCTGGCGCGGCGCTGGAAAACACCTGGCTCCGGCGGCTGCCATGATTTTCGCGCACCCGGTGCTCTTGCTTGTTGCCTTGGCCGCGCCGCTGGTCTTCGTCCTGGAGCGTCGCGGATCTCGCGCCCGGCGCCAGGCCCTCGCCGACTTCGCCGCTCCGGAACTCGTGGCCCGTACTTCCTCGGTCCCCACGATTCCTGGAGAACGGCTGCGCCCCTGGCTTCGAGGCTTCGGTGTACTGGCACTGGCGTTCGCGCTCGCGCGACCCCAGTGGGGACGACACCCGGCGCCGCTCGCGCGAACCGGCCGCGACATCATCGTCGCCCTCGACCTCTCCCGCTCGATGAAAGCGGAAGATGTGGGAGAGACCCGCCTCGAGCGTGCCAAGCAACTCGCCTGGCAGCTCGCGGCGGTGTCCCCCGGCGACCGGATCGGTCTCGTGGTCTTCGGTGGGGCCGGATTCCTTCAGCTTCCGCCCACGACCGATTTCGGAACCTTCCAGCTCTTCCTCAGCGCCGCGTCCCCCGATCAGATCGGCGACCCCGCCACCGATCTCTCGGCGCCGATCAAGGTCGCCCTGCATACACTCAGTCGTGAAGGCACCCCGTCAGGCTCACGCGCCATGGTTCTCTTGTCGGACGGTGAAAACTCCGAGCCGCTCGTTCCCGCGATCCTCGATTCCCTGCGGGTAGCGCGGGTTCCAGTCTTTGCGGTTGGGGTAGGCACCGCCGACGGGGCCCGCATGCCATCTGATTCAGGATCGGAGGTAGGTCCCTGGTTCCTGGACCACATCGGCCGGCAGGTCGTCACCCACCTCAACGAGGACGATCTCAAAGCGATCGCCATGGCAAGCGACGGTGGCTATGCGCGGTGGGACGACTCACAGGCACTGCAGCGGGTCTCCACCGCTCTCGCATCGCTCCAGTCCCGCATGCTGGGTGAGCAACAGGCCACCGAACCGACCGAGCGCTATCAATGGCCCCTCGCGATCGCGGTCCTGCTGCTGAGTCTCGATCTGCTGCTGGGCCTGCCGGGAAAGGCGGACCGGGAGATTCCCGTCCTCCTCGCCAGGGCGGCTGGAATTGTGTTGCTCGCGGGCACGACGACCTGTGGCAAGGGCCGCCAGGATCTGATCGCCGGCCGAGAGCTCTACGAGGCAGGCAAGTTCGACGAGGCGTATCAGGCCTTCTCCCGCGCCGCGGCACAGGACGGCAATCCAGCCGTGCGCTACAACTCGGGCAATGCCCAGTACCGCATGCGGCATTACCTCGATGCCACCAAGTCCTGGCAGTCCGCGCAGGGTGGATCCGACCGCCTCAAGGAGTGGACCTGGTTCAACCTCGGCAATGCATTCCTGCGCGCCGACGAGGACGCCGAGGGCCAGGGCGATCATCTGCGCCGCTCGATTGCGGCATATGAGGAAGCCCTGCGGATCGACCCTGGAGACCAGGAGGCCAAGTGGAATCTCGAGCTGGCTCTTCGGCGCCGCGGCGATACCGACGGCCCGGGGTCTCGGGGAACCGGCCGTGGGATGGCGGGCCGGGGACAGATGCGTGAGGAGGGCTACGAGGGAGCCCGGGAGTCAGCGGTCGGAGCGATGGCCGGTGGCGGCCAGGGAGAGGGCGAGGGCGAATCGGCTCCAGAACTGGACTCGGAGCGGGCCCGCCGCCTCCTGGAAACTATTGAGCGGGAACAACTTGCGAGCCACGAAGGGCGCCGTGCCCAGAGCGGTCCAACCGGCGATCGGGATTGGTAATCGGAATCCGAGCCGCTTAAGTTTCGGCAGCAAACACACCCTTTCTCGGAGTTCTGACTTCATGTCGAACCCATACCAGGGAACCGGCCAGCCCTCGCTCGCTCAGGCGTCGTTGGAGGCCGAGCGAATCACCGCGTTCCTCCGCAAAGTGTACGGGTGGATGTTCGTCGGTCTCGCCGTCACGGCAGTCGTCGCGTTCTACGTGGCGAGTTCTCCGGTCATTCTGCAGGCGGTCTTCGGCAACCCAGTTCTGCGTTGGGGCCTGTTACTCGGCACCCTGGGCATGGTCTGGTACCTCTCCGCCCGCATATCGGAGATCGAGCCGACCAAGGCAGGGGTGCTGTTCGTCATCTATGCCGGCCTGATGGGCGTGCTGCTCTCAGCGATCTTTGTGGTCTACACCGGATCATCGATCGCGACGGCGTTCCTTACCGCCGCCGCGATGTTCGGAGCGCTGGCCCTCTATGGGACGATGACCAGTCGCAGCCTCGCTGGCGTGGGGCAGTTCGCCTTCATGGGGTTGATCGGGGTCGTCATCGCTTCGATCGTCGGCATCTTCTGGCAGAACGACATGTTCCAGTTCGTCCTGTCGGTGTGCGGTGTGGTCGTCTTCACCGGGCTCACGATGTGGGACGCGCAGCGGCTCAAGGCGATGGCACTCCAGGTCGAGGGTCCTCAGGTCGGGTCCTACGCGATCGTCGGGGCGCTGGCGCTGTACCTCGACTTCATCAATCTGTTCCTGTTTATCCTGCGACTCTTCGGCAGGAGACGGTAAACAGCGTGAGAAGTGAGAAGTGAGAAGGAAAAGCCTTGCCCGACCCTCCCTGGCCACCGGTCACGGAGGGTCGGTCCGCTAATGGCCGCCGTTCTCAAGCCTTACGCTTTTCCTTCTCACTTCTTACTTCTCACTTCTTACGCTTTGGCGGGCCAGCCCTTCCCCTAAACCCATACCCTGACTACAATTCCGCCGTTCGCAAATCATCCTCCCCGGACCCCACACCAGGGCCGGGGCTCATCGACCAAAGGAAGGTGTCATGACCCGTCAGTACGAGGCGGTCTATATCTTCGATAGTGCTCTCGAAGAAGCCGCCATCAACGAGCGACTCGCTCGATTCCACGCCCTCATCCAGAAGCCAGGTGCCGAGGCTCCCCAGGTGAACCACTGGGGGAAGCGCACCTTGGCCTACCCCATCAAGAAGCACGACACGGGGTACTACGTCGTAGCCAAGTTCGACACCACCGGCGATGCCCTGCCGGAGTTCGAGCGTGCGGTCAAGCTGGAGGAAGGTGTCCTTCGCTTCCTGGTGGTGGTGAGCGAGGGTGAGCAGCCGGTGCCGGTTGGGGCTGCGAAGGCAGATGAGGAGGACGATGAATGAGACGCCCCCAGAAGACCTGCGCCATCTGCGAAGCCGGCGTGCGGGTGGTGGACTACAAGGACGAGCGGACCTTGACCCGGTTTCTGACTGAGCGGGGCAAGATTCTGCCCAGCCGCCTTTCTGGAACCTGTGCCCGGCATCAACGACAGCTCAGCACAGCGATCAAGCGCGCGCGGGAGCTGGCCCTGCTGCCCTACATCAAGGGCTACGTAGGCTGACAGCTACTGTGGCTGGTACCGTTGGGCGGCCCCGCACTTCGTGGGCTGGGGCGGCAGTGCTCTTTGGCTATCTGGTGTTGTTCCCGCCCATTCTCGTGCTCGGGCCCCTCGCCGCGTTGTTGGCGGCGTCGCGACCCGATTCGCGCCGGGAATGGATCTGGCTCGCGGTCACGGTCAGCGCCATCGCGTTCTTCGCTGCCGGGGCCTCGGGTATCGCCAGCACGATGCTGATCGGCTGGGGACTGATGGCGGCGGGTGCCTTCGCCCTGCTCATGCTGACTCGTGACCGGCAGATGATCACGGGTGCACTGGGTGCCTGTGGTCTCGCCACGGCCGGAGCGACGGCTTGGGCCTGGATCCTGGGGACGCAGTGGAAGGATGTGACTCTCGCCGTTGCCCACGACGGTTGGGAGCGCTGCCGTGAGTTGTTGGATTCGGGACTGTTTTCTCCCGAGCGCGCTGCCGGCGTGCAGGTGTACATCAATGCGATGGCGGATGGCATCGGCGCCTCGGCAATGCTGTTTCCCGGGCTCCTTATCGCCAGCGCTATCCCCGGGATGGCACTCGCGTGGAGCTGGTACCACCGGATTGCGGCCAAGCCGTATGGCCACCGGGCGGGACCCTTCGCCGAGTTTCGCTTCAGCGACGATGTGGTCTGGGGTGTGGTGCTGTGCCTGGCGCTGTTGGTACTCCCGCTGCCGAACGCGCCACGGGTCTTCGGAGCCAATCTGGCGCTGATTGTAGGCTGTTTGTATGTCACTCGAGGCGCCGCGGTAGCCTGGTCGGCGATCGGTTCATCGGGAAGCGGCGTGCTCGTCGCGTTGTGCCTTGGTGCTGTCTTCATTTTCCCGGTCGCCCTGAGTGGCTTGTTCCTCTTCGGGCTGTCCGACACCTGGATCGATTTTCGCCGGCGGTTCACTCCCGCCGCCTCAGGAGGGTAGTGTCATGGAAGTGATTCTGCGTGAGGATGTAAAGTCTCTCGGCCGGGCCGGCGAGCTGGTGAAGGTAAAGGCCGGTTACGCTCGAAATTTCCTGCTTCCCCAGGGCCTGGCCTATGAGGCGAGCGAGGGCAACCGCAAGCGCATCGCGGCCGAATCGAAGGCCCGTGACGCGCGCCGTGTAGCCGAGCGTGGCGAGGCCGAGGCGTTCGCCAGCCGCCTGGCTGGGGCCAAGGTGGTACTGACCCGCAAAGCCGGCGAGGAAGGGCGGCTCTTCGGATCGATCACCGCCCAGGACATCGCCGACGCGCTCGCGACCCAGGGTCTTACCGTAGACCGCCGAAAGATCGAGCTGACCCAGCCGATCAAGACGGTCGGCGCTCACGTCGCCCCCGTCAGGCTCCACGCCGACGTGCACGCCGAGGTTCACGTCTCCGTCGAGGCTGAGTGAATCCAGCCCGATGAGCGTCGGGATCGCATACGTTGATGGTCCGAGGCTGTCACGCTCGCTGCTGGCAGCCTCCGACTGGGTCACCGCCGGACGGGATGAGATCAACCGGATCAACGTCTTTCCGGTCCCCGACGGTGACACCGGCACCAATTTCAGCCTGACCCTCCGCTCAGTCTCCGATGCCCTGCGGGCCCTGGGCGACGCACCCCTCGATAGTACCGCTCGAACCGCAGCTCGCGGTGCCGTCCTCGGCGCCCGCGGGAATTCAGGGATGATGCTCGCGCACTTTCTTCTCGGCTTCGCCGAGGCGCTGGAAGGAAGAGAGAAAGGCACCGCGAAGGACATCGCCCGCGGCATCCGACTGGGCGCCGACCGGCTCTACTCGTCTCTCGACGACCCCCGGGAAGGCACTATTCTCACCGTCGCCCGGGAGGCCGCCCTCGCCGCCGAGCGCGCGGCCGCCGACTCTCCCGACATCAGCATGTTCATGAACCGGCTCCTCGCCGAAGGCGAAATCGCGCTCGCCCGCACCCCCGAGTTGATGGCGGTGCTCAAGGAAGCCGGTGTGGTAGATGCCGGCGGCAAAGGCTTCGTGCGGATGATCGAAGGAGTTGTTCGGCTGATCGAGGGCGATCCCATCCTTCCGGCAACGGCCACCACCGGCGAATTCTCATCCATTCCAGCAGCGGAGATCGATGTCGCCGCCGAGCGGGACTTCCAGTTTTGCACCGAGGCGATGATCCAGGGCGAACAGCTTCCGTCCGCCAACGAGGTACGCTCCGTCCTGCGCGAGTTCGGCGGCAGCGTGCAGGTCGTGGTGGCGGGAGACATCCTCAAGCTGCATGTGCACACTGACACACCGGATGCCGTCTTTACCTGTGCAGCCCGCTGGGGAAAGGTCTCCGCGACCAAGGCAGAAGACATGCGCGTGCAGCATCGGAAGCTCGCGCATCCAGAGCGGCGACCAGTAGCGATCGTGGCCGACAGCTCCTCCGATTTGCCCGATGCCGTGCTGGACCGGCATCATATCGCGCTGGTGCCGCTGCAGGTGATGTTCGGTGATACGACGTACCGCGATCGGGTGGAGCTGAAGCCTGAAGCGTTTTACGCCACGATGCGCCGCTCGCGAGCGCACCCGACCACCTCGCAGCCGACACCGGCCGAGTTCGTGCGGGTCCTACGGGACGCTCGGTCTGAGGCCGACGAAGTCGTAGCAGTGCTGCTTGCCTCCCGGTTGTCGGGCACGTTTCAGGCTGGGATGATGGCGGCACGTGCCGCCAACATAGATGGGGTAGAATTCGTTGATAGTGCATCGGCCTCGCTCGGGCTCGGACTCCTGGCCCTCCGAGGTGCGGAACTCGCGGAGTCGGGGTGGTCGGCCAGAGACATTGCGGAAGAGCTGCGGCGGGTACGGCGCCAGTCGGGCGCGCTGGTGACGGTGGACCGGTTCGACAATCTGTTGCGCTCCGGTCGGGTGACTCGCGGAAAAGCCTGGCTCGCCGGGCTGCTGGACGTGAAGCCGATCCTCGGCCTGGATGATCTCGGGTCCATCATTCCCGTGGACCGGGTGCGGGGGCGGGACAATGTGGTACCCCGCGTCCTGAGTCTGCTGGAACGACGCCTTACTCCACGGCCCAAAGCGGTGCGCTTCGGGATCGTACATGCGGAGGCCCCGGAGCCCGCCGAGCGAATGCGGCGAGCCATTGTTGCCGCGTACCAGCCCCGCGATTGTTTCGTGACGCTGGCCACCGGGGTCCTGGGTGCCCATGTTGGATTCGGGGCATGGGCGGTGTTCTATCAGGTGGAAGATGGGGTGCGCGAGCATCCCACGGGCGCGGCCGCATGAAGAGTCCCACCGGGGCGCGGCCGCCCGAAGCGCTGCGAACCGCCATCGAGGCGATCGCTGACTTGAAGGGACGGGACTTGCTGGTGCTGGATTTGCGCGGTCTCAACGATGCGACGGACTACTTTGTGGTAGCGTCCGGTACGTCAGATGCGCACGTGCGAGGCCTGGCCAACTCGGTGATGGACAAGTTGCATCACCAGGGACAACGGGCCCACCACGTTGAAGGACTGACCGTAGGACGGTGGGTGCTGTTGGACTATGTGGACTTTGTGGTCCACCTGTTTCACCCAGAGTCACGAGCGTTCTATCAGCTCGAGCGGCTCTGGACCGATGCTCCGGAATTGAGCATCGGTCACTGACAAGGTTGGGTATGCTCATGATTCGACGCCTGGCGTTCGGGCTGGCCCTGCTGGCAGCGACACCGGCCTTGCTCCCTGCGCAGTACTTCGGGCAGAACAAGGTCCAGTACCGTTCGTTTGATTTTCGGATCCTCCGGACCGAGCACTTCGACGTTCATTACTACCCGGATGCCAGGGAGGCGGCGCTGGATGCCGCCCGGATGGCCGAGCGGTCGTACGGCCGTCTGTCTCGCCTGCTCAAGCACGAATACAAGGAACGGAAGCCGATCATCCTCTACGCTTCGCACTCCGACTTCCAGCAGACCAACGCGCTGGGGGGCGAGTCGCCCAGCGAAGGCACCGGTGGCGTCACCGATTTCCTGAAGCAGCGGATGATTCTCCCCTTCACGGGCTCCTACGATGACCTGGAGCACGTGCTGCAGCACGAAATGGTTCACCAGTTCCAGTACGACATCTGGAGTCGGGGTCGGGCCGGCGCGGGCCTGCAGCAGGTCATCGCGATCAATCCGCCCCTCTGGTTCGTCGAAGGCATGGCCGAGTACCTGTCGGTAGAGACCAATGACAAGGGCGATCCGGCCGGTGCGGTCGATGCCAACACCGCCATGTGGTTGCGGGACGCGGTGCGCAACGGGAAGATGCCCACCATCGACCAGCTGGAAAACGACCCTCGAATCTTCCCCTATCGCTTCGGACAGGCCCTCATCGCCTTCATCGGAGCGCGGTGGGGAGACGAGGCGATCGGTGCCATCCTCCAGGGAACTCTGGCGGGCGGTGGCGGTCTCGAAGGATCGCTCAAGCGCACCATCGGCGTTGACTACGCGAAGCTCACCGACCTCTGGCACGACGCGGTGCAGAAGCGCTACCTGCCCGAGGTAGCGACTCGCGACGCTCCGCGCGCCGTGGCGGAAGAGATCCTGAGCCAGAAAAAGTCCAAGGGCACCTACCACTTGGCCCCTGCCCTCTCCCCTGACGGGACCAAGGTCGCGTACTTCAGCGAGGGCGACTTCTTCTTTGTTGACCTCTACCTCGCCGACGCGCACACCGGCAAGGTCGAGAAGAAGCTGCTCAAGTCCACCTACAGCACTAACTACGAGACCTTCCGGTTCATCAATTCGACGGCCTCCTGGTCCGCCGACGGGACCCAGCTTGCGATCGCAGCCAAGAAGGGGGAGCGGGACGATATCGTCATCATCGATCCCAAGCGGAACAAGGAAATCCGGCGGATAAAGCTGAAGCTCAGTGGTGCCCTGACTCCGAGCTGGAGTCCGGACGGCACCAAGCTGGTGTTCACCGGCCTCGACGGAGGCATTTCCGACCTGTTCATCGTGGACGCCGACGGAGAGAACCTCCAGCGACTGACCAACGACAAGAACGCCGATTTCCATCCGGTCTGGTCTCCCGACGGGAAGACCATTGCGTTCGCGACCGACCGGGGCCCGGACACCGACTTCAATACCCTCAAGATCGGGAACCTGAAGATCGCGCTGTACCATCTGGATACCGACTCGATCGAGGTCCTCCCCTACATGGAGTGGGGAACCAATCGGAGCCCCCAGTGGGCGCCCGATGGTCAGTCGATTGCGTTCGTCTCCGACCGCGACGGGGTCAGCAACATCTATCTGTTCGATCTCACCGACCGGCAGCTCTACCAGCTGACCCATTTGTTCACCGGCGCGCAGGGCATCACCACGTTTTCGCCGGTCATCAGCTGGGCCCAGAAGGCGGATCGGTTCGCCTCAGTGATCTACAACAAGGGCGACTTCGACGTTTACGCGGTGGACAACATCCGCTCTTTCAAGCGCGACCCCTGGAAGCCGCCTGCTGAAACGCCCACGCCGCCCACTGCCGAGCCGCCTCAGCCGCTCATCGCCCAGAGGGTGGATTCGGTCACCAAGCCGGTAGGCGAGATCAACGACACCGTCACCGACTCGACCAAGCTGGGCAACCGGCCCCCTGTCGAGGACACCGGTTCGCTCTACCGTACGCCTCAGGGCTTTCGGGAGGCCGATTCCGAGCCGGCCGGCCGCGACTCGTCACACACCGAGCCGATCTCGATCAGCGCGCTGATGGATTCGGTGGCGCTCAACCTGCCGGATACGGCCGAGTTCTCCGACCAGAAGTACAAGGTCAAGTTCCAGCCTGACTACGTGGCCCGGCCGACGATCGGCTACACCCGGGACAACTTCGGCCGCGGGTTTTATGGAGGTAGCGCCATCCAGCTCAGCGACATGCTGGGCAACCACAACCTCCTGTTCTCGCTCTTCATCAACGGCCGGATCACCGAAGCCCAGGTCGGGGCCTCGTACTTCAACCTGACCAACCGGCTCAACTGGGGCGTCGGCCTGAGTCAGGAGCCGTACTACTTCATCGAACCCAGTATCGTGGTCCCGGCCCAGGACGGCTCGAACGACAACGTGCTGGTGACCAACATCCAGCGCATTGTCTATCGCTCGGCGCAGTTCGGCTCGTATTACCCGATTGACCGGTTCCGGCGGTTGGAAGGCAACATGGCCGTCGTAAACGTCGATACGCACATCCAGACAGTGTTTGAGCAATTCGATCCCATCAGCGGCATCCTCACCCAGGATCCCGTCACCCGGGAGCGCAGCGCGGGGACCTCCACCTTCCTGGAGCCGTCGGTGGCGTACGTCTTCGACAACTCCCTACCGGGCTACGTCGCTCCCTTCTATGGCAAGCGGTTGCGACTGAGCGTCTCTCAGGCGGTCGGGGGCTGGCAGTACACATCTCTGCTCGCGGACTATCGCCGCTACGATCACCTGCTGGGTCCGTTCACGCTGGCCACCCGAGTGCTGGGCTATGGCCGGTACGGCCCGGATAACGACCGATTCCTGCTTTTCCTGGGGAGCACGGACCTGGTCAGAGGTAACACTTCAGGCTCGTATTACAGCCACGAATGCCGCGCTGCCAACTTCACCTGCGTGCCGCTCGAACGGCTGCTGGGTACCCGGATCGCGGTCGGTAATGCCGAACTCCGTTTCCCCCTGTTGTACGGCGGCCTGGCCTTCCTGCCGGCCGGTTTCCCGCCCATCGAGGGCGCCCTGTTCTATGACGTGGGCGTGGCGTGGGACGACGCAAGCACGGTGAAGTGGCACCGTGATTCGGGCGATGATCCCTTGAACGTCCGGACGCCGAGTCAGACCTTCGGCGCCGGAGCCCGGATGAACGTGTTCGGAATCATGATCCTGCGGCTCGACTATTCGATTCCGCAGGAGCGGTCGGCATTCAAGGGGTATTGGACCCTCAGCCTGGGTCCGGCCTTCTGAGCGGGGCGGGACGGCGGTACGATGGAGCGGCGGTAGGGAGCGGCCAAGCTTAGTTAGTCCTACTGTCGAGCTGTCGTACCGTCGGCCCGCCCTGCTTCCGCACTCCCACCGCTCGGTCGTCCTACCTATCTTTCATTGGTGAACGGCCGTCCCTACCTCGCCGCTGCGGGGCTCGTCGTCGGTGCGCTCGCGTGCCAGACTCCCCCGCCTTCTTTGGCTCACGGTCTTTCCGCTGCCAGTGCTTCACCACCCTCAACACTGCTTCGGGTTCCCTCGGCGGGGGGTCAGGCACAGCTGTACCGGCCGCCCGCGTTGGATCCGGCCAAGTGGAAATCCGAGGGGGCGCTGCCCGGAGTTCGCCGGGTCGTCGGTGCGGACCTGGACCAGGGACTGATCTACCTGCTGGGAGCCAAAGCCGAGGTCGTCACCCTCGACCTGCAGACCGGCAGGGTGCGGCAGCAAGTGATCGACGGAGTCCGTGACGCCGCCATCGGCCCGGATGGGACCCTCTATACCGTCGATGACAGCAACGCGGTTACCCAGTTGGTCCGCCGTAACCCCGTCCGCTTTCAGAGCCGGCTGCCCAGCCGGCCCCGCGACCTGTTCGGCACCAAGGATGCCCAATTGCTCGCCATCACCCGCGGCACTGGTAACCAGCTGAACGTGCTGAGCAGCGACCAGCCTCCCACCGAGGTTGCGATCCCCTCGGGCGACGCGGCGGCAACCCTGTGGGGAGACATGGTGGCGGTTGCGGCCGACACGGCGGTCGTGTTGGTCGATCCGCGAGAGCAGAACAAGCTGGAGAGCATTCCGATCTCGGAACACGCTCGAGCCGTTGCCTTCTCGCCCTCGGGGCACCGCCTGTACGTGGCGAGGCGGGAAGGATCCGTTCTGGTATTCAATCGGTTCACCAACGAGCAAGTCGGGGAGATTACCCTTCCCGGACCGGCCCGCGCGCTGCGGATGGGTCCCTTCGGGCGTTGGCTTCTGATCAATCCACCCTCTGCGGATTCGCTCTGGCTGGTGGATCTGTCGAGCAACAAGTTCGTAGCGGGATTCGAGACCGAATGGAGCAGCGATCTTCCCACTGTCACCAATCAGCAGCTCCTGCTGCTCAAGTCGGGGGGAGACGTCGTGGCGGTTGATCTCACCCAGTCGAAGATGACGGTCACCGGGCGGGTCAAGGGCGGCGCCAAGGACTACTGGATCACGCTTCCCTGGTCTCCCGAGACCGGTACCGCGAGCCCGACTCCGGAGATTCCTGAATCAACCGTGGTGGCGGAAGACAGCGTGCCGAGCAGCGAGGTCTTCCTCCAGGTGAGCAGCTCGCAGAACAAGGCATGGGCGGGTGAGCTCGCCTCCCAGTTGAGCAGTGCGGGTCTCCCGGCCCGGGTCATCGCTCCGGGCGCCGGAGAAGAGGGCTTTCGCGTGGTCCTCGGTCCCTATCCGACGCGGGAAGTCGCCGAATCAGCAGGCCGCCGTTTGGGTCGTCCCTTCTTCATCTATCAACCCGATCGTTAGACAGGACGCCAGCCCATGAAGCTCACCAAGCTCGAGCTCTCCGGCTTCAAATCCTTCGCCGATACTGTCACGCTCAGTTTCGGCGAGGGGGTGACAGCGATCGTCGGTCCCAACGGCTGCGGCAAGTCGAATGTATCCGACGCCGTTCGCTGGGTGCTGGGCGAGCAATCGGCCCGGTTGCTGCGCGGCGGGAAGATGGAGGACGTGATTTTCCAGGGCGCGGCGGGTCGCCGCCCGGTCAACGTGACGGAGGTATCACTCTTCCTCGACAACAGTGAGGGAGATCTGCCGATCGCGTATCGCGAGGTCCAGATAACTCGGCGCCTCTCCCGCTCTGGTCAGAGCGACTATCTGCTGAACGGTGCCCTGGTCCGGCTGCGCGACATCCAGGACCTGCTCCGGGGAACTGGCCTGGGCAGCGACGCAGGTGTCGTCATCGAGGCGAAGATGATCGAGCTGCTGCTCTCCGATCGGGCCGAGGAGCGCCGCTCGCTGTTCGAAGAGGCCGCAGGAATCGGCCTTTACCGCGACCGCAGGCAGACAACCGAGCGGCGTCTCGAGGAGACCGGCGGCGACCTGCAGCGGGTCGAGGACCTGATCGCCGAAGTCCAGAGCCAGATCCGGAGCCTCGCCCGACAGCGGGGAAAGGCCGAGCGGTACGCGAAGTTGTCCGAGGAGAAGTTCTCGGTGCAGCTCACCCTGGCTCGCCGCCAGCTCGAGCGCCTGGCCGGCCAGATTGCGAGCAGCGAGGAGCGTCACGGTGCGTTGACCCGGGAGTTGCCCGAAGCTCGTGATCTCGTTGGCGACGCCGATCAGGTTCGTGAAGAATGCGCCCGCACTCGTGCATCAGCCGAAGTGCAGCGGACCGAGATCGCTCGCCGGCTGGGAGACGTTCGGCTGGAACTTGGCCGCCTGGATGGAGACCTGGCTCTCGCCGCCGAACGTCTCGCCAACGCCGCGGCCCGCCGGCTGCGCGCCACCGACGAACGGGGTCAGATGGAGACCCGCCGCCAGCAGGCTCAGCGGGACCGCGACGCCGCAGATGCCGAACGGAAGACCGCGCAACTCGAGCGGGAGCGCATCGCGACCGATCTGGCGGGTCGAGCCCAGACCGAGCAAGAAGTCCGGCTGCAGCTCGGGGATCAGCGTCAAGCCGTTCGCCAGCTGGAGGAGGATCTTCAGCGTCGCGCCCAAATCCTGAAATCTCTGGAGGGGGAGCGAGGATCCTTGGAGACCGACCTCTCCTCTCTGCGGGAACAGGCCTCAGTCGTCTCGGGGCGGCGCCAGGACCTGCAGGCCGAGCTCGAGGTCGCCGAACGCCGCCGTGCCGAAGCCGTATCGAATGCCGAAAAGCTCACCGCCGAAGCCAAGCGCACCTCGGCCGAAGCTGAGCGCGGCCGCCACCTGCTCGCCGAAACCCGTCGTCGCGAAGCGCTGGGCCGGGCGGATCGCCGCGCCGCCGAGGAGTCGCAGGCTCAGCTCACCACCCGGCGCCAGGCGCTGGAGGAGTTGGAGCGCGATCGGGTGGGACTCGCCCCCGGTGCCGCCGCACTCCTGGCGGCGAAGTCGCGCTTCGGCGGCGCAGTGCTGGGACCGTTGAGCGACTTCCTGCGCGCCGGGCGCGAGGATGCGGAGATCGCCGAACGCCTGCTCGGAGAATGGGTGCACGCGGTTCTGGTAAGCGACAGCGCGGCATTGGAGGCGATTCAGGATTGGCACGCGAGCGAGCAGCCCGGCATGATCGCGCTGCTCCCCATTGATTCGGGCCCGACCAGCACCGAAGGGGACGATCCGCTCGCCGGGCGGCTGGTGGCCGAAGGGCACGCCACGGCGTGGGTGCGCGCCCTGCTCGCCGGCTCTCAGGTACTGGCCGGTGGCGGGCGGGTTCTTCGCCGGCCCAACGGAGCCATTCTGCTTCCCGGGGCACCGGCTCCTTCCGGTCCGCTCCGTCGGCGCGCCGAGCTGGAGAGCCTGACCCACGAGGTCAGGGCGGCCCAGGCAGCGCTGAACAAGGCCGAAATGGAATTGGCCGAGACAGTGCGCCGTCTGGCCGAGGTCGAAGCGGCTCTCGACAACGCATCTCAGGCCTCCGATCACGCGCGCGACGCGGAGCGGGTAGCGGTCGCCACGCGAGAGGATGCGGTTCGGATGGCTTCGTCAACCGGCCGCGACCTGGGTGACGCGGAGGCACAATTCACCTCGCTCAAGGAACGGATCGAGCGCTCCGAGCGGCGTCTGGTCGAGATCGATATTGCGCTGACCGAAGGCGAGCTGGCCCGGGTGCGCATCGAGGAAAGCCTGGGCCAGGCCCGGTCCCGCCTCGCCGATCTGGAAGGGCAGCAGGAGGGGGCGCGCGACGCACGAGTCCACTGCCAGGTCCAGGAGGCGCAGGTTGTGGCCCGGCTCGAGGCGGCTCAAGGATACCTCGAGCGCGCCCTCCGCACCGGTGAGGAGGCCGAGCTGGCTTCCGCGGCACTCGCCGTTGAGCTGACTCGGTTGACCGACGACACCACCGGCCTGGCCCAACAGCAGGCTCAGTGGCTCGAAGCACGGGCCGAGCGGAAGGTTGCCGTGCTGGAGCTCGAGGCGGCCGCCGCCGATGCGGATCAAGCCGCATCGGAAGCCGAACAGGCGCTGGAAGAAGCCGAGAATGAGCTGCACGCGATGCGCACCCGTCTGGATGATCTTACCGAGGAAGCGCACCGGATCGATCTGGAGATGACCGAAGCCACCGCCCGGCGGCGCGGCATCGTCGAGCGGGTGGAGGCCGAATGGCGGAAGCCGATCGATACCCTTTTGGCCGAAGCCCCGATGCTCGATCTCGACATCGACACCCTGGAGAACGAAGCGACGCGAATCGTCTCCAGCCTGGAGACCATCGGACCAGTCAACGCCCTGGCGGTCGAGGAACACGCCGAAGAAAGCAAGCGGCTCGATTTCCTCGTTGCCCAGCGGGACGACCTCGTCGCGGCGCGGCAATCGCTGCAACAGGCCATCAGGGAAATCGACGGTACCGCGCGGGCCATGTTCCTCGAGACCTTTACCGCCATTCGAACCAGCTTCCTCCACGTCTTCCAGACCCTGTTCGGCGGCGGCGAGTGCGATCTCCGGCTGGCCAATCCGGACGATCCACTCGAGAGCGAAATCGACATCCACGCGGCTCCCCGCGGGAAGCGCACCCAGCGCATTCACCTGCTTTCAACCGGTGAGCGGACCCTGGTAGCGGTCTCCCTGCTCTTCAGCATCTATCTCACCAAACCGAGCCCCTTCTGCTTGATGGACGAAGTGGATGCGCCGCTCGACGACGCCAATGTGGGGCGGTTCACGAGACTGCTCGATGAATTCAAGCAGTCCACCCAATTCCTGGTGATTACTCACAACCCGCGCACCATGCAGTCGGCCGAGGCAGTCTACGGCGTGACGATGCAGGAGCCCGGGGTTTCGACTATCGTCGGCGTGCGGCTGGCGGAACGGCAGGCGGTGTAGATGCTCATCGTCATGCGGCACGGCGCCAGCGACGAGGAGGTGCGCCGGGTCTGCGACGTGATCGTTGAGATGGGCTATCAGGCCCGTCCGATGCCGGGGCGGCAGCGGACCACCGTAGGCCTGGTTGGCAACGATGGACGGGTGGATGGCTCCCGCATCGAGGCGCTCTCCGGCGTTCAGGAAGTCATTCACGTCTCCAAGCCATACAAGCAGGTGTCCCGCGAGTGGAAGGCCGAGTCCACCATCGTGTCGCTGCCGGGAGGACTCACGATCGGCGGTGAAGATGTCGTGGTCATGGCCGGGCCCTGCTCGGTGGAAAGTGAACCGCAGATCCTTGCCGCCGCCGAGGCGGTACGGGAGGCCGGTGCCACGGTATTACGGGCTGGGGCGTTCAAGCCACGCAGTTCGCCCTATTCATTTCAGGGATTGGGAGTCGAGGGACTGCATCTGTTGCGGCTGGCGAAAGCGGAGACCGGACTGCTCGTCGTCACCGAGGCGATGGATCCCGAAGGCGCCGAGCAGGTCGCCGAGGTCGCCGACATCATTCAGATCGGCGCGCGGAACATGCAGAATTATTCCCTCCTGAAGCGGGCCGGCAGGTTGCAGAAGCCGATTCTGCTCAAGCGAGGCCTTTCCGCCACCATTCAGGAGCTCCTGCTCTCGGCCGAATACATCCTGGCCGAAGGCAATCCCAACGTGATTCTCTGCGAGCGCGGCGTGCGCGGTTTCGATCCCGCCACGCGCAACATCTTCGACCTGTCGGCCATTCCGGTGGTGCACGGTCTCTCCCACCTGCCAATCATTGCGGATCCCAGCCATGGGACCGGCCACCGGGAGATGGTGATTCCGATGGCTCGCGCCGCTGTGGCCGCCGGGGCCGATGGACTGCTGGTTGAGGTGCATCCCCATCCCGACCGGGCCCTCTCCGACGGCGCCCAGAGTCTGTATCCGGAGCAGTTCGCCCGCCTGATGAAAGAGACACGGATCATCGCCGAGGCGATCGGGCGGCGGGTGGCGGTCGTTGGCGGAGTGAAAGTATGACGGTAAGACGACTCGGGCGGACGGGACTAGCGAGCCGGACGGGACGGTCAAACCTGCTTTGGATCACCCTGACCGCCTTGTCCGCCCTGTCCGCCCCACCCGCCCATGCGCAAACAAACTCCGACACCGTCATCGAACGTGCCGCGAGGGCTTATCAGCAGCTCAGCTCGTTTCAGGCGGACTTCCGTCAGGTCATCGCCGATTCGATGATCGGCACCTTCGAGAGCAAGGGGAGACTGCTGCAGGCCGGTACCGCCTCGTTCGCGATGCGCTTCACCGATCCCAACGGCGAGGCGATTGTGATGGACGGTGAATACATCTGGATCTATACCCCGAGCACGACGCCGGGGCAGGTCGTCCGCACGCCGATTCCCAAGGACGGGACGTACGGTCCCAATGTCCTGGCCTGGCTTCTCACCAAGCCGGTGGAGCGCTATCAGACCCGGTATGTACGTGAGGATGCCGTAGGGGGGCGGAGCGCCGATGTGGTCGAGCTCACTCCGCTCGACCCGACACTACCGTTCCGGACAGCGACTCTGTGGATCGACCGATCCGACAACCTGCCGAGGAGGCTGGAGATCCAGGAGAAGACCGGTACCAACCGGACCCTGGTGCTGAGCGGAGTGATGATCAACCGGCGTCCACCCCCGAATTCCTTCACCTTCAACGTGCCATCCGGGGTCCGGGTTATCGAGCAGTAGCGGCGGCGCCGTTCAACAGCGCCTCCATCTTCGACGCCTGGGACTCTTCCAGCCCTCCCTCTCGCGCCAGGGCCAGCGCGGCGCGCCCCAGCTCGGCATAGACTCGACGGTCTTCGCCTTGGAAGGCCTCGAGATGCGCGCGAACCGTCGCCAGATCGCCCCGCCGAATCGGTCCGGTGAGCGCCGCCACGGGACTGAATTCCGCGAGGTTGTCCACCGCGCCCTTGAGCAGTGGCAGATAGATCTTTCTCGCCACCTCGGGTGAGACCCCAGCCTCTCGCGCCACCCGCTCCGCGATTGACCCCAGCACCGTGGTGTAATTGGCGACCAGGCTCGCCGCCGCATGGTAGCGGGGCTTGGCCGATGCCTCGATCCGGATCGGGATCATCTTCAGGCTGCGCGCGAGCCGTTCGGCCTGCTGCAGCGCCGGTTCGTCGCCCTCGATCATGGCATAGACACCCTGCAGGCGCTCAACCGCGGTGGCCGGATCGGCCAGGGTCTGCAGCGGATGCATGGAACCCAACCCGGCTTTGGTCTCTCTGAGCGGCGCCAGGGCAAGATGATCCAGCAGGCCCGATATGTGGAGCACCGACTGCTCCCGCGTGACCGCTCCCGCCTCAGTCAATTGACGCGCCACGGCGGTCACGGCGTCGTCCGGCGTCGCGATGATCACCACCTCGGCGCCGTTGGTTACGGCGGAGATATCTCCGGTCTGCAGCAGCAGCGAAGCCGCCACCGGACGCTCGCTTCGCGCAAAGAGTGCGGCGGAGTAGCCTCGCCGCTGCAACGCCAAGCCAAGGCCCTGCCCCATTCGTCCCGCGCCAATGATTGCAATTCTCGGCCTAGCCACCCAACCCCTCCTTAATCAACAGGACGCCCATGACGCAGAATGTCGTGGCAAAAAACCAAAAGAGTTTCTGAGGACTCAGGGTGCGGTTGAGTCGCACCCCCAGCGGAACACTGGTCACCGCCCCGATCGCCAGGGGGACGGCCATGCGCGCGTCAACGAATCCCACCATCCAGGGTGACACTGGAGGACCCGCTCCACCGGTCATGTAGCCGATGCTCCCCGCGAGCGTGGTGAGACAGACACCAGCCAGTGCCGTTGGAGCCACCGCCTGTACCGGCATGCGTCCAACGTACAGCAGCACCGGAACGGCGATGAGGCCCCCTCCGATACCGAGAAGACTGCTGACCCCGCCGCCGAAGAAACCGGCGAGTCCCAGCCAGGCCGAAGAGTGCGGCGGATGCTCATGGTGAACCGGATGCGGAATCATGGCGCGCCTCGCCATGTCCGCCGCCGACACCAGAAGGAACACCCCGAACGCCGCACGGACCCAATGTACCTCGTGGACCCTGGTCAGGAGGCGCGCAACAAGGAAGGCGGAAAGGATTCCGGGAACCGCGTAGGCGGTCGCCGCCCTCCACGCGACCGCCTTCGCCCTTGAATAGTGCCAGGTGCCGAACGTCGATGTCACGAACGCAACGCCCAGACTCGTGGCATGCGCCACCACGGTCTGGGCGGAGACGGTCACCGGTGCCGACCGGTAGACCAGATACATGAAGGGGACCATCACGACACCACCGCCGATTCCGACCAGGGCGGAGAGGATACCGACCGCGATCCCGGTCCCGAGGGCTGCGGCGATTTGCGTAGCCTCTCCGATCGGTCAGTTCCTCCCGGCCGAGCCGGCCTGCGACATCGCCAGACCCATGAGATCCTTTGGAGTCTGAGCCTTCCGAAGCAGATCCAGGGCATCTTGCATCTGCTTATCGTCCTGAGCCCGACGGCGGAACTCGGCCGAGCGCCCAAAGACGTACCGGGACACTTCGTATCCCAGCTGCTGGTCAATCAGATCCGACGCCCCGTTGAAGGTGTCGTCGGTGATCTTGGCGCCGCGGGCACGAAGCCTGGTCAGCACTTCGGACCGCATCGCCGGCGTGACCTTGAAGTCTTCGCTGGTGATGGTCTTCTGGTTCTTGAGCGCCAGGGCGTAGGAGGTCAGCGCGTCCCGGTATTCCGGGAACTTGGGACCGAGCGCCGTGGCGAACGCCTTCTCCGGGGCCGTGAGCGTATCCTGGCGGATCACGATATCGGGAACGATGCCGCCTCCACCACGCACCGTCCTGCCGCCGTCGGTGTGGAAGCTCGGCCGCTCAGTGGTATCGGCTGCGGTGCTGTCCGGTGTGCCGTCGGCCTCGTTCTGGGCCTGCTGGAACTGATCCTCTTCGTTCTTCGCGATGCGCTGGATGGTGCGGCCACTCGGGGTATACCAGCGCCCGGTCGTGAGCTTGAGTGCGGTGTTGTCGGAGAAGGGATAAAGAGTCTGGACCAGACCCTTACCAAAGGTCGGCACACCCACTACCACAGCGCGATCATGGTCCTGCAGAGCGCCGGAAATGATCTCGGCGGCACTCGCGGTTCCTTCATTGACCAGCGTCACGATCGGCAGGTTGGGCCACTCCTGTTTCAGCTCGTCGGCATAGTGCTTGGTCGAGCCCTTGGCCCGGCCCCGGGTTGATACGATCTCCTGGGACGGATCGAGGAAGAGATCGGCCACCCGAACGCCCTGATCGAGCAGGCCTCCCGGATTGCCCCGCAGGTCGAGAATCAGCGACTTCATGCCCTTGCCGAGCAGCGCAGTGATTTCGGAACGCAGCTCGTTGGTGGAGGTCTCCGCCACCGGATTCAGTGAGATGTAGCCGACACCGCCCGGAAACATCGTTCCCGGCGGGACCGAGCGGACGTGGATCTGGGCCCGGCTCAGGTTGTAAACCATCGGCGTGGCCATTCCGGCCCGGCGGACTTTCAGCTCGACGTCGCTGCCCGGCTGGCCGCGGAGGGCCTTGACCGCCTGATCGTTGTTCCAGCCCTCAGTGGACTTGCCGTTGACCATGATGATCTGGTCCCCGGTTTCGATCCCGGCTCGCTCGGCGGGAGTCTCGGGAAGCGGCGCCACGACGGTGATCCACCCGTCGCGCACATCGATCTGGATACCCAGACCGCCGTAGTTACCCGTGGTAGTCTCAGTAAGCGCTTTGTAGTCGTCGCCCTGCAGGAGAACGGAGTAGGGATCGTGCAGCTCCTCGAGCAGGCCATTGGTGGCCTTGTCGTACAGCTCTCCCTGTCCGATCGAATCGACGTAATAGGCACTGACGTGGGACAAAACGTCGTCAAACAAGCGGGCATGCTGGTACACGTTGCCGTCACTGGCGGTGCCGCGCTGCAGCAGCCAACCGCCGGTGAAGAACGACGTCACCGCCACCAGGAGAATCAGGACCCAACGCTGCCGCATAGTCACCTCCACACTTGCCCGGTACGACGCACGCTGCGCCGCCTCCGGATGATGAACGGTAAATTAACTCGACTGGGGCTTGGCCGCCGCCCGAGCCTGTACCACTTCATCCCAGGCTCGGTGCAAGACCTGTTCCGGTGACTGTGCACCGTCGAGGTGCACAAACCCCTTACCGCTCGCCCGGCGAAAGGTTTCGGCCACCCGCTGGTGAAATCCGTCGTCCTCGCGCTCGATCCGGTCGAACGTGGCACCGGCCTTTTGAATGCGGGAGAGCCCGGTGCTCGGTGGAACGTCGAGGATCAGGGTGAGATCGGGGTGCAGCCCGCCAGTGGCGGCTTGGTTTGCACTCCGTACCAGCGATTCATCGAGGCCACGGCCGCCGACTTGATAGGCGAAGGTGGACAACTCGAATCGATCCGCCATCACGACGTTTCCGGCCTCGATCGCGGGACGAATCCTCCTGGCCACGAGATCGCCTCGCGCGGAAAGGAAGAGATACAGCTCCGAAATCGGGGCCAGCTTGCTCTCCGGTTCCAGCAGTATCCGGCGAATCGCCTCGGCGGTCTCGGTTCCCCCTGGTTCCCGCACCACCAGCGGTTCCGTCCCCTCCTGGCGCAGTCGGGCCGCCAGACCCGAAACCAGGGTGGATTTTCCGGCCCCTTCTGGTCCCTCAACCGCCAGGAAAAAGCCGTGACTCATCCGAGGGTGATGATGTTGCTCGTGGCACCCTTCTCGATTCCCTGGCCGATCAGCTGATTCACCTTGATCATCAGCTTCTCGAAGTTGGCGCGCGCCACGGCATAGGCCTGGCCCGTGGTGCTCACCTCGAGTTCCCGGACCGCCTTTTCGTAAGCTTCCGCGGTGGCCTGGTCGGGCATCTGTCCCTGGGCGACGAGATCATCCACCTGCTTGGCCAGGCTCTGAATCGTATCGAGCTTGGCAACAGTTTCCTTGTCATCGCGGAGACTGGTTTCAGCCCGCCGCAACGCCTTGCATTCAGGGGTCTGCCCGATGAGGCGCCCGAGCTCTTCTGCCTTTTCCCAGATCACGCCGTTTCGCTCCTCCGCGCCAGGACGTAACGGGCGCGGCCAAAGAGGTCTTCGTACACCCTGACGTCCACCCAGCCGGCCTCGGTCGCGAGACCGGCGACTGCGGGCGCCCGCGAGCAGTCCACTTCCAATCCCAGCAATCCGCCAGCGCGCACGACATCCCGCGCCTGAAGCACCAGCCGGCGAGTCGTGGCGAGACCATCCGCACCATCCGAGAGTGCGGCTTCCGGCTCCCAGTCTCGCACCGAGCGATCCAGTCCCTGGTACTCGCCCGAAGTAAGATAGGGTGGATTGGAGACCAGCGCGTCCCACCGTTCCCCGCGCAAGGGTTCGCAGAGATCACCTTCCACGAACTCGACCGGGAGGCCCAGTCGGTCTCGATTCTCACCAGCGAGAGCCAGCGCCTCGGGGGAGCAGTCCACCCCGACTACCTGATCGAACTCGCCCTCATCGGCCAGACTCAACGCAATGCAGCCCGAGCCGGTTCCGATGTCGGCAATTCGGCCCCGGGATACCCGGGCGAGAACCAACTCGACCAGCCCTTCGGTTTCCGGCCGAGGAATCAATGCCCGCCGGTCGGAACAGACGGTCAGACGGCGGAAGCCTGCTATCCCCGTGACATACTGGATCGGCTCCCCTGCGGCGAGGCGAAGGACGGCGGCCTCGTAGCGGGCACGCAACGGGTGATCCACTGGATCGTCCCGGAGCGGCAACACCTCGGCGCGAGAACGGCCCTGCAGGTCGGCCCAGAGCCGCCGTGCCTCGCGCCGCGGCTCGGCAATGCCGACCGCCTTCAGCCGGATCGCCGCTTCCTCGAGGAGAGCGCGGAGCGGTTGCATGGTCTCAGGCACTCAGCATCTCCTGCCTGCTCGCCATGCGCAGCGCGTTCACCAGCTCGTCGAGGTCTCCGTCCATGACCCCCGGAAGGTCGTATACCGAGAGGTTGATGCGGTGATCGGTCACCCGGCTCTGGGGAAAGTTGTAGGTCCGGATCTTGGCAGAGCGGTCTCCGGTTCCCACCATCGCGCGGCGATCACGGGATCGTGCCGCTTCCTGCTCCGCGATCATCCGGTCCAGTAGCCGGGCCCGGAGTACTTCCATGGCCTTGAGCTTGTTCTGCAACTGCGACTTCTGATCCTGTTGGGACACGACAAGCCCGGTCGGCAAATGGGTGATGCGCACCGCGCTGTCGGTGGTGTTGACGCTCTGCCCTCCGGGGCCGCTCGAACGAAAGACATCGATCTTGAGATCGTTGGGCTGGATCACCACGTCCACGTCCTCGGCCTCTGGCAGAACCGCAACCGTTGCTGCCGAAGTGTGGATGCGACCCTGCGCTTCGGTGGCAGGAACCCGCTGGACCCGATGCACTCCCGCCTCGCGCCGCAGCAGGCCGTAGGAATCCGGGCCACGGACCGCGAAGATCGCTTCCTTGAGCCCCCCGGCAGATCCTTCACTGAGAGAAATCGGCTCGACCGAAAGTCGCTTCCGCTCGGCGAAGCGCCGGATCATCCGAAACAGCTCCGCCGCGAACAGCGCGGCTTCTTCACCGCCGGTGCCGGCCCGGATTTCCACGATGGCGTCGCGACCGTCGAGCGGGTCACGGGGCAACAACAGCTCGTGCAACTCGGCGCGCATCGCTTCGACCTGGGGCGTGAGCCGGGTCAACTCGGCCTTCGCAAGCGCAACAAGCTCGGGATCGGCCTCCAGGGCCATCTCCCGAGCCTGTCCCAGTTCACTCTCCGACCGCTCGAGCTTTTCCGCCAGCCGAACGATCGGCTCCAGCGTAACGTGCTCGCGACCGAGTGCCTTTAGCCGAGCCGGTTCGCTTGCGGTTGAGGGGTCGGCCAGCGTCTTGGCGACCTCCTCCGCCCGGGCGAGTGCCTGGCGGAGTCGGGCCTCCATGAGCTAAGCCTGCGGAGTTTCCGCGGTGGCTTTGTCGCCCTGGTACTTGCGGCGGAAACGGTCTACCCGCCCTGCCGTGTCGACCAGCCGCTGCTTACCGGTGAAGTAAGGGTGGCACTTGGCGCAGATTTCCAGGTGCACGTTCGCCGACGTTGAACGGGTGTCGAACGAGTTGCCGCAAGCGCACTGAACCGTAACCTTGCGGTACATCGGGTGAATATTGGCCTTCACGTTTGCCGCTCCTTGGGACGTTCACAAGACTTGGGAAAGCCTTGAATTATAGTGGGTTAGGCCACTCTGTCGCAACCAGGCTTTCAATCACCGCCGAGGGTCTTACCGATGGTCCCATAACGCTACCATCGGGCTTCGGGCAAAGTCCGGATTCTTGTTTGACAGGGGGAGAAGGCGCAAATATCGTATTCATCAAGACTTCCACCCCTTTTGGCGAGGTGACGTGCCGGCCGCCCCACTCGAGGTTCTAAGGAAGGTACCCCTGTTTGCCGGTCTGCCCGAAACTGAGCTCGTGGCCTTCGCCGAGTTGGTGCGGGAGCGAAGCTACCCAAAAGGCAGCGTCATCCTGTTCGAGGATGACCCGGGGGATGCGCTGTACCTGGTCGCCACCGGTCAGGTGAAAGTTGTGCTGATCGGTGAGGACGGCCGCGAGGTCATTCTTTCCGTGCTCGGCGAAGGCAGCTTCTTCGGCGAAATGGCGCTGATTGACGATCAACCGCGCTCGGCGCACGTCATCGCGATGACGGATGCGACGGTTCTCATGCTCCGGCGCGAGGACTTCCAGGCCAGACTGCGCCGCTCGCCTGAAATCGCCATCGGCCTCCTGCGCGAGCTGTCCCGGCGATTGCGCCGCGCCGACGAAAAAATCGGAAGCCTGGTGCTGCTCGACGTAAACGGACGCGTAGCAGACGTCCTGCTTCGTTTGGCCGACGAAGAACCCGAGGGTCGCATTACCAAGAAAATCACCCACCATGTCATCGCCCAGATGATCGGATCCAGCCGTGAGACCGTTTCGCGCACCATGCGGGACTTCGTCGAGCGCGGGCTGATTACGGTCACCCGGCGCGAGATAACTCTCAGCGACCGAGCCGGGCTCGAACAGGCTGCCGGGCGGGCGTGATCAGAGTCACGACTCTGCCGTGACGGCTCTCCGCCGACTGGCAGAGTCCTTGCGGGTCGCGTATCCGTTGCCGACTGTTTCTGCGTGACATATTCCGTCGCTTTCTGGGGCACGAGAGGTTCGATCCCGACGCCCGGTGCGCATACCGCGCGCTACGGGGGCAATACCTCGTGCGTCGCTGTATCGGGACAGCAGGGACAACTGGTGGTGCTCGACGCCGGCAGCGGGATTCGTCCGCTGGGACACGATTTGATGAAGCGGATGAATGGGGCGATGAGCGTGGACATCCTGCTCTCGCACACCCATTGGGATCACATCCAGGGGCTGCCGTTTTTCCAGCCTCTGAACACGAAGGGCAGCGAGGTGCGGATCTTCGGAGCACCGCAAGCGGGCGTGCCGCTCGAGAAGATTCTCGACCGGCAGATGGATCCGGTGGTTTTTCCGGTTCCTCTCAAGGCGCTGGCCGCAGAGCTGACGGTGACCGAAGTGGGAAGCGGGGCCTTCGAGATCGACGGGTTCAAGGTCGAAGCGTTCCGGTTGCGGCATCCGGGAACCACTCTGGGGTTTCGGCTCAAGCCAATGGCCGGCGGAGCGAGCGTCGCGTACGTGACGGACAACGAGCTGGGATCGGGCGGGACGTACGATGTGCCCCCCGACTGGCACGCCCGGCTGGTCAAGTTTCTGGATGGGGTTGATACGCTGATCCACGACGGGATGTATTCCGACGAGATCATCGAATCGCGGGCCGGCTGGGGGCACTCGACACCGAGTCAGGCGCTGGACCTGGCCAGGGAATGCGGGAGCCGTCGACTGGTGCTCTTTCACCATGAACCGGAGAACGACGACGCTGCGATCGACCGGCTGCTGGAGCAGGCTCGCCAGGATGGCAAGAAGTCCGCGCCCAGCCTGGTGATCGACGCGGCGCGCGAAGGTATGACCCTGTCTCTCTGACGAGGAGCGTACTTATGTGGAGGCGGATGGCATTCACGCTGGCCCTGGTCCTCTGGGCGCTGCCCGCGGTGAGCGTCGCGCAGGATACGCGGCCCGGCATCGCGGTCCTGCCGTTCGAGAACGGCGGGTCCTACGGCCAGGACAAGGAGAACTTCGATGCCCTGGAAAAGGGCATCGCGGGAATGCTCATCAGCGAGCTGGCACAGAACCCCGCCGCGCGTGTCGTGGACCGCAGCGAAACGCAGAGGTTCCTCGACGAGCAGAACCTGGGCAAGGAGGGCCGGGTCGACGCCGCCACCGCCGCCAAGATCGGGAAGCTGGTCGGCGCGAAATACATGGTCATGGGCAACTTCATCGACTTCTATGGCAAGTTCCGGGTTGATGCGCGCATCGTCAACGTGGAGACCAGTGAAATCGTGAAGGTGGTGACCAACGATCCGAAGCTCCAGAAGCGCGAGGAACTGTTCAAGATCATCCAGTCGGTGTCCGAGAAGCTGATGGCGGAGACCAAGCTGCCGCCGCTTCCCTCCGACGTGAGCAAGGCGAGCAAGGCGCGCAACGTGCCGACCGAGGCACTCACCTACTACAGCCGCGCTCTGCTCTATCAGGACCGCGGCGACAAAGCCAAAGCGACCGAGTACTACAACAAGGCCCTGCAGGTCTTCCCCGAGTACACGGAGGCGAAGGAAGGGCTGAAGAAGGTCAACCCGGCCTGATCCCGTGATAGGGTTTCTCGCCGCTCTCGGCAGGGGAACCACGCGCTGGCTCGCCCGAGGGGGCGCGCTAGCGCGTTTTGCGTTTGAGGCGGTCACCGCGGCCTCGTCCCTGCCTCGCGCGGGACGCCGGGTGGCCGTTCGCATCATGCTCAACCAGCTCCGCTTCACCGCGCTCGAGGCGGTGCCGCTCGTCGTGCTGCTGAGCGGCATCCTCAGCTTTCTCGTCATCTCCAGCTCGATCGGCCAGCTGGGACGGGTGGGCGCCACCGACCTGATCGGCAAACTCATGGTCGTGGTGATCGTGCGCGAGCTGGGGCCGATTCTGACCGCCCTGGCGGTAGTGGGACGGAGCGGCACCGCCATCACCGCGGAACTCGCGACCAACACCGTCATGGGCGAGGTGCGAGCGCTGGAAGGGCTCGGCATCGACCCGTTCCACTACCTGGTCCTGCCCCGGTTCCTGGGCTGCATGATCTCGGTCTCGGTGCTCATCGTGCTGTTCGATGTGGTTGCGCTCTACGGAGGATTCGTCGGGGCCAGCACCGCCGGCATGAGCGGCTCCCGGTACCTCTCGATCGTGCTCGAGAGTCTCACTACGCAGGACGTCATCCTCACGATTCTCAAGGGACTGACCTTCGGAGCCATTATCGGGCTGCTTCCCAGCTTCCAGGGACTCTCGGTCCGCCGCGGCCCCACTGAGATCCCCCAAGCGGTCATCCGCGGCACGGTGGGTTCCATCGTGCTCATCTTCGTTCTCTCCGCGATCTTCGTGGCGGTGCTGCAGTGACCGCGACGACGATGCTCTCGTTCGAGGGAGTCCCGCTGCTTCGCTTGAGCCGCGACACCTTCTCCCGACAGCCCAGCGGGGAGCGGGGCCCGCCGGCCCTGTTCGCGCTCGACGTCAAAGCCCACGAGACCGTGGTGGTGCTGGGCGACGAATCCAGCGGCGTGGACGCCCTCGGCGCGCTGGCCATGGGGCTGGAGCTGCCTCCATCGGGGCGTACGACCCTGCTGGGGACCGAAGTCAGGACACTGGATCGCCGAGGGCAACTCGCCTTCCGCAGGCGCGTGGGATACCTTCCCGCCGGAGACTGCTTGCTGCAGAATCTCTCACTACGCGACAACATCCTGCTGCCGCTGCGTTTCGGCAGCGACTTTCGAGAACGCGAAATCGAGGGACGAGTGGACGTGATCCTCGCCCAGCTGCGGATCGTGCGTGTAGCCGACGTGCGCCCGGCCCAGGCCGATCAGGAAGAGCGGCGGCGGACCGCCATGGCTCGGGCCCTCGCATTCGATCCCGAGTTGGTGATCCTGGAGCAGCCATTTGACGGCCTTCCCGACCGCGTAGCCGCGGAGCTGCTGGAGGTAGCGCGCGGCGGTGAGACCGCAGAAGGCAGCCGGCGGACCCTGTTCGTCACCGGCCAGGAACTTCCCACTCTGCTGCGCAGCCGGGTGGATCGGTTGGTCCGAGTCCGCAAGGGACAGGCTGAGGTAGTGAAAGCATGAAGCTGAGCCAACGGGGGAGCGACGCCCTGGTCGGGCTTCTGGTCCTGGCCGCGGGACTCGTGCTCGCGACTGCTTTTGTCATTACCCGGGGCTGGAACGAGCGGCGGATCACCGTGTACATGCTGAGCCCTTCCGTGCTCGACCTTAAGCAGGACACCCGGGTCCTGTTGCAGGGACTCCAGATCGGTGAGGTGGCCAGGATCTCCCCCAAGGTGGACAGCGTGATGGGTCCACCGGAATTCGTGGTGGCACTTCGGCTTCGTGAACGCTATCAGGACGGCACCCCGATCGTCCTCCCCCGGGCCACCCGCGCCGAGCTGATCCAGAGCGCGATCCTCGCCGGTGGCGTGGAGATTTCCCTCATCGTGCCACCCAACGCCCGCTTCGGCCGGTTGGAACCGGGCGATACGATCCGCGCCAAGGTTCCGCAGACCGCGGTGCAAACGCTCAAGGAAGTCGCCGATTCGCTGAAGACTCAGGTCTCCGACATCCTGCGCGACACCCGGAAACTCCTCGGCACACTCGATCACACCGCGGGCAGCATGGAAACCGAGATGCAGCGCACGGCGCCTGAGGTGCGCCAGACGCTCGCCGATGCCCGGGGCGTGCTGAATCAGTTGAGCCCGGTCCTCGCCACGGCCGACAGCCTCATGGGTGAGACCCGCGGACGGCTCGGCAGCCTGCACGACTCGCTCACGGCGACTCTTGTCGAGGCCCGGCAACTGATGAATAACCTGGATACTCTGGCCCACGCCGCGACACTGGTCGCGGTCGATAATCGGGAGCGGATCCGGCAGACTGCCGAGAACATCCGGGTGGTAAGCATCAAGATGGAGTACCTCATGGACCAGTTGAGCCGCCGTCCGCTCAAGGTCATCAGCGGCGTCAAGCCACTGGATCACGATTCGATCGTGGCCCAGTCGGACAGCGCGGCGGCCAAGAAATGAAGTTTCTGCTGCTTCACCTCCCATCCTGGACACCTGAACCCATAGGCCTTCCGCTGGCTCAGGAAGGAGTCGAGGTGCGCCAGGTGAATTCGGCGTCGGAGGTGGCTGCCGATCACCGTCCGACTGTTCTCCTGCTCGATGCCGTGGCGCGCTCTCATTTCACGCCCCACGCCCTGCTGGCCCTGCGCGATGCGGGAGTCGCGGTCCTGGCCCTCGGAGCAAACGGCGAAGAGGACGTGCCTCACGACTTGCCGGCCGAAGCACTCGCGGGCTTCGTCCGGGGACCGATCGGAGGGCGGCAACTGCTGGTCGGGCTTCGAAGCGCGCTGCTCGTGGCCGCGGCTCGCCAGGACACGCTTCGGGCCAAGGCGGAGACGGCGGCCCGGACCAGCGAGATCACCGAGCTCACCGATATCGGGATCCAGCTCACGACGGAGAAAGACTACAACAAGCTGCTGGACCTGATCCTGAACCAGGCCCGCCGCATCACCCAGTCGGACGCGGGGAGTCTCTACGTGGTGGAGACGGACGACCGGGGTGAGAAACGGCTGCGGTTTAAGCTCAGCCAGAACGACAGCCGGCCGGACATCCCCTTCGTCGAGTTCACCATGCCGATCGATCAGGCATCGCTCGCGGGATACGCCGCGTCCGAGGGCGAGCCACTCGTGATCGACGACGTCTACATGCTGCCGCCGGACGTGGAGTACGCTTTCAACCGCTCGTTCGACCAGCGCTACGGCTATCGAACCAAGTCCATGCTGGTCATCCCGATGGTGAATCACCACGGTGACGTCATCGGCGTCCTCCAGCTTATCAATCGAAAACGGGACTTGGCGGCGCGGTTGGCCTCTCCAGAGGCAGCAGACCGGCAGATCATTTCCTACAGCCCACATACGGTGAAAATCGTCCGGGCGCTGGCGGGCCAGGCGGCGGTGTCCATCGAGAACAGCCAGCTCTACGAAGCAATCGAGCGATTGTTCGAAGGGTTCGTGAAGGCTGCGGTCACCGCGATCGAGCAGCGCGACCCGACGACCTCGGGACATTCCGAACGGGTAGCGACCAGGACTGTTGCCCTGGCGACCCTGGTGGACCGGGTGGACGACGGCCCCTATCGCCTCGTGAACTTCACCCCGGAGCAGATCCGGGAAATCCGCTACGCCGGCCTGCTCCACGACTTCGGCAAGGTCGGCGTGCGGGAGCAGGTGCTGGTCAAAGCCAAGAAGCTCTACAATGAGAACTTGACCCTCATCCGCCAGCGCCACGCGTTCATCAGACGCAGCGCGCAATGGCGGTTTGAGAAGGAGCGGGCCGATTATCTCCTGGCCAATGGCACCAAAGGCTACGAAACATTTCTTCTGGACCTGGAGAGTCGCCACGAAGCGGAGATCGCTCTCACCGAACGTTTTCTCCGGGTGGTGCTCGAGTCCAATGAGCCGTCGCTCCTGGCCGAGGGAAATTTCGAGCAGTTGAACGAGTTCTCGACCCGGACTTTCGAAGACATGGACGGAAATCCGGTCCCGTTCCTGAGCGATCCCGAGGTCAGGATGCTGAGCATTCGAAAAGGGAGTCTGGACGAAGAGGAGCGGCTGGAGATCGAGAGTCACGTCACCCACACCTTCGACTTCCTGCGGCGCATCCCGTGGACCAGGGGGCTGAGCCAGATTCCCGACATCGCCCACGCCCACCACGAGAAGCTCAACGGACGGGGTTATCCACGGCGCATTGGGGGGGATGCCATCCCGCTGCAGACCAGGATGATGACGATCGCGGATATCTACGACGCGCTGACCGCGCAGGACCGTCCCTACAAGCGCGCCGTGCCCGCCGACCGTGCGCTGGACATCATGCAGGACGAGGTAAAGGGCGGAATGCTGGACTCACAGCTCTTCCGCCTGTTCGTAGACCACAAGCTATGGGAGAGGAGCGCGTGGACCGGGCCTATTCCCGGGTGAATCGTTGAAGCCCTATCGCGAGGCCCAGGTTGATAGGAACCGCGAGCGCCAGCAGTTGACCATTACCCTGAATCCAGCTCGGCAGGACCTTCCCCAGCAGACCCGCGATTGACAACAGGGCCATCCCCGTGGCGAGCGCGCGTGCCGAACTCGCGGGCCAGCTCTTCCCTCGCAGCACCGGGATGAGCAGGATCGCGACCGCGAGCGCCAACACGCTGAACTGCAGCACGTTTTCGTTGCGTCTCGCGATCACATGGTCGGTGAAGGCCCACATCCCGGCCAGGAGCGATCCCACTATTCCGGTGACCCAGGTCCAGGTCAGGCCGAGGGCGCCGAAGCCGACCCGGGCCCACCCTGAGCGGGCGCTGAGCCTGCCCAGAACGGCGAGCCCGACACCCAGAACCAGTCCCACGATCAGATAGTTCGGAACCCAGCGCGGCGGGGCGTCGAGCACGCGATACGCATTGCTTTCGTAAACTGTCTCCTCAGCCTTTACCAGCGGCACCATGTGACCTGAGTCGTCGGGAACTCGTACGGCCCGAAGATGTTCTCTCAGCTTGAACGGAAGGAACATCTCCTCCCACGCCGACAGGGGTTCGTCCGCTCCGCGGCCGGTGGCGATCTGAATCGCGGTGTAGATCGGGATGTCGTTGGTGGTGAGGCGCTGGGTGTGGAACCGAAAGGTGGTGCCGGCAGGCAGGCTTGAGGTCTGAGCCTTGATCGCCCCACCGACCGCCCGATCGAGCGCATCCCGGACCCGGGTCGAGCAGTTGTCGCGATAGTAGTCGTAGCGGTAGAACTTGTTCTCGTCCCGGGAATTCCAGACCAGGAAATCCCGCAGGGCGACTCGCTGCGCCGGAGTAAGATTCAGCTCCTGCCGCCAGACCGATCGCTGCGCCGCCCGGTACCGCGCCACGTCCAGATCGGTGTCGAACCCGGCCATCCAATAATTCATCCGACCCTGGACGAAGCGGAGCAGGAAATTCTCCTGCCGGAAGCTGAACATCCCGTAGTTGTAAGCGACGCTGGTGCCTTGTTGGTGGTCCTCCACCACGATGGCGTTGTGGCCGAAGCGTTCCCAGACTTCGCTGCCGGGGCCCATGGTGAGGACGGAGATGGA
>Ga0207648_10000071_pt1 | contig 95176 bp, 94 predicted proteins | sample KBSMisM32_FD_184310 | JGI IMG/M metagenome (GOLD analysis project Ga0207648, IMG submission 184310) | Miscanthus rhizosphere microbial communities from Kellogg Biological Station, Michigan, USA - KBS Miscanthus M3-2 (SPAdes) (version 2) | ecosystem: Host-associated > Plants > Roots >...
GCTATGGCGGCTCGCGGCCCGCGGGCAGTTCGATCGAGGACTATGCCGACCGCATCGCCGCGCTGCTGCGGTCCTTGAAGCTGAATAACCCCGATATCCTGGGCAACGGCTTCGGCGGGTTCATCTCCGTGGCGCTTGCCGCCGGGCACGGCGCCCTGGTGCGTCGCCTGATCGCGGCACCCGCGCTCGCCGCGTTTCCCGAGCCGGCCAAGCAGCCGCTGCGTGCCCTCGCCGAGCGCGTCGCGAAGGAGGGCATGTCGGGCGCGCTCGACGTGGCGATCCGCCGCATGTTCCCGGAACGGTTCATCGCCGCCAATCCCTCGGTCGTCGAGGAACGCAAGCAGGCGCTAATGAAAGCCGATCCGGCGTGCTTCCGCACCGCGTGCCTGGCGCTCGCTAGCCTCGATCTGTCGCCCGTCCTAGGCAATATCAAGAGTGAAACTCTCGTCATGGCCGGAAGCGAGGACGCTACCACGCCGCCAGCGCTCGCGCGCGAGCTCGCGGCGAAGATTCCCAATGCGAAGTTCCGCGTGCTGGAGGGCTGCGGGCATTGCCCGCAGATTGAGAAGCCGGCGCTCTTCGTGCAGGCGGTCGAGGAGTTTCTTTCCTAAGTCCGCCTAGTCGCCCTTGATCTTCGCCGAGCGGATGACTTCGGCCCATTTCTTCAGCTCGGTGCGCACCACGCGGTCGAGCTCCTCGGGCGAGCTCGCCACGGGATCGCCGGTCTGCTCGATCAGCTTGGCCCGCACCTCGGGCAGCTTCACGGAGCGCGCGATCTCCCGTTGCATCCGCGCGATCACGGACGGCGGCGTTCTTGCGGGAGCGAACATCCCGATCCAGGAGTCGACTTCGTAATCGGGCACCCCGAGCGCTTCGGCGACGGTGGGAATGTCGGGAGCGCCGGGCGAGCGCTTGAGCGTCGTGACGGCGAGCGGCGTGAGCCTGCCGGCGCGCACGTGGGTCATCACTATGGCTGCCGTAAGGATCAGCACCGGAACCTGGCCACCGAGCGTGTCGGTGATCGCCGGTCCGCCGCCCTTATAGGGCACGTGCAGAAGATCGGCCCCGGTCTTGAGCTTGAGGAGCTCTCCGGCGATGTGCGAAGGCGTGCCGTTACCCGCCGAGGCGAAAGACAGCTTGCCGGGCTGCGCTTTGGCGGCAGCGATCACGTCCTGCATCGATTTGTACGGCGTCGCTGGATTCGCCGCGATCAGCTGTGGAACGCTCATGATCAGCGACACCGGCGCGAAATCGCGCTCGACGTCGTAATCGAGCTTGTAGAGCAGAGGATTGATGGTGTGCGAGGAAAGCGTGACCAGGAACGTATAGCCGTCGGGCGCCGAGCGCGCCACGGCGCTGGTGGCGACGCTGCCGCCGGCGCCGCCCCTGTTCTCGACCAGGATCGGCTGCCCGAGCCCCTCGGACACGTGGTTCTGCAGGATGCGCGAAACCAGGTCTACGCTTCCGCCGGGCGGAAACGACACCACCCAGCGGATGGGCTTGTTCGGCCATTCCTGGGCAGCGGCGCTCGCCGCGGCGAAGAGGATTGCGAAGACGATGCTTTTCACGGCGGTGCTAGTATGCTTGGCGCCCCGGATCTCGAATACGCCGCAACTCCGCGGTTATTGCCCGAAACGCCATGGATGCATTGTCCGACGTTCTCAAGTCGGTCCGCCTCGAGGGCGCGGTGTACATCAACGCGGAGTTCACCGCGCCCTGGTGCGTGCAAGCGAAGTTCGGGCTGGCAAGCGTCCGGGCGCGACTTGCCGGTGCCGAGCAGGTGGTGTTTTTCCACTTCCTCACGGAGGGGAGCTGCAAGGTACGGCTCACCGACGGCGCGGAAGTGCTCGACGTGGCGGCTGGGGACCTGCTTCTGTTCCCAAGGGAAGAGAAGCACCTGATGGGGAGCGACCTGCACCTCGCGCCGGTAGAGGCCGCCACGCTGATCAGCGCCGATGCCGCGGCCACCACCGACCTGATCCAGATGCGCCATGGCGGCGGCGGCGCGGCCACGCGCTTTGTGTGCGGCTACCTCGCCTGCAGTCGCAGCCTGTGCCGCCCGCTTCTCGACACGCTTCCTCGCTTGCTCCGGATCCCGATTGGCGATGGACCGGAGGCGGCGTTGCTGCGCCACCTCTTGCGGGTCGGCGTGCGCGAATCCTCGGCCACGCGTCCGGGCACCGAGTCCATGCTCGCCAAATTGTCCGAGCTCATGTTCGTGGAAGCGATGCGCCGCTACGCCGAAAGCATGCCGCCCGGGGGCAAGGGCTGGCTCGCGGGCGTGCGCGATCCCCAAATCGGGCACGCCCTGGCGTTGCTGCACGCCGAACCGGACAGGACGTGGACGGTCGATGATCTGGCGCGCAAGGTCGCGCTTTCGCGCTCGGCCCTCGCCGATCGTTTCGCTGCGCTTGTCGGCGAGCCGCCCATCCAGTACCTGATGCGCTGGCGCCTTGCGCTCGCCGCGCAAACGCTGCGTTCGGCCGGGGATGCCATTGCACACGTGGCCGCGCAGACCGGCTACGAGTCCCTGACGGCCTTCAACCGGGCGTTCAAGCGGGAGTTCGGGATGCCGCCCGCGGCCTGGCGGCGCCAGGCGACCCGGCCCGCCCCCACATCAGGCAAGCAGGCGCGGTAGGCGGCAAATGGTGGACTTCGAATGGTGGACTTAAGCGCGAATTTTGCCGGTTCGATTCCAGAGTACTACGACAAATGCCTGGGACCAGCATGGTTCGAGGCCTTTGCTGCGGACTTGGCGCAGCGTCTTCCGGTCAAGCCGGCAAGCCATGTCCTGGAGCTCGCGTGCGGTACTGGCATCGTAACCCGGCGCCTGCGCGAGCGAATCGACCCGACGCTGCGCCTGGTGGCGAGCGATCTCAGCAAGCCGATGCTGAATTTCGCGCGCAGCAAGTTGATCGACTATGGCGGCATTGACTGGCGCGAGGCGGATGCAGCCAGCTTGCCGTTCGACGATGGCGAATTCGGCGCGGTCGTATGCGCGTTCGGGATCATGTTCGTGCCGGACAAGCGCGCGGCGGTCAGGGAGGCGCGCCGCGTGCTCAGGAAAGGCGGAATCCTCCTGTTCAACGTCTGGGATCGCATCGAGCACAATCGCCACGTTGCGCTGACGGCTGGCGTCATGGAGGAGCTCTTCCCGGGGGATGAAGAGCTGTCGTTCAGAAGGCTCTACCAGATGTACGATCCGGCGCTGCTGCGCGCGCTGCTAGCCGAGGCGGCGTTTCAGGAAGTGCGGATCGAGCAAAAGCAGATCGAGATCCACGGCGTGAGCGCGCGCAGCATAGCCACCGGGTTGATTCGTGGCAGTCCGCGGTCGCTTCTCATCGAGAAGCGCGGTGCCTCGCTCGACGAAGTGATAGAACGGATCCGCGCTGCGCTGGCGAAGGCGGGAGGCGACCCGTACAGCGGTCAGGCAAATGCAGTCATAGTCGAAGCGCGAGCGGCTTAATGCTCGTAGGAGCTCTGCAGCTCCTTCAGCTTCGCGCGCAGGAACGCCTCGCTCGTGACGCGCTTGCCGTCGTCGAGCACGATCTCGTAGGGCTTGCCGGACACGGAGCTGCGCGAGCCGCACAGGACGATGAAGTCCTCGGCTTTTTCGACCCGGTCGCCGGCCTCGCGCAGCTTGAGGCGCAAGTGATCCGCAGCCTTTTTCGCGTCGTAGGCGGAGCCGTTGCGGATGAATTTCGCGTTGCCGAGCTGCTCGACCGCCACGATGAGCTGCTCGATCTTGCGCGCTTCGACCGGGGAAGACACCGCGAAAGCGGCGCAAGCCCATACCGCGATCGTTCCTGCGAGAACCGAAAGGGCAGGGCGCACCGGTTCAGGACTGCATATACCCGTTGAGCTCGGGCGTGGTCAGCGAGCGCTCGAGGTAGCCGAAGCTGCCCTGTCCCTGCACCTCCTGCGCGGCGTCCACGAGCCCGCTCATCGCGGCGCGGTAAAGGGACGTGGCGAGGCTCACGCGCCGCACGCCCGCGGCCTCGAGCTCGGGTACCGTGAACGACTTGCCCTTGATGCCAGCCATGAAGTTCACCGGTTTCTTCAACGCTCCGCAGACTGCGCGCACCGCGGCGAGATCGGGAAGACCCGGGGCCATCAGGACGTCCGCACCCGCCTTCGCGAACGCCTGGAGCCGCCTGATGGTGTCGTCCAGGTCCGGCCTGCCGCGCAGGAAGTTCTCGGTCCTCGCCGTGAGAACGAACCCACTGGGAATGCGTTTTGCCGCTTCCGCAGCAGCGGCCACGCGTTCGACCGCATGCTGGAAGTCGAAGATCGGCTGGTCCTTGTTGCCGCTCGCATCCTCGATCGAGCCGCCTGCAAGCCCCACCTCGCCCGCGAGGCGGATGGTGTCGGCGGCGGCTGCCGGCGCGTCGGCGAAGCATTTCTCCAGATCGGCGGATACCGGGAGATCGGTTGCAATGACGATGGCGCGCGCGTGCGCCAGGGCCTCGTCGCGCGTCACGGCGCCGTCGCGCCGGCCGAGCGTTCCGGCGCAGGCCCCGCTCGAGGTGGCGAGCGCCTGGAAGCCGAGCCCGGCGAGGATGCGAGCCGAGCCGGCGTCCCAGGCGTTGGCGATGAGGAAAGCCCCTGGACCCTCGTGCAGCTTCCTGAACCGGAGCACCTTCTCAGCCGTTGCGATGGGCATGGGCAGTCCTAACGGGCGTTGAGGCGCTGGAGGCTGTCGATCCAGCGCGTGGTGATGCCGCGGATCCATTCCGAATCCGCCGGCCCTTCGTAGGCGGTGTGGACCGCGACGTTGAGCATCTTGCCTCGAACGAGCATCACGGTCGCGGTCGAGAGCATGTATTTCGGGGTTCCGCCGCGCGCCTGCGCCTGGATGCGCGCCCCGACCAGCACGCAGCGCAGATCGGCTTCGCGTCGCAGCTCGCTCAGCACGGCGGGTGCGCCTACCGGGCGCTTCTCGAAAAACTCCGCGAAGCTCTTGCCTGCCGGCATCCGCTCGCCCATCTCTCGTACCGCGGCCTCCGCCAGGTCGGCGAAGCGCTGCTCGTCCAGCCATTCGCGCTCGAGGTCGCGCGGCGTGACGGCGATCATGTAGCGGCGGAAGTCGGGCGGATCCCCGAGCGTGAACTTGCGCAGGTCGCCGTCGGAGATGGCGAAGAGCAGGATCCGGTTCGAGGGCGAGGTGAGCGTCTCGGCGAGCTCCTGCAGGCGGGGCGAGCCGGTGAAGCCGGTGTCGGCGAACCCGGGAGGCGCGTCGAGCCCCAGGCGCGCTTCGCCGACCTGGACCGCGAACGGTGCGGCGAGCGCGCCACCGAGGAAGAGCGAAGCGATGAGGGCGATGGCGACGCGCACGTGGGGCATTCTATATATCATTCCGGATTTCGGAGAAAGGCGCTTGGCGACGATCCTCGGCACGCTTCCCAAGGGAGAAAAGGTCGGCATCGCCTTCTCCGGAGGACTCGACACCAGCGCCGCCGTGCACTGGATGCGCGCGAAGGGCGCGATTCCGTACGCCTATACCGCGAACCTCGGCCAACCCGACGAGACCGACTACGACGCCATCCCGCGGCGCGCGCTCGCCTATGGCGCCGAGAAAGCGCGGCTGATCGAATGCCGGCCGCAGCTCGTCGCCGAGGGTATCGCCGCGATCCAGGGCGGCGCCTTCCACATCTCCACCGGCGGCGCCACCTACTTCAATACCACGCCGCTCGGCCGCGCGGTGACCGGCACGATGCTGGTGGTCGCGATGCGCGAGGACCAGGTGGGCATCTGGAGCGACGGCAGCACCTTCAAGGGCAACGACATCGAGCGCTTCTACCGCTACGGCCTGCTCGCCAATCCGCAGCTGCGCATCTACAAGCCGTGGCTAGACCAGCGCTTCATCGACGAGCTGGGCGGCCGCAAGGAGATGTCCGCCTACATGGCCAAGGCCGGGCTCGACTACCGGATGAGCGCCGAGAAGGCCTACTCGACGGATTCGAACATCCTCGGCGCCACGCACGAGGCGAAGGACCTCGAGTTCCTCGACAGGGGCATGGCCCTGGTGCAGCCGATCATGGGCGTCGCCTTCTGGCGTGACGATGTCAAGGTCAGGAATGAAAAGGTCACCGTGGAGTTCGACGAGGGCCAACCGGTGTCCCTGAACGGCCAGCGCTTTGCGGATCCGGTGAAGCTGATGGCGGAGGCCAATGCCATCGGCGGCCGGCACGGCCTCGGCATGTCCGACCAGATCGAGAACCGCATCATCGAGGCGAAAAGCCGCGGCATCTACGAGGCGCCCGGCATGGCGCTCTTGCACATCGCCTACGAGCGCCTGGTGACCGGGATCCACAACGAGGACACCATCGAGCAGTACCGCGGCAACGGGCGGCGGCTCGGCCGGCTGCTCTACCAGGGGCGGTGGTTCGACCCGCAGACCATGATGCTGCGCGAGACCGCCCAGCGCTGGGTCGCCAAGGCTGTCACCGGCGAGGTGGCGCTCGAGCTGCGGCGGGGCAACGACTACTCGATCCTCGACACGAAGAGCCCGAACCTCACCTACAAGCCCGAGCGCCTGACGATGGAGAAGGGCGAGGTCTACTTCACGCCGGGCGACCGCATCGGCCAGCTCACGATGCGCAACCTCGACATCATGGACACCCGCGACAAGCTGCGCGTCTACGGCGAGGCGGGCCTGTTAGGTGATTCGGCGAAAGACGAAGTGCCGCTGCTGGGCGGCGAAAAACCTAAGAAACGCTGAGCTTCACGCCGAAGCCGACCAGCATGGTGCCGGCGATGCGGTTGAGCCAGGCGGCGATGCGCGGGCTGGCGCGCATCCGGTCGGCGGCGAAGTGCGTGATCAGGATCACTACCAGGCAGTAGACGAAGGTCAGCACGGCGATCGTCAATGCCATCACGCCGAAGGTCAGCAGTCCCTGGTGCCGCGCCGGATCGACGAACAGCGGAAAAAACGCCATGTAGAAAACGATCGCCTTGGGGTTGAGGAGCGTAATGAGCATCGCCTGCTTGAAGAAGCGGCGCGGTTCCATTTTGAGGACCGGCGCATCGCCGGGCCTGGCCAGGATCATCCGGATGCCGAGGTAGGCGAGGTAGATCGCGCCGGCGTACTGAACAAGGCCGAACACGGCCGGGTTTGCCGTGAGGACCGCCGCGACTCCAGCGACGGCAAGCCACATGAGCACCTGGTCCCCGACGATGACGCCCAGCGTCGCCGCGAGCCCGCCGACGACTCGGCCCTTGCTGGTCGAGGTAATGATCGCCAAGTTGCCGACGCCGGGAATCGCCAGGAAGACGATCACCGCCACCACGAAGGCCCAGTAGTCCGCGACGCCGAACACCTATTTCTTTCCCAGAACCAGGAACTCGAGCAGCGCCTTCTGAGTGTGCAGGCGGTTCTCGGCCTCCTCCCACACCACGCTCTGCGGGCCGTCGATCACCTCGGCGGCGACTTCCTCGCCGCGGTGCGCCGGCAGGCAGTGCATGAAGAGCGCTTCGCGCTTCGCCGCCTTCATCATCTCGCCGTCGACCTGCCAGTCCTGGAAGTCTCTCTTGCGGGCCTCGTTCTCCGACTCGAAGCCCATCGAGGTCCAGACGTCAGTGGTGACGAGGTCCGCTCCGCGCGCGGCGTCCATCGGATCCGAAAACACTTCTGCGTTGCGGTTGAGGCGCTCTTTCTCCACCTCGTACCCGGCGGGTGTGGAAATGTGAAGCTTGAAATCGAACAGCGCCGCCGCCTGCAGCCACGTGTTGCACACGTTGTTCGAGTCGCCGATCCAGGCGACCTTCTTCCCCTGGATCGGCCCGCGCTGCTCGATGAAGGTATAGACGTCGGCCAGGGTCTGGCAGGGGTGGTACTCGTTGGTGAGGCCGTTGATCACCGGCACGCGCGAGTTCGCGGCGAAACGCCTGATGATGTCCTGCTCGAAGGTGCGCAGCATGATGACGTCGCACATCCGCGAGATGACCTGCGCCGCGTCCTCGACCGATTCGCCGCGGCCGAGCTGCGAGTCGCGCGTGAAGAGGTAGATGGCCGCGCCGCCGAGCTGGTGCATGCCGGCCTCGAACGACATGCGCGTGCGCGTCGAGGGCTTCTCGAAGATCATCGCGAGGGTGCGGTCCTCGAGCGGCCAGTAGCGCTCGTAGCTCTTGAACTTCGCTTTTATCCACCGGGTGCGCGCGAAGAGATGCTCGTGCTCCTCGCGCGAGAAATCGCTGAAATGCAGGAAATGCCGCAACCGCATGGCGTCAGGCCGCGGCGCGCTTTTCGAGGAAGGCCTCGAGCAGGGGCAGCAGTCGGGCGAGCACCTCGCGCGCCTCGGCCTCGTTCATGACGAGCGGCGGCAGCATCCGGACGACGTTGTCGGCGGTGACGTTGAGGACCAGGCCCGCGTCGAGCGCCTGCCTCACCAGCTCGCCGCAGGGACGCGCGAGCTCGACGCCGATCATGAGGCCCATGCCGCGCACTTCGACAATTCCGTCCCGCTTGGGAAAGCCGGCGCGGATCACTTCGCCGACCCGCGCCGCGTTGGCGAGCAGCCCTTCCTCCTTGATGGTGTCGATGGTGGCCACCACCGCCGTCATCGCGAGCGGGTTGCCGCCGAAGGTCGAGCCGTGGTTGCCGGGCTTGAACACGCCCCTCGCGCGCCCGCCGACGACGCAGGCGCCCACCGGCACGCCCGAGCCGAGGCCCTTGGCGAGCGGCACCACGTCGGGCAGGAAGCCGGCGTGCTGGTAGACGAACCACTTGCCGGTGCGCCCCAGCCCGCACTGCACCTCGTCGGACATGAAGAGCCACTGGTTGCGATCGCAGATCTCCTTCAGGCCGCGCAGGTATTCAAGGCGCGACACGTTGATTCCGCCCTCGCCCTGGATCGGCTCGACGAACACCGCCACCACGTTCTTGTTGTGCTCGGCCACCTGGCGCACCGCGTCGAGGTCGTTCAGCGGCACGCGCACGAAGCCCGACACCAGCGGCTCGAACCCGGCCTGCACCTTGCGGCTGCCGGTTGCGGAGAGGGTCGCGAGCGAGCGGCCGTGGAACGCCTTTTCCATCACCACGATCGCCGGCTCGGCGATGCCGCGCTCGTGGCCGTACTTGCGCGCCACCTTGATCGCGGCCTCGTTCGCCTCGAGGCCCGAGTTGCAGAAGAACACCTCGTCCAGGCCGGTGATTTCGGCGACGCGGTCGGCGGCGGCCTCCTGCGTCGGGATGCGCCACAGGTTCGAGGTATGGAGAACTCCGCTCGCCAGCCTTTCCGAAAGGGCCTTAGTCAATCTCGGGTGGTTGTAGCCAAGGGTGTTTACGGCGATCCCGGCGAGGGCATCGAGGTATTTCTTCCCGGCCTCGTCCCACAGCCACACGCCTTCGCCTCGCACGAACGCCACCGGCTGCCGGGCGTAGGTGTTCATGACGTGGCTCATGGCGTATCTCCCAATGAAAAACGGCGGCCCTGGCCGCCGTTCATCCAATGCTATCAAAAGAAATCGTGGTCTGTCCCTGATTTTGGCTCTAGGGAAGGCGTTGCAAACCCTTCTCCTCCTGAGGCTTGAGGACGCGCACGCAGGGGACGTAGCCCTCGTGCACGATGCCGTGCATCTCCATGCGCCGGGTCGAGCGCAGGAGGTCGGCGAGGTACTCGACTACTCCCGCGGTGATGAGCTGGCCCGGCACCAGCACCGGAATGCCGGGCGGGTAGGGCACGATCTGGTCCGCGCAGACCGTGCCCACGAGCTTGCGGTTGACCCGCTCGCGCTCGTCGAACACCGGCACCAGCTCGCCGCCGCAGTAGTAGGCGTCGCGCGGCAGGTAGCGCAGGCGGGTGAAGCCCGGGATCTCGGGGGTCTGCACCAGCCGCCGCGAATGGCGCCCCTCGCGCGCGATGCGCATCAGCGCGTCGTACAGGCGCGAGAGCTTGGAGCGGGTAGTGCCGATGGTGAAAAGCAGCGACAGGGTGTTGAAGGTCGACTTCTCGACCTGGATGTTGTAGCGCTCGAACAGCTCCTTCTGCAGGTCCTCGGCGGTGTAGCCGCAGCCCGAGATGTCGATCGTCACCTTGGTGGGATCGAGGCGGATACCGTCGCCCCTCACCTCGTCGGGCAGCAGGTCCTCGAGCTCGAGCACCCGGAACACCTTGGTGGAGTTGATGAGCCCGCGCGCCTCCTTCGCGAGCTCGAGCGTGCGCCCGAGAAGCTTATAGCCTTCCATCACCGCCTGCTTCCGCGCCACGTCGAGGCTCGCGATCAGCCCGTACTGCGGGCTGGTGGAGGTGTGCATGTTGAAGTTCTCGCGGAACAGGTGCTCGCGGAACCCCGGATCGTTGATGTGGATCATCGAGGCCTGCGAGAAAGCCGAGAGCACCTTGTGCGTCGACTGCGTCGCGTAGTCCGCGCCGGCCTCGAGCGCCGTCGGCCGGAACTCGGGATGGAAGCGCGCGAAGCCGTACCAGGCCTCGTCGATGATCACCTTGATCCCCTTCGCGTGCGCCGCCTCGACGATGGGCGCAAGGTCGTAGCGCAGGCCGTCGTAGGTGCAGGAGGTCAGGATCAGGGCCTGCGCGTCGGAATGCTTTTGAATTTCCTTGAGTAGGGTTTTCTTGGGAACAGGGCCGTAGAGGCCGTACTTCCTGTTGAGCGCTGAATCGAGGTAGATCGGATGCGCGCCCGAGAGCACCACGCCGTGGTGCACGCTCTTGTGGCAGTTGCGGTCGAGGAGCAGCTTCTCCCCCGGGGCGAGCAGGGTCTGGAAGATCACCTTGTTCGCGGTCGAGGTGCCGTTGGTGGCGAAGTATGTGCGCCGCGCGCCGAACGCCTTCGCCGCCATCGCCTGCGCCTCGCCGATCACGCCTTTCGGCTCCATCAGCGAGTCGAGCATGGGCACCGACACCGACAGGTCGGCGTCGAACACGTGCTCGCCCATGAACTCGTAGAAGTCGTTCACCCAGGCGCTGCCGCGCAGCGACTCGCCCGAGGAATGGCCCGGGGTGTGCCACTGGTCCTTCGCCATCCAGACGTAGCTCTTGAGCGCGTCGTAGAACGGGGTGCGCGCGCGCTCCTGGATCTGGGCGTTGAGGATGCGGTAGATGCCGCGGTAATCGCGCTCCTCGCGGTAGAAGTAGCCGTCGACCGACTCGGCGAACAGCGCATCGACCACGTCGTCTTCCTTCTCCTGCGCGATCAGGATGTAGACGTCGAGCTCGGGGCGAAAGCGGGTAATGCGCTGGACCAGCTCCAGCGCGGACATCTGCAGTTGCTTCTTGTCCTGCCTTTTTTCCTCGCCCCTCTCCTTGCCGTTGTTCCTGGACAGCGAGTAGAGCGTGTCGTCCACCAGCACCGCCTGCAGGTCGCCGTCGGACTCGATCACCGACAGCGCTTCCTTGGCGGTGGCTACACCGGTGAAGCTGATGCCGAGGGGATTGTCGAGCGCGCGCGCCGCGGCGTTGAGACCCTTGACGAACTCGCGCAGCACCAGGTGCTCATCGTTGATGACGAGGATGCGGCACGAGAGCTTGGGCATCAGGGCGCCTCAGTATAATGGCGCATGCCCGAGCCCCGCCGCATGCCCGAGCGCGCCAGGCTCGCCCGGCTTCAGAGTGCTACTTCAGGTTCTTGAGCGCGTGCGCGAGCCGGCTCTTGTGGCGGTCGCCCGCGTTCCGGTGCAGCACGCCCTTGGCGACCACGCGGTCGATGATGCGCTGCGACTCGCGCAGCACGCCTTCCGCAGCGGTCCGATCGCCCCCCGCCACGGCCTTCTTCACGTTCTTGATCGCCGTACGCACGGCCGTGCGCAGGCTCATGTTGTGCACGCGGCGTACCTGCGCCTGGTGCGCGCGCTTGCGCGCGGACTTCGTGTTAGCCATGGATTCTATGCCCTCAGAAGGGGCGGGAGTTTAGCATGAACGGCTCGCGCGACGCATGAACCTGTTGCGCGCTCTGGTGGCAGTGAGCGGCTTCACGTTCGTCAGCCGCATCCTCGGCTTCGCGCGCGATTTCATCATCGCCCGGGCGTTCGGCGCCAGCCTCGCCACCGACGCCTTCTTCGTGGCGTTTCGTCTGCCGAACCTGCTGCGGCGGCTGTTCGCCGAGGGGGCCTTCTCGCAGGCGTTCGTTCCGATGCTGGCCGAGCAGAAGAACAAGAGCTCTCTGGAGGAGGTGCGCTCGCTCATCGACCGGACCGCGACCCTGCTCTTCCTGGCGCTGGTCCTTACCGCGCTGCTCGGCATGGCCCTCGCCCCCGTCGTGGTCTACATCTCGGCGCCCGGATTCGCCTCCGACCCGGCGAAGTTCGGCCTGACCGTGACGATGCTGCGCATCATTTTTCCGTACATCGTGTTCATCTCGCTGGTGGCCTTTGCCGCGGGGGTGCTGAACACGTGGAATCGCTTCTCCGTGCCGGCGATCACGCCGGCGCTGCTCAACGTGTCGTTCATCGTCGGCGCGCTTTTTTTCGCCGACCGGTTCGATCCGCCGGTACTGGTGCTGGCCTGGGCGGTGTTCGGCGGCGGCGTGCTGCAACTCGCCTTTCAGATTCCTTTCCTGGCCAAGTTAGGGCTGCTGCCGCGCTGGCGCCTCGACCTCCACCATCCCGGGGTGAGGCGGATCCTGAAGCTCATGGGGCCGGCCGCCTTCGGCGTCTCCATCAGCCAGATTTCGCTGGTGATCAATACGATCTTCGCTTCCTTCCTCGTGACCGGAAGCGTGTCGTGGCTCTACTACGCCGACCGGCTGATGGAGTTTCCGTCCGGCATGCTCGGCGTCGCCCTGGGGACCATCCTGCTGCCGAGCCTGTCGAAATATCACGCCGACGCGAACCACGACGAGTACGCCCGGCTGCTCGATTGGGGCTTGCGCGTCACGGTGCTGCTCGCGGTCCCGGCGACCGTGGCGCTCGCGGTGCTTGCCCTGCCGCTCATCGCCGCGCTGTTCCACTACGGGCGGTTCACGGCCGAGGACGCCTGGATGACGCGCCAGGCCCTCATGGCCTACAGCGTGGGCCTGGTCGGCATCATCATGGTCAAGATCCTCGCCCCGGGCTTCTACGCGCGACAAAACATCGTGACCCCGGTCAAAATCGGCATTTTGACCCTCGTGGCGACCCAGGCCCTGAACCTCGCCCTGATCGGTCCCCTCAAGCACGCTGGCCTCGCGCTTGCCATCAGCCTCGCGGCCTGCATGAACGCGGCATTGCTTTACCGCGGGCTGCGCAAGAACGGCTCGTACAAGCCGGCTCCTGGCTGGCCGGTCTTCCTGCTGAAAGTCGGCGCGTCGGTGGGCTTCATGGCCATCGTGCTCTTCACTACCATGGGCGAGGCGAAGTGGTGGCTTGCCGCGGGTTGGGAGAGGAAAATTCCCGCGGTGACCGGATTGGTGATCCTGGGCGTCGCGGTCTACGCGGGGTGCCTGCTCGCCTTTGGCTTCAGGCCGCGAGATTTCTCGCGCCGGGCGGCAGGATGAGCCTCGAGCGCTTCGCACGCGAGGTGAGGCGCGAGGAGCGCGACATCGACCTGGCGCAGGCCTGCCTGCTGATCGCGCAAGACCCCTACCCGGAGCTCGACGTCGCGCGTTACATGGACGAAATCGAGCGCATGGCGCTGCGCCTGCGCGCGGGCATACCCGAGGGTATGGACCTCGAAGAGCGCATCGTGGCGTTGAACGAGTTCCTGTTCGGCGAGCTGGGGTACCGCGGAAACACGCGCGACTACTACGATCCTCGGAACAGCTACCTGAACGACGTGCTCGACCGCAGGATCGGCATCCCGATCACCCTTTCGGTGCTCTACATGGAGCTTGGCCGGCGCGTCGGGCTCGCGGTCGACGGCGTGTCGTTTCCCGGGCATTTCCTGGTGCGCGTGCAGCTGCGCGGCGGCGTGATCGTGCTCGACCCGTTCGCCGGCGGGGTCCCGCAATCCGAGGCGGAGTTGCGCGCCCGGCTGAAGCGCGTGATCCCGGAAGGGGTCGCCGACGGCGTGCCGGTGGCCGAGCTGCCGCTCGACCAGTTCCTCGAGGCGGCGAGCAAGCGTCAGATCCTGCTGCGCCTGCTGCGCAACCTGAAGACCATCTACCGCGACGCCGACAAGCCCGAGCGGCAGCTCGAGGTGCTGAACCGGATGCTCGCCGTCACGCCCGAGGCCGCAGCCGAGCTGCGCGACCGCGGCCAGGTCTACCAGCGGCTGGAGTGCTGGCAACCGGCGCTGAAGGACTTCACCGAGTACCTCGAGCGCGAGCCCGATGCCTCCGACGTCGACGACGTGCGCGTCAGGATGATGGAGCTGCGAGCGCTCTGCTCACGGATGAGCTGACTTGTTTAGAATGCCATCCGCCCTTTCATCTACCAGAGGACAGAGGAGAACATGACACGTAGAACATTTCTGAAGCGCGCGGCGGCCGGCGTCGCGGGCGGCACGCTCGCCGCCCCCGCCATCGCGCAGTCGCAGCCGACCATCACCTGGCGCATGCCGACAAGCTGGAGCAAGAGCCTGGACACGCTGTACGGCGGGGCCGAGCAGATCTGCAAGCGGGTCGGCGAGATCACCGACGGCAAGTTCCAGATCCGGGCGTTCGCCGCCGGCGAGATCGTGCCGGGGCTGCAAGTGCTGGACGCCGTGCAGGCCGGCACGGTGGAGCTCGGACACACCGCGCCCTACTACTACTTCGGCAAGGATCCGGCGTTCGCCTTCGGCACCGCGATCTGCTTCGGCGGCAACATGCGACAGCAGACGGCGTGGTGGCACTTCGGCGGCGGCTCGGAGGCGATGGCGCCGCTCTTCAAGGACTACGGCTGCATCGGAATTCTGTCGGGGAACACCGGCTGCCAGATGGGCGGCTGGTACCGCAAGGAGATCAAGTCGGTCGCGGACCTGAAGGGGCTGAAGATGCGCATCGGCGGCATGGCGGGCCTGATCGTGGCCAAGCTTGGCGTGGTGCCGCAGCAGCTCGCCGCTCCCGACATCTATCCAGCGCTGGAAAAAGGCACCGTGGACGCCGCGGAGTGGGTCGGACCGTACGACGACGAGAAACTCGGCTTCAACAAGGTTGCCCAGAACTACTACACGCCGGGCTACTGGGAAGGCGGCCCGATGCTCATGACCTTCGTGAACGAGAAGAAGTGGAACGAGCTGCCCAAGCCCTACCAGGCGGCGCTGCAGGCGGCCTGCGGCGAAACCAACTCGTGGATGATGGCGAAGTACGACGCCCAGAACCCCGAGGCGATGAAGCGCCTCCTCGCGAGCGGCACGAAGCTGCGCCGCTTTCCGCAGCCGGTGCTGGAGGCGGCCGAGAAGGCCGCCTACGAGCTCTACGACGAGCTCAAGGGCAAGAGCAAGCACTGGGCGCGCATCTACCCGCAGTGGCTCAAGTTCAGGGACGAGCAGTTCCAGTGGTTCCGCGTGGCCGAGGGGACCTACGACAACTACGTGAGCAATTCGAAGGTGAAGCACGGCTAGCCGCGCGAGCCGCGGCCAGAAAAGCCTCGCTCATGCGTGGCTTTTTTTTGCGGCCGCCTAGCGGCCCTGCTTGTACTGCTTCTCGAAGTCGTCTTCGCTGCCGGGCTGCGAGCCCGAGTCGTCCGGCGGCAGGACGATCTCGATCTTGCTCGGGTCGACCTTCGGCCCGCTGTCGAGGAACGCGGTGACGAGACCCGGCCAGAAGATGACGATCGCCACCATGATCACCTGCAGCACCACCCACGGGATCGCGCCCCAGTAGATCTGCGAGCTCTTCACCTCGCGCGAGGCGATGCCTCGCAGGTAGAAGAGGGCAAAGCCGAACGGCGGGTGCATGAACGAGGTCTGCATGTTCACGCACAGGAGCACCCCGAACCAGATCAGATCGATCCCGAGCTTGGTCGCCACCGGTGCGAGGAGCGGGATGATGATGAAGGCGATCTCGAAGAAGTCGAGGAAGAACGCGAGGAAGAATACGAACAGGTTGACGAAGATCAGGAAGCCGACCTTGCCGCCGGGCAGGTGCAGCAGCAGGCCCTCGATCCACAGGTCGCCGTCGACGCCGCGGAACACCAGCGTGAAGATGGTCGAGCCGATGAGGATGAAGATCACCATCGCGGTGAGCCGCATGGTCGACTGCGACGCCTGGCGGATCAGATCGCGCAGCGCGGTGATGCGCACCGCCTCCCACATGACGACCGCGAGCGCGATGTAGCAGACGACGAAGATCGGCGCGCGGATCCGGTCGAGCGCCGTGGTCGCCGTCGACAGGAGTCCGGCGGGCATCCAGTCGCTCTGCCACACCACCGTCGCGGGCACGGTCACGATCGCGAGCGCCGCGGCGCCGATCCAGGCCGCGACCTTGGCGTGGCGCGAGAACTCCGGGCGGTGCAGAACGGCGAGCACGATCGCGCCGACCATGCCCATCGCCCCGCCCTCGGTCGGCGTGGCGAGGCCGAGGAAGATCGTGCCGAGCACGAGGAAGATCAGCACGAGCGACGGGACGATGCCCCACAGGCAGCGCTTGACGAGCGGCCAGCCATGCATCGTGAGCGACTCGCGCGGAATTCCCGGCACCCATTTCGGCTTGAAGATGCTCACGCCCAAGGTGTACAGGCAGAAGAGCAGCACCTGCACCAGGCTCGGGCCCCAGGCTCCCAGGTACATGTCGCCCACCGAACGGCCGAGCTGGTCGGCGAGCACGATCAGCACGAGGGACGGGGGGATCAGCTGGGTGATGGTGCCTGACGCGGCAATCACGCCGGTGGCGTAGCGCATGTCGTAGCCGTAGCGCATCATGACCGGCAGCGAGATGAGGCCCATTGCGATCACCGAGGCCGCCACCGTGCCGGTGATAGCGCCGAGGATCGCGCCCACCACGATCACCGCGTAGCCCAGGCCACCCCGGACCGGACCGAAGAGCTGGCCCAGCCCGTCGAGCAGGTCCTCGGCCAGCCCGCAGCGCTCCAGGATCGCGCCCATCAGGGTGAAGAAGGGAATCGCGAGCAGCGTGTCGTTGGCGAGGATGCCGAACACCCGTTCCGGCAAGGCCTGCATCAGCTGGAAGCCGAAGAAGCCCTGCTCGATGGCGATGAAGCCGAAGAACAGGCCGACCGCGGCGAGCGAGAACGACACCGGGTAGCCGATCAGCATGAACACGACCAGGCCGCCGAACATCAGCGGCGCCATCAAGTCGTGGGGTATCAAGCAGCCGTCTCCTGGCGGTCGTAACGTCTCACTGCAAAGGCCTCTCGTAATGCAAATCCGCCTTCATATGGCCGGTAAGCATTGCGAAGCGCTTAATCAGCTCGGAGAAGCCCTGCAGGCTGAGCAACGCGAACCCGATCGGCAGGAAAATCTTGATCGGCCAGCGGATCAGGCCGCCGGCGTTGCCGGAGTACTCCCCCTCGACCCAGGAGTTGTGGAACACCGGCCACGACAGGTAGGTGAGGATCAGCGCCGCCGGCAGAAGAAACAGGATGCCGCCGAAGATGTCGACGCCGATCTGCTTGCGCGTCGAGAGATTGCTGTAGACGATGTCGACCCGCACGTGCTCGTTTTTCTTGAGCGTGTAGGAAGCGCCGAGCATGACGACCGCGCCGAACATGTACCACTGGATCTCGAGCCAGGCGTTCGAGCTCAGGCTGAACGCGTAGCGCGAAAACGCGTTTCCCGCGCTGATGAGGCAGGACAGGAACACGAGCCAGTCGGCGATCCAGCTCAGCTTCTCGTTGACCGCGTCGATCGCGCGCGACAGCGCGAGCAAACCCTTCATGACTCCTCCTCCGGGCGAGATACTACCGAACTGCCCTCAAGCCGCCAGCGTCAGATTCGCGTCAGTTGCCCGATCCGTGGCTCACCGCGCGTGCCTGCACCGCGGAGCGCAGGCCGGACCTCAGGCCGAGCGCGAAGAAAACCTCCGCGCAGAGGAAGATCGGCGCGATGAAGATCTGGAACAGGTTGTCGACCAGCGCGGGCTTGCGGCCCTCGAACACGTGGCCGACGAGCTGCAGGATCCAGCCGCCGACGAAGGCCGCCCCGAACCAGATCCAGGCGTGCGCCGCGCCGCCGGCTGCGAGAAGCTCGGCGAGCCAGATGAGCGCGCCGAGGACGACGAGCATCGCCACCGCGAGCGCGAAGTCGAGGACGAAGTAGTACGCGAGGAGCGCGGCGGCGACCAGCATGGCCGGGGTGACGCTGAACCCCGCCAGCTCGAAGCGATGGAGGCTCAGGGGAACCAGAAGGGCGAGCATGATGAGCGGCACGCCCAGGAAATGCGTCGCCCTGTTGCGCGGGTCGCGGTGGTAGGCCGCGTAAATCGCCATCTCCTGTTCGAGGGTCTTCACAAAAGCACTATAATTCATGGTTTTAACCGAGTCCATGGTCGTCACGCACGGCTCTCTGCAGCGCGCCCCGGGCCGGTGTGCACTGACGATCGGCAACTTCGACGGCGTGCACCGGGGACACCGCGCGCTCATCGAGCGCGTCGGGGCGAAGGCGCGCGAGCTGGAGCTCGTTTCGTGCGTGCTGACCTTCGAGCCGCACCCGCGAGAATTTTTCGACCCGAAGGCCGCGCCCGCGCGGCTCACCCGGCTGCGCGACAAGCTAGAGCTGATCGAAGCCGCCGGCGTCGAGCGCGTGCACGTGGCGCGCTTCGACCGGCGCTTTGCATCGATGTCGGCGGAGCGTTTCGTCGAGGACGTGCTGGTGAACGGGCTCGCCACGCGCTGGCTCCTCGTCGGACGCGACTTCCGGTTCGGCGCGCGGCGCGCGGGCGACTACACGGCGCTCGCTCTCGCGGGCACCCGGCACGGATTCGAGGTCGAGTCGATGGCCGACGTCTTGTTCGAGGGGGTGCGGGTTTCGAGCTCCGCGGTGCGCGCCGCGCTCGCGGCGGGGGAGCTCGACACGGGCGAGCGCCTGCTCGGGCATCCGTATACCATCAGCGGCCGCGTGGCCCACGGCGCGAAGCTCGGCCGCAGCCTCGGCTTTCCGACCGCGAACATCGTGCTGCGGCGCCCGCCGCCGCTCTCGGGCATCTTCGTGGTGGAGGTCGACGGCTTTGGCCCCGGCGTGGCGAGCATCGGCAGGCGTCCCACGGTGAACCCGGTGCCGCTGCCGCTGCTGGAGGTGCATCTCTTCGACTGGGAGCGCGACCTGTACGGCGAGCACCTGCGGGTGCGCTTCCTGAAGAAGCTGCGCGACGAGCGAAAGTACGACGGCCTCGACGCGCTCAAGGAGGCCATCGCGCACGATGCGCGGCAGGCCCGTGACTACTTCGTGAACCATGGCTGACTACAAAGACACGCTCAATCTTCCCGAAACGCCGTTTCCCATGCGCGGCGACCTCGCCAAGCGCGAGCCCCAATGGGTGAAGCAATGGCAGGAGAAAGGTACCTACCGGCGCCTGCGGCAGATCGCGAAGGGCAGGCCGACTTTCGTCCTGCACGACGGGCCGCCCTACGCGAACGGCGACATCCACATCGGCACGGCGGTCAACAAGATCCTCAAGGACATGGTGGTCAAGTCGAGGTCGCTTGCCGGCTTCGACGCGCGCTACGTGCCGGGCTGGGACTGTCACGGCATGCCGATCGAGGCGCAGATCGAGAAGAAGTACGGCAAGAACCTGTCGACCGCGGAAACGCAGCGGCTGTGCCGCGCGTTCGCCACCGAGCAGATCGCGATCCAGAAGACGGGCTTCCAGCGGCTTGGCGTGCTCGGCGAGTGGGACAACCCCTACCTCACCATGGCCCCCGGCAACGAGGCGAACGAGATCCGCCTGCTCGGGATCCTGCTTGCCAAGGGCTACGTCTATCGCGGCTTGAAGCCGGTGAACTGGTGTTTCGACTGCGGCTCGGCGCTCGCCGAGGCGGAAATCGAGTACGAGGACCGCAAAGATCCGGCCGTCGACGTCGCCTTCGCACTATTGAAGGACGATCTTCCCAAGCTGGAAGGCGCTTTCAAGGCGAGAGCAACCAAGCAGGTGTACGCGGTCATCTGGACCACGACGCCCTGGACGCTGCCCGCCAACCAGGCGCTGAACGTTCATCCTGACTTCACCTACGACCTCGTGGAAACCGCCAAGGGGCTCCTCATCCTCGCGGATGAGTTGCGCGAGGCCTGCCTGAAGCGCTACGGCCTGGAAGGCAGGGTCGCTGGGAAATGCAAGGGCAAGGACCTGGAGAAAATCCGCTTCAAGCATCCCTTCTATGACCGCCTGGCGCCGGTCTACCTGGGCGAGTACGTCACTACCGAGTCCGGTACGGGCGTCGTGCACTCGTCGCCGGCATACGGGGTCGAGGACTTCGACTCCTGCCGACGCTACGGCATGAAGGACGACGAGATCCTCACTCCGGTGATGGGCGACGGGAAGTACGCATCGTCGCTGCCCCTCTTCGGCGGGCTCTCGATCTGGGACGCGAATCCGAAGATCGTGAAGACGCTGGAGGAGAAGGGCGCCTTGCTCGCGGTCGACTGGAAGCACGTGCACAGCTACATGCACTGCTGGCGCCACAAGACGCCGCTGATCCTGCGCGCCACCAACCAGTGGTTCGCCTCCATGGACAAGAAGGTGGCCGGAGAAGCCGGCCCTGACAATCGTATTCACGGCGAATCGCTGCGCGAGTGCGCATTGCGCGCGATCGACGCGACGCAGTTCTTCCCGAGCTGGGGCAAGGCGCGCCTGCACGGCATGATCGCCAACAGGCCGGACTGGACGCTATCGCGCCAGCGCCAGTGGGGCGTGCCGATGCCGTTTTTTCTGCACAAGGAAACCGGCGCGCTGCACCCCCGCACGCAGGAGCTGCTCGAGGCGGTGGCGCAGCGGGTTGAGAAAGGCGGCATCGAGGCCTGGCAGGGCATCACCGCGGAAGAACTGTTGGGCGCGGATGCTCCCAACTACGAGAAGAGCCGGGACACGCTCGACGTCTGGTTCGACTCGGGCAGCACTCACTTCACCGTGCTGCGCAACTCGCACAAGGAGCAGTCGACCTATCCCGCCGACATGTACCTCGAGGGCTCCGACCAGCATCGGGGCTGGTTCCATCTCGCGCTCCTCACCGGCTGCATGCTCGACGGCCGGGCGCCCTACAACAGCCTCCTCACGCACGGCTTCGTCATCGACATGGAAGGCCGCAAGATGTCGAAGTCCAAGGGCAACACCACCTCGCCGCAGGAGATCTCGAGCACGCTCGGCGCGGAGACCCTGCGCCTGTGGGTGGCTTCGAGCGACTACAGCGGCGAGCTCACGATCTCGAACGAGATCCTGAAGCGCGTGGTGGAGAGCTACCGGCGCATCCGCAACACGCTGCGTTTCCTGCTCGCCAACGTCTCCGACTTCGACCCGGCGAAGCACGCGCTGCCGGCGGAGAAGATGGTGGAGATCGACCGCTACGCACTCGCCATGACCGCGCAGATGCAGGAGCAGGCGGCGGCCGACTACGCGCGCTACCAGTTCCACCTGGTGGCGCAGCGCCTGCAGAGCTTCTGCTCCGAGGACCTCGGCGCCTTCTACCTCGACATCCTCAAGGACCGCCTGTACACGAGCGGCGCCGATTCGACAGCGCGGCGCTCGGCGCAGACCTCGCTTTACCACATCACGCACAGCCTTGTGCGCTTGATGGCGCCGATCCTGTCGTTCACCGCCGAAGAGCTGTGGCAGGTCTTCACCGGGAAGAGCGACGACAGCGTGTTTTTCCAGACCCTGCACGAGATCCCGGCGCCGCCCGACGCGCCGGCGCTGGAGGCGAAGTGGAAGCGCCTGCGCGAGCTGCGCGAGCCGGTCCGCAAGCAGATCGAGGAGCTGCGCATCGAGGACAAGGTCGGCGCTTCGCTGCAGGCCGAGGTGGACTTGCGCGCAGAGGGCCAGGACTACGAGTGGCTGGCAAGCCTTGGCGAGGAGCTCAAGTTCCTGCTCATCACCTCGGCCGCGCGAGCTCATCAGGGGAATTTTTCCGTTGAAGTGAGACCCAGTACCAACGCCAAGTGCGACCGCTGCTGGCATTACACGCCCGATGTCGACGAAGAGGGCCTGTGCGCGCGCTGCAGGTCGAACCTGCGCGGGCCGGGGGAGACGCGCCGCCATGTCTAAGTCGGCTCCCTGGTTCGCCGGCGCTGCCGCCATCGTGCTCGCCGACCAGCTTACGAAGTGGCTGGTGCTCGCGCGCTTCGCGCCCGGCGAGCGCCTCGAGCTCACCAGCTTCTTCAACATGATTCTGGTGTTCAACAAGGGCGCGGCGTTCAGCTTCCTCGCCGCCGCGCCGGGCTGGCAGACGCCGCTGCTCGCCGCTTTCGCGCTCGGCGCCGCGCTGGTCGTCTCGGTGCTGCTGCTGCGCTCGCCGCAGCGGCGCATGCTGTGCGCGGGGCTCGCGCTGATCCTCGGCGGCGCGCTGGGCAATCTCGTCGACCGCCTGCGCTTCGGCCAGGTGGTGGACTTTCTCGATTTCCACGCCGCCGGCTGGCACTGGCCGGCGTTCAACGTCGCCGACTCGGCGATCACGCTCGGCGCGGCGCTCCTGATCCTGGACGGCTTGCGCCGCCATGAAAAGCGGGCTGGCGCTCCTTCTTAAGGCGCTCGCCTTTGCGGCGCGCAAGCACCGGGACCAGCGGCGCAAGGACGCCCAGGCTTCGCCCTACATCAACCACCCCATCGCGCTCGCCGACGTCCTGGTGAACGAGGCCGGGGTGACCGATGTCGAAGTGCTCTGCGCGGCGCTGCTTCACGACACCATCGAGGACACCGAGACCACGCCCGGGGAGCTGGAACGCGAGTTCGGCCGCGAAATCGCCGAGATCGTGCTCGAGCTCACCGACAACAAGATGCTCAAGAAGCGCACCCGGAAGCGGATGCAGGTGGCGCACGCGGCCGGCGCGAGCCGCGGAGCCAAGCTGGTGAAGCTCGCGGACAAGATCTGCAACCTGCGCGACGTCACCGCCAGGCCGCCGGCGAACTGGGACCTCGAGCGGCGCCGCGAGTATTTCGACTGGGCGAAGACGGTGGTCGATCGCCTGCGCGGCGCCGATTCGCGGCTCGAAGCGGCGTTCGACCGCGCCTACGCGCAGCGCCCCGAATGAGAGAGAATGAAGCGATGGAAGTGATGCTTGCCAGCCCGCGCGGCTTCTGCGCCGGCGTCGAGCGCGCGATCGAGATCGTCGAGCGCGCGCTCGAGCTGCGCGGTGCGCCGATCTACGTGCGCCACGAGATCGTGCACAACAAGTACGTGGTCGAGAACCTGCGCGCGAAGGGCGCGGTGTTCGTCGAGGAGCTGGACGAGGTGCCCGCCGGCGCCACCGTCATCTTCAGCGCGCACGGCGTGTCGAGGGAAGTGCGCGCGCAGGCCGAGCGGCGCGGCCTCAAGGTGTTCGATGCCACCTGCCCGCTCGTCACCAAGGTGCATGTCGAGGTGACCAAGATGCTGCGCGAGGGCTACGAGATCGTGATGATCGGCCACCGCGGCCACCCCGAAGCCGAAGGCACCATGGGCCAGGCCGCGGGCGGCATGCATCTCGTCGAGACGGTGGCGGACGTCGCCGCGCTGCGGCCGGCTTCCGGCAAGCTCTCGTACGTCACGCAGACCACGCTCTCGGTCGACGACGCCGCCTCGGTCATCGCCGCGCTCAAGGCGCGCTTTCCGCGCATCGTCGGGCCGAAGAAGGACGATATCTGCTACGCCACGCAGAACCGGCAGGACGCGGTCAAGTTCATGGCGCCGCAGTGCGACGTGGTGATCGTGGTCGGCTCCCCCAACAGCTCCAACTCCAACCGGCTGCGCGAGGTTTCCGAGAACATGGGCGTGCCCGCGTACCTCGTCGACAACGCCTCGGACCTGCGTGCTGAATGGATCGACGGCAAGCGCCGCGTCGGCATCACCGCCGGCGCTTCCGCGCCCGAGGTGCTGGTGGAGGAGCTGATCGCGCGCCTGAAGTCGCTCGGCGCGAAGAGCGTGCGGCCGCTCGAAGGAATCTCCGAGAACGTGGTGTTCACGCTGCCGCGCGGGCTCGCGCCGCGCGGCTAGCGCGGCCCGCTCAGCAGTCCTGGCCGGTGCTCTGCCAGGTGCCGTTCGGGCTGCACTCCATGAACTTGCCCTGCATGCACATGCGAGTGCCGGAGGGCACCATGCGCCCGTCCAGCTCGCACTTCGCGAGGGTGCGGCCCTGGGCGAGGACCCAGGGCAGCGGCTTCGGCTCGGCCGGCGCGTTGCTCCAGGCGGCGAGCGAAAGCAGCGCCGCGCACGTCAGTTGGATCGTTCTCATCGTGGTCTCCTTGTCTTGATCCCGATGCGGTCGGGAGCGTCGTAGGCGTTGGGATTGTCCGGCCGGGCGCGCGTCGCCTGCTCCGCGCTCGCCGGCAGGGGAGAGGGCTCGCCGAAGCGCACCTCGAGCGCGATCTGGCTTTTCACCGCCGTGCCATCCTTGCGCCCCGGAGTGAAGCGTGCCTCGCTGAAAGCCTCTACGGCCGCCTGCTCGAACTCGCCGGCCGGTTCGGCTTCGGTGATGTCGACCGCATCCACCGCGCCGTGCTCGTTGATGTACAGGCGCATCTTCACGCGGCCGGTGGCGGAGGCGCCGCTCGGAAAGCTCGGCTCGATCGCCGCGAGCGGGAGCGGCCGCTCGGTCAGCTCCGCGGCCGGAAGGTAATACGGCTTCGGCAGAGCGGCACCCGTCGTCGCATCGCCGGCTCCCCGCGCGGGACGGGTTGCAGCGGCCGTCTTGTGGGGCGCCGGCACCGGCTGCGCGCGCAGCGTGGCCAGAAGAGCGTCCGGCTTCGCGGCCGGAGCGCGGCTTCCCGGCAGCCAGCCTCCCGCCACCAGCGCCAGCGCCGCTGCGAGCGCGGCGTGGATCGCGAGCGACGCGGCGAAGGCGGTAGGGAGCCGGGCTCCCTGGAGGGCGAGCGTCATTGATCGCCGACCAGCTCCCGCCACGTCACCCGGCGCCCGGAGAATGCCGTGGCGGCAATCGGCGGCGAACCCTTCACCGGGTTGCCTCCGTCCACGGGCGGGGCGAGGATGGCGCAGTTGGCGCCCGGGCTGCACACGATGCTCTGGCCGGCGAGCATCGCGTTGTTGTACTTCTTGCTCGCCATGGTGTTGCCCGGCGCCGGCACGAAGCCGCCGGTGGCGAGATCGAAGAAGTTGAACCACGCGTAGCCGCCCGCGGTGCAGGTGTCGGCCGTCGGCACGTTCGACGGGATCGACAGGAAGCCGAGCTGCACCAGCGGATCGAGGTTGATGCGCTCGCCCGGGTCCGGGAGGTCGATCAGCCAGCCGTGCTGCGTCGACCAGTCCGGCCCGGTCGCGGGGGTCACGGTGCGCTCGTCCGGGTTGACGCCCGGCACGAACACGCGCGGTATGATGTCCGCGGGGTTGCGCACGTCGGGGATCACCGGGCCGGGGCCCGTGACGCTGGTGTCGTCGGCGAGCGCATAGACCGTCTGCGTCTTGAACGGCGGCGACTTGTCGGCCTGCTCGAGAAACTTGCCGGTGCCGAACAGGATCACCCGCCTGAAGTTGACCGTCGCGAGCTCCGGCTGGACCGTGATCGGCTGCGGGTTGCCGGCGCTGTCCTTCGCCTGGGCGATCTTGGTGGCGGCGAGGTAGTTCGTCTTGGTCGGATCGAGCTCGAAGCGCCACACGTTGCCGTCGAGGTCGCCGCCGTAGACCGCGAGCGCCAGGTTGTTGTTGTTGGGGTCGTCGGCCCAGCCGCTGATCCTGCCCAGGCCGCTCGGCGAAGCGGCCGTGCCGGAGCCGGTCGTGATCCGATTGAGGATCACGCCGGTCGCGGCGTCGAGGATGTACAGGTAGCCCCGGCCGTCGCCGCCGTTCACGTTGTTGTTGTAGCCCGAGCTCACCATCACGACCCACTTGCCGTCGCTGATGCGCTTCGTGACGACCGGATAGCCGTAGGTCAGGCCGAGGTTGCAGTCGGAGGTCTTGTCGAGCGCCGCGATGTCCGTGTCGCTATAGCAGACGCCGGCGTTGGTGAACTCCCACATCCCCTTCGGCGCGAGCGGGTTGGTGATGTCGAGGGCGTAGTAGCCGCTGCCGCCGGAGTTGACGCCGGCGACGATCATCGTGCGCCAGTCGTTCTGCCCCGCGCACGGCGTGGAGATGCAGATGTCGAAGATGCGCGGCGAGCCGTCGGCGAAGTAGCGGTGGCCGTAGGGTTGCTCCGCGAGGCGATAGAGGTTGCGCATCAGGAACCTGGGGACGTAGGCCCAGCGCTCGACGCCGTTGCCCACGTTGTTGCCGGTGCTGAACGCGTCGTCGGTTGTCGGTACCGTCGGGATACCGGCGGTCTGGTAGTACGGGTTGTTGTTCACGTCGGTCTCGAACGCGTGCAGCATGCCGTCGTTGCCCGCGGCGTACACCGTGCCGCGGCGCGGCAGGGTCGGGTTCGGGAACTGTGCGCCGGCGCAGGCCGTTCCGGTGCCTCCGGTGCAGGCCTTGAATTCGGCATAGCCCGGGTCGATCGGAGCGCTGTAGTTGAACGTGGCCCTGCGCACGTAGGCCGGCTGCGCGTCGACCAGGTCGCCGAGGCGGCTGACCCGGTTGCGGTAGAGGTCCTGGGCGAGGCCCTGGTTCGTGTCCTCGTTCGAGGCGTCGCCGCGCACGAAGTCCACCAGGGTCCTCGGCGTGGCTGCAGCTTTCTGCAGCGCGTTCCAGCCGTTGTACTGCTGGAGCTGGTTCGGGTTGAACCACCCCTGCTCGGTGGCGTCGAGCCCGGCGCCGTCGGCGCACGCCGCGCCGCCCGTGGCCGGCCAGCAGAAGTTCTTGAGCTTGTTGCCGACGGCGTCGGTGGGGTCGAACGTATAGATCGTCCGGCTCGTGTACGGGCTGCTGTCGAGCTGGTTCGCCGCCGACCACAGGTTGACGAAGGACACGTCCAGCGTCGTGAGGTCGATCGTCCTCGCCACCAGGTCACCGTTCCAGCTCTGCGACTGGTAGGTCGCAAGGTAGGCGAAGTTGTCGCCCGCGGTCGGCTGCAGGTTCGAGGTCGCCGCGGCGGCGCCCGCGCCCTTGCGCGCGAGCAGCTGGTTCAGGGTGTCGGTGAGCCCGCTCGCCAGCTCTTCGGGGTTCCTCGCGCTGAAGAACACCCCGCGCCCGTTCACCGCCGCGTGCCACAGGTCGTCGAGCGCCGAGGGCGAGTCCGCCGCCGGCACCGGCCACTTCCTGGTGCCTTGCTTGATGTCGAAGAAATCTCCGTTGATGGCTTGCTCGTAGTCGGGGCGATACGTCAGCTCGCCGTCGAGGCCCAGGCCGATGGTGAAGGTCACCATGTGCTGGTGGCTCGCCGTGTCCTTGGTCGTGGTCGGTACGTTGTTGGTTGCGAAGGGGCCGGTCAGGCGCAGGTCGTTCTTGTAGTAGTACATCGCCACGTCGGCGAGCGTGTTGTTCGCGACCGGCGTGCCGCCGTCGAAGGCGCCCGACGCCTGGGTGGAGAAGCCCGAGTTCACGTTGTCCTGGTTGTCCATCGAGGTGCCGTCGACCTTCTGCCCGCCGGCGCCGTTCCAGTAGCCGTCGGTGGCCAGGATCGCGAAGTTCGGCTGGCACGAGGCGATCATGGTCTCGTCGGCGGCCGCGCTCAGGCCGGTGGTCAGGCCGCTGCCGAAGACGCCGCCGAACATCCGGCCGACGCGCGAGAGCGCCTCGCGCAGCGGCGTGTTGCCGCCGACCCCGATGCTGTAAACCTTCGCGTACCAGGCCGCCTTCTGGGTGGTGTCGAACGTGGCGACCTTCAGATACTTGGCCGCGACCACGTTGAGGCCCGAAGTCGAGGCGGTGCCGCAGCTGCCGCTCACCGGGCAGATGGTGATGAAGCCCACGCGGTAGGTGTCGCCGATCGGGACGAAGGCGCGGCCGACCGAAGTCTTGGCCATCAGGATGCGCGTGCGGTAGTACGCGTACCAGTTGGAGAAGTTGGTCATCTCCTGGTCGTAGGTGCACGTCGTGCCCAGGCAGTCGATGCGGTTCGCGCCCTTGGGATAGGAGTTGTTCGACGGCACGATGTCGCTGCGCGAGAACGAGCCGACGCCGATCCGCCTGACGATCGAGCCGGTCACCGCATCGCGGCCGCCCGACATGTTGCTCACCGTGGTGGCGATCGTGTTGGTGGATATGCCGTTCTGCACGCTGCCCATCGCGCCGACGACGAAGTTGGTCAGCGTGCCCGTGCCCCCGCGCGCCACGACCTGGCCGTTCGGCTGCGCGCCCATTGCCACGGGCGCGGCAAAGCGCACGTCGCTGCCGTTGATCGAAGCCGTCACCTGGTAGCCCGGCGCGATCGTCTGGGCGCAGGTGTTGACCCGGCTCATCAGCGCCTGCTGGAAGGAGGTGACTTTTACGCCCGAGTTGGTGCCGGCCGCGGCGACGATCTGGCCGGTCGTATCCACCGTGACGCTGTTGCCGAAGCTGAGGATCGTGGCCGACGGGCAGAGGAGGTTCGTGCCATTGATGGTCACGGTAGAGATCGTCTGCGCGCTGCCGCTCCCGGCGGTGTTGACCGTGATCCTGCCGATCGAGGCAAGGGTACCGATCTGGCTCGTCGTCACCACGATCGCCGCGCCCGTGCCCGCGGCGCCCGCGACGACCTGGGTGACGTTGACGTTCGAGCCGGACTGCCCCGCGGTAAAGTCGGGCGACGACACGAACGAGGTGATCGCGTTCGTGATCTGGCCGGCGACGGTGCTCGCCGTGGCCCCTGCCGCGACGGTGATTGGACCCGAGATCACCGACACGCCGGCGACGGTGATGGCGGTGATCGTCCCGCCGCTCGCGTTGATGGTGCCGACCGCGATGTTGCCTTCGTTCTGCACCGCGGCGCAGAGCGCCGGCGTCGTGGCGCAGTTGATGGTCGCGGTGCGGCCGAGGTGCTTCGCATAGAGGAACGGCGTGAGCTTCTTGCGCTGGCAGTTGGCGAGCGTGGTCTGGTCGCTGCACCAGCGCACGCCGGAAAACGTGTGCAGAGCGGTTACGTTGGCGCCGGCGGCGCAGGTCTTGAGCTCCGAGTCGGTGCAGAATTCGGGCGAGAGCTGGGTATGCACCGCGGGGTTGATCGACGAGCCGCTCGCGCAGTTCGTCAGCGCCGGCGGCGCGCAGTACTGCGCCGTCTGCATCTTGTAGTAGTACGGTGCGCCGGCGACCGTCTTGACCGCGCCGCCGCTGGTGCGGCCGTACTGGAAGACGAAGTTGGGGAAGACGTAGGCGCTGTTCTGGCGGCAGTTACCGCTGGTCGCGGCGTCGGCCGGGTCCGTGCACCAGACGCGGTCGAGGTAGCCGGTCGCCAGGTTGGTGGTGGCGAAGCTGAGGTACGGGTCGGTCAGGACCTTGGTGTAGTTCAGCGTGTTCGCCGCGGTCATGCTCGTCATGTCGGTGCCGTCAGCGTTGGCGCCCGGACGGTAGTAAATGTTCGGGTTGTAATAGACGCCGTTGAAGTCCGCGCTCGCGTACGGCGGATCGCCCAGGACGCAGGGGTCGGGGCTGTCGGTGATGCCGCTGCCGTCGTCGCCGGCGTCGGCGCAGGCCGCGGTGGTGCCCGTGCCGTTGTCGTCGTTGACGTAGTCGGGGAGGTAGTCCGAACCCATGCTGCCCGAGTCGTCCAGGATCAGCATGATGTTCGGGTTGATCGAGGTCGTCGACGTCTGCATGGGATCGGGCGAGACGACGAGCGGCGGCGCGGATTCCGCCGGAAGCGTGGCGATTGCGGCGCTCGCGGCGAACGCCGCCTGGAGGAAGCGTCGTTGGAAAAGAGCCATGGTGTCCATGTTTTCTCCTGGGCGCTAGTTCATTACTGCCTGCACGAAGCTCACGGTGTTGCGCGGTCCGGTGATCTTCACCGTCACGCGGTAAAGCACTGAAGCCTTCCCTGGCACGGGGCCGCCTCCAGCCCCCGTAATCACCTTGCTGGTACCGGCGGCCATCGAGCCGGCCACGAGGGACGATTTCACGCAGTTCACGTCGTTTGGCTGGCCGGCCTTGTCGCAGAGGCGGTGGATCACGTATTGCACCCGGTTCCCCGCCGCGTCGAAGCCGAGGTCCCTCGGCTGCTCGCCGGTGTTGGTCGAGTCCCAGTTATAGTCGTTGCTGATCAGCGAATTGTTGCCGGTGAGGTCCAGGTTCTCCTGCCAGGTCGCATAGAAGTAGGGGGTCGACAGGTCGTCGTTCAGCAACGCGGGGCTTCCTGTGATCCAGGCGCGCGCGTCCTCGATGCCCCAGTCGCCGCCCGCGGTCGCGCTCTGGCGGAACGCGAGGTTGCCGGCGATCAGCACGTTGGTGTCCACCGAGCGCATCAGCGCGATGCCGGCGAGCGACATCGCCACCAGCACGATCAGCGCGACGAAGAGAATCGCGCCGCGCTCGCGCGGCGCTGCGAAAGGATGCGTGCGCGCTCTCATGTCCGCCCCCAGATGGCGTTACGCAACGGGACGACCGTCTCGAAAACGCGGTGCTTGTAGCAGCTCGGCACGCCGCCGGGCACGGTGAAGTTGCCTCCGGCCCACGTCGGCACGGCTTGCGTCGCCCCGCAGAGGCCGGTCGCGGGATCGGGCTTCTCGTAGTTCTGGCTGCGCACGAGCACGCCCACCCGCACGGCGATCACCTGGCGCCAGAGAACGAAGGTCGGGTTGAGGGGATCGACTGGCGGTGCGGCGTCCCAGACATCGACCACGCCGTCGTCGGCCGTCGTGCCGGGGGCCGAGCCGTCGTCCCGGCCGTACTGCGCCTGCAGGTCGACGACGTCGTCCACGAGCTGCTGCGTCGCGGTAGCGGGCAATATTGCTAGCGTGCGCAGCACGTCCTCGGCCTGCAGCCGGTTGTTCGCCACCGTGAACGTGCGCCAGACCGGGCCGCCGGTGCCGGTGGGGGTGAAGTTGCCGAGACTGAACACCGCGGCGCCGAGATTGAAGCCCGGCACGAAGCTCGCCGCCGGGTTGAACGGCCCCGTGCGATGCTGCAGCGTCTTGGTTCCGGCCTGCACGCTGGAGATCTGCCTCAGGACACAGGTGGCGCCCTGCGTGACCACGATGAGGTCGTTGTCGTGGAAGCCCTCCACGCCGTCGACTACGTAGTCGTGGTTCGTCGGGTGCGTGTCATCGGTGAGGGCGGCCGGGAGCATGCGCTCGTTGGGCACGCCATAGAGCACGGTGATGCTGTCCGGGCCGCCCGGATTGTCGGTGATGACAACGGGAGCGAGCACGCGCGGCGGCAGCGCGCCGCCTGCGGCGCCGGCAGGGGGGAATGAGGATTTGGCGTCGGTGTAGTAGTACTGCACCGGGCTGCAGTTCGGGAGGGCGCAGGAGCAGGTTTGCGCCGCCGGGTGGTTGAACCCGTAACCGGCCATGCGGAGCTCGCGCTCGAGGGTGTACAGCGCGATCGCGCCGTTCACCTGTGCGCTGCCGGCGCCGGTCGTCGAGCGCTTGTACTGGTCGTTGGTTACGTACAGGTGCGTGATGATGACGATGCCGATCAGTCCGATCAGCATCGCCACCATGAGCTCGACCAGGCTCATGCCGGCCTGGCTTGCAGGCAGTGTGCGCGGGCTCATACGCCGTCGCCTTCGTGGATGCGGTTGAGGATGACCATCTGGCGCGTCTGGGGCTCGCCCGGCTGCTGCCACTGCACCTGCACGCGCACCTCGCCCGGCGCCGGGCCGATTTGAATCGTCGGCGAGAGCGCGCCGCCGGCGGTCACGCCCGGCATCATCGTGGCGACCCGGGTGACCCACGCGTCGCGCGCGGGGTAGACCGCCGGGTTGGCGGTGTCGTAGCTCGGGAGCTGCTTGATGTCGACCCACATCTGGCCGATGATCTGCGAGGCGAGGTACGCCGCTTCGCTGCGGTAGCGCGCGTCGGTGGTGTTCCTGATCGCGCTGCCCTGCATGCCGAGGAGCGCGAGGATGCCGATCGAGAAGATCAGGATCCCGATCAGCGCTTCGATCAGCAACACGCCTGCCTGGTGTCTGAGTGTGCGCATGGCGTCTCCTTAGTTGCAGAACCTCGGATCGGTGGCATCCGTCACCGTCGGGTCGCACATGCGCACCTGCCCGCCGCTCGAGATGTTGAGCTGCAGGCAGCGCATCCGGCCCGCGGGCTGGCAAGGACCGCCGCTGTTCGTGACGGCGATCTGCGTGATTGGCGTGGGCCCGGTCGCGCGCCCCAGACCGTTGAAGGTCAGCGTGGTCGCGCCGCCGGCCGCGGCGACCACCGCGTTCGGCGTGGCCTCGGCGCCGCTGCGCTTCTGGATCGCGAGCGGCGCGGGCTGCCCCGCAAGCGGCACGGAGGGGTCGATCTCGGCCGCGTCGCACAAGCCGGTCGGATCGTTGATGCTGACGATCCAGCTCGTCCCGGCGCTCGAGAGCACGCACGCGGACGTGAGCGTGTCGACCAGCTGGAATCGCACCGGCGTGTTACGCCGCAGCGCCTCGGCGCGCGCAAGCTGCAGACCGGCTTGCAGACCCTCGGCCGACGTGCGGATCTGCATGTTCTGGATCCAGGTGGTCATGCCCGGCAGGCCGACGAAGAAGAGCAGCGCCATCACGGCCATGACGATCACCAGCTCGATCAGGGTGAATCCGCAGGCGCGCTTGTTCATGGGATCAGCAATCCGAGGGTTTCTTGCGCACCCAGCAGGTGCCGGCGCCGGCGTAGCCCTTGCTCGCCATGTCGGACCCGGCGGTGACCGTGGTGCTCTTGACGTTTCTGAAGTCGACCGTGAACGAAATTCCGCCGAGGCCCTGCGCCGGAACGCCGTTCGCGGTCAGCACGTACTGCTGATCGCCGATAGGGTTCGGGGTGCTCGAAGCGCAGACGTAAGTGAAGTAGCGGCCGTCCGCCACGTTGGGCGCGTTGCCGCCCGGGATGCCGCAGGTGCCGACGCCGGCGACGGGGTCGTTGTAGCGCCGGTTGTCGCCGTAGGCCTGCTCCATCTTCACGCGCAGGTCGGCGAGGTTGCCGGTCGCCTCGCTGAACTTGCCTCGCAGCATGTAGTCGCTGTACGAGGGCAGCGCGATCCCCGCGAGGACTGCGACCACCACGACCACAATCATCAGCTCGAGCAACGTGAAGCCTTTTTCGTGCTGCATTTGGAATCTCCCTTTTTTCGTATAGACGATGCTAGAAAGGGCCCGAGGGACCGGCAAAAGGCGTCGACGGGCGGTGCGAATCGAGAACCGAACGGCGTGCCCGCCTCATAGCGCGGAGCACTAGGTCACGACGCGCGCGCCGGCGAGGCGCCGACGCATATTTCACGCTCGCGAATCGCGCCAAAAAATCACGCGTGACGAAATGCTGGTGCCGCGGAGAGAGACGGATGGAATAGCGCGCCGGTGCCTGTCTGACGTCGCCCTTTCGCGCCGACGCGAGCGGCGCGCGAAGCACCCTGCGGGGGTGGCCGATTGGTATAATTTCGCCGTCGCGCAACGCGCAGCAGCGGCAGGGAAATCAGGGGAATTCGCTGGTGTAGCTCAGCTGGTAGAGCAACTGATTCGTAATCAGTAGGTCGCCCGTTCGAGTCGGGCCACCAGCACCAAAAGATCATGCCGGCCACCATCCTCGTCGTCGACGACGACGCCAACGTCCGGGAGTTGCTCAAGCTCCATCTGGGCGCCGCGGGCTATGAAGTGCACGTCGCGGCCGACGCCATTGCGGCGGGCTACCTCGTGCTGAGGAGCCCGCCGGATCTCCTGATCTGCGACGTCAACATGCCCCACATGGACGGCTTCGAGTTCGTTTCCGCGCTCAAGGCCGACACCACCATCCCGGATATCCCGGTGATCTTCCTGACCACGTTCGAGGAGGGCGACGACCGCGGCAAGGAGCTCGGCGTGGTCGGCTATCTCACCAAGCCGATCCGCGCCGACCGCCTGCTCTCGATGGTGGTGCAGCACGTCCCCGGCGGTACCTACCCCATCGGGTAGCTAGGGGCAGGGGCGCAGCTCGCTGCCTTCGATCTGGCGCGCGAGCTCCCTGAGGCGCGCCTCGAGCGCCGGGTCGGTCTGCTTCACCTGCAGCCACATCCTCGGCACGACCGTGTCGCGCTGGCCGACGAGCGCGCTGCGCACCCCGCGCTCGCGGAGCGCCGCGAGCCTGGCAAGCGCCGCCCGCTCGCTGCGGTAGACGCCGAGCGACAGCGCCCATGGGGTATCGGTTTCCTCGCCCATGATGAAGTAGTCGTTGATCCCCAACGCCTTCAGCTCGGCCGCCTGCCTGAACGCGCTCGCGCGGCTGCCCTGCGGCGGGACGAATACCCACCATCCCGCGGTTTCCTCGAGACGCCGCTGGCTGATCCGCGGCCCGAGCGCAAGCGGCTCGAGCGTCTTCTCCGCGCGCGGGTACTCGGCGGCCGTGAAACTGCCCCACTCGAGACAGCCCGCCGCGGCGGCGGCCGCCGCCGGAACGATCTTCAGCTTTTCGGGCTCGCTCTTGCGCAGGAGCACGCCGTCAGCCGCCGTTTGGTCCGCCGGAAAGTAGCGCGACCAGGCGAAAAACAGCAGGTTCGCCGCGACCAGGGCGAGGAACACGGTCCTCATTTCGACGCTCCGCGCGGCGCCAGGGCGATGCGCGCCAGTCCGTCGAGCACCAGGTTCTCGACGTAGCGCCGCGGCATCGAGAGCTGGTCGACCAGAGTGCGCCCGGCGCCGCCGGAGACGATGCACAGGGGATTCAGCTCGACGTCGCGGAACACGCGGTAGATCCGCTCGACCGCGCCCGCCTGCGCGTGCCGGCAGCCGCTTTCGATCGCGTCGAGCGTGTTGCGCGGCGTGTCGCTGTAAGCGCCTTCCGACATGGGCAGGCGGCCGGTGTGCTCGTGGAGCACGAAGCGCATCAGCTCGACCCCGGGCAGGATGCTGCCGCCGAGGAAGACGCCCTCGCCGCTCAGCATGTCGACGGTGGTCGCCGTGCCGGCATTCACCACCAGGCAGGGGCCGGCATGCAGCGCCCGCGCCGCGATCAGCGCGGCCCAGCGATCGGGGCCGAGCTGCTCCGGGCGGTCGTAGCGGTTGCGCACGCCGCCGCGCTCGGCTTCCGCGCGCAGCCACAGCGGCTCGGCCTCGAAGACGCTGGTCCAGTTCACGAGCAGGTGGTGCGCGCCTTCCCCCGCCACGTTCGAGATCACGATCTGCTCGGGGTCGGCGTGCGTCACCGAGAACGGATTCACGTGGTCGCTCGAGGCTGCGAATTCAATCAGCGACACGGTGGCCACGCTCGTCCAGCCGCGCCCATCGTGCCAGCCCCACTTTACGCGGGAGTTGCCCGCATCGATGGCGAGGATCACGCGAGCCTCGCGGAAACGATGCGGCCGCTGTGCACCGACTTCTCGCCGCCGCGGGTAAGAAGGCGCAGCGCGCCGTCGGCGGCGAGCCCCGCGCCGATGCCCGAGATCGAGCGCCCGTTCGCGAGCCTCAGGCGAATGCGCTGCCCGGCGTGCGCGTCCATCGCCTCCCATTCGGCGCGCGCGCCGGCGAAGCCCTCGGCTTCGAAACGCTCGAGCGCGGCGAGGAGCGAGCGCGCAATGGCGCCGATGACGCGGTTGCGCGAGAGGCGCGCGAACTGCTCGAGCGCCGCGACCGGGCGCCGCAGGCGCCGCTCGAGCCCGGGCCGGCGCAGGCAGTTGATGCCGAAGCCGAACACCGCGCGCGCGGCGCCGCCCTCCGCGCGCGTTTCGACGAGGATGCCGCCGAGCTTGGCGCCGCCGGCGAGGAGATCGTTCGGCCATTTCACCGACGCGGCGCCGACGCCGAGCGCGCGCAGCGCCTTGACCGCGGCCACCGCGGCCACGAGCGAGAGCGACGCGAGCTCGCGCGGCGGGCGCCGCACGGGACACGAGAGCGAGAACGTGACGTCGGCGCCGGCCGCGCTTTCCCAGCTCCGGCCGTGCCGGCCGCGGCCCGCGGTCTGCTCCTCGGCGGCGAGCAGGATCCTCGCCGCGGATTTCTCGGCGAGGAGCAGCGAATTCGTCGAAGTGCAGCGTCCGACTACCCGGACTTCGACCCCTGGGACTTCGATCAGCGCGGCGTTCAGAGGCTCGCTCGGTCGCTCCATCGCGCTAGTTTAGTTCGGGCCAGGGGCGCTGCGGCGGCCGCAGCTTTTCGATCAAGCGGCAAAGCTTCAGGACTCCGGCGTCGTCGAAGCGCCTGCCGATGACCTGGACGCCGATCGGCAGGCCTTCGGCGCTGTAGGACCAGTTGATGGACGCCGCCGGCTGCTCGGACATGTTGTACGGGACGGTGAAGGCGATGTGGGGGAGGGCGTTGCGCGGATCGTTGCCCGGCGCGGCGAGCTCGGCCTCGTAGGCGGGGATCGGCGAGGTCGGCGACAACAGGAAGTCGTAGCGCGCGGTGGCCGCGACCGCCGCCTCGCGCATCGTCATCACCTGCGCGTACGCCTGCATGACGTCGCGTCCGCTGAAGGCGGCGGCGCGCCAGGTGCACCACTCGGCGATGAAGGGCAGTACGCGGCCGCGCCTCGCTTCGGCAAGCTGCATCAGGTCGTTATGCGAGCGCGCCTCGAAAAAGCGGCACACGCCGTCGAGCATCTCCGCGGTGAGGAAGGAGCGGATGGGCTCGACCGCGCACCCCGCGGCCTCGAGCGCTACCGCGGCCGATTTCACCGCGGCGCGCACCTCGCGATGCACCGGCAGTCCGGCCTCCATTTCGGAGATGAGTCCGATGCGAACCTCCTTGGGATCGAGCGCGTCCAGGCCGTTGCGGCAACTTTCTGCCAGAGGAGGCAAAGACATGAAGTCGCGCGCGTCCGGCCGGGCGAGCACCTCGAGGGCGATCGCCGCGTCCTCCACGGTGCGCGTCATCGGGCCGGCCACGCGGCCCATGTAGGGCGGATGGATCGGCACGCGGCCTAGCGAGGGCTTGAGCGCGAAGATGCCGCAGTGGGTCGCCGGCAGCCTGACCGAGCCTCCGATGTCGGTTCCAATGTGCAGCGGTCCATAGCCTGCGACCGCGGCTGCGGCCGCGCCGGAGCTCGAGCCGGACGTATTGCGGTCGAGGCGCCAGGGATTGCGCGTGACGCCGTGCAGGCTGGAGAGGCCCGACGACAGCATGCCGTAGTCCGGCATGGTGGTCTTGCCGAGGATCACCGCGCCCGCTTCGCGCAAGCGCGCCGCGGGCGGCGCGTCGTCGGCCTGCGCCGGCGCATCGTCGTTCGCGCGCGTGCCGATCGGCGCCGGGTCGCCGCGCGTGGCGATGTTCTCCTTGATCGTGAGCGGTACGCCGTCGAGCGGGCCGAGCGCACCGCCGGCGCGGTGCCGCGCTTCAGCAGCGCGCGCCTGCGCGAGCGCCGCGTCGCGATGTACGCGGTACATGGCGTTGATACGGGGCTCCCAGGCGTCGATGCGCTCGAGGAGCGCGCGCGTAACGTCCACCGGGGAAAGCTCGCCGCGCGAATAGCCGCGCTCAAGCTGCGCCGCCGTCAAGTTCGAAACGCCGACCATCGCTGGACTATATACTCGACGGCGTCCGATGCTCAGAACCTTCCTTGCGATTCTCCTATTGTGCGCTGCAGGGCTCGCATATCCGGCAGCGATCGAGATCCGCCTGTGGCACGGCCTGAGCGGCGCGCCCGCAGCCGAGCTCGACCGGCTCATCGCGGGCTATAACGCCTCGCAGAAAGAGTTCCGCGTGGTGTCCTATTTCCAGGGGCCTTACGACGAGGTGATGGCGGACGATATCAAGACTCGGCGGGGCACGCGCCGCTCGCCGCACATCGTGCAGGTGCAGGACGGAGCGACCGCCGACATGATGCGAAGCGGCCTCGCGCGAGCGCTCTGGCAGCTCGAGCAGGAGTCGCGCCCGAAGCGCCGCCAGCAGTCGCACCAGAATGCCGATGCGAAATATCTACCTGCGGTGGCGGCCTATTTTTCCGACGCACAGGGCCGGCTGCTCGCGCAGCCGTTCACCGCCGCGACGCCGGTGCTCTACTACAACCGCGATGCTTTCCGGCAGGCGCAGCTCGATCCCGAGCTGCCGCCGAAGACCTGGTACGAGGCTGCAAAGACGCTCGGTGTGCTGGTCGAATCCGGACAAAGCTGCGGCCTGACAACGGCGTGGCAGTCCTGGGTGCTGGTCGAGAACATGAGCGCATGGCACAACCAGCGCTTCGCCACGCTGGGTAATGGCATGGCCTCGGCCGCGGGGGTAAGCGACGCGCGCCTCATCTTCAATACCCGGCTGATGGTTCGTTGGATCTCGATGCTGTCCTCGTGGCACAAGGCCGGCTACTTCACGTACTCCGGCCGCAAGGACGAGGCCGAGGCACGCTTCGCCTCGGGCGAGTGCGCAATGCTGACCTCGTCGTCGGCCGCGTACGTCCCGCTGCGCAAGCGCGCCGGCTTCGACCTGGGCGTGGCGCAGCTCCCGTACTACGACGACTTCGACGATGCGCCGCAAAACACGCTCGTCGGAGGCTCGGCGTTGTGGGTGCTGGCAGGCGCGAGCGCCACCCAGTACCGCGGCGTCGCGAGCTTTCTTGCCTATCTTTCCCGCCCCCAGGTGCAGGTCGAGTGGCAGGAGCGTACCGGCGGCGTTCCGCTCACCACCGCCGCGTACGAGCTCGCTCGCAAGCACGGCTTTTACCGCGATCACCCCGAGCAGGAGGTCGCGGTGCGCCAGCTCCTTGCCAAGCCGACCGAGGATTCGGGCGGCATCCGCCTCGGCGGCCTGCGGTTCATCCGCGGCATCATCGACGAGGAGCTCGAGTCGGTGTGGAACGACAAGAAAACCCCGCTCGACGCGCTGAATGCCGCTGTGCAGCGCGGCAACCTTCTTCTCGACACCGCGAAGTAAACCGGCGAGCCCCGGGCGCGTTGCCCGGGGTATGAAGCTCCTCTACATCGGCGCGGCGTTCCTGCTCGCCCTCCTGGCGCTCGCGCTTCTCGCGTAGGTTCCTACCCTTTCAGGCAGGTGCTCATGAACTTCTTGCGGTCGTCGCCCTTCATCTTCTTGTCTGACGCCTGCTTGTTGCAGTCCTTCATGCGTGCCTGCTGAGGCGTCATCTCGCCCTTGGCGCTGCCGCCCTTGAGGCAGGTGCTCATGAACTTCTTGCGCGCGTCGCCTTCCATCTTCTTCGCGCCCGCCTGCTCGTTGCAGTCCTTCATGCGCTCCTGCTGCTTCTTCTGCGCCGCGGTGGGCTCCTTCTTCGCTTCCTTCTTGTCCTGTGCGATCGAAGGCGTGCATGCGAACGCGAAACCGAATGCGAGACACAGGGCGAGAGCGAGCTTTCTCATGCTTTTTCTCCTCGGTTAACGGGCCTGCAACAGGCGCTCGATCGCGCCGACGAGCTTCGGATCGTCGGGCGCGACGCGCGTATCGAAGCTCTGCACCCGGGCGCCGCTGCGGTCCACGAGGTACTTGTGGAAATTCCAGCGCGGCGCCTGGCCGCTCGCTTTCAGGAGATCGGCGTACAGCGGATTCTTCTTCAGCTCGGTCTTGGCGAACATCGGGAAGTCGATGGCGTACTGGTTGACGCAGAAGCTCGAGATCTCCTTGTTCGAGCCGGGCTCCTGGCCGCCGAAGTCGTTCGACGGAAAGCCGAGCACGACGAGGCCGCGGGCCTTGTATTTCCGATAGAGCGCCTCGAGCCCCTCGTACTGCGGGGTGTAGCCGCACTCGCTCGCCGTATTCACCACCAGCAGCACGCTGCCTGCGTAGTCGCACAGCGACTGGGGCTGGTCGAGAAGGTTGACCATGCTGCGATCGAGGAGCGCCGGGCAGGCTGCCATGGCAGGGAAGCTCGCGAGAAGGAGAATGCTAGTAAGGAAGGGGCGCATTGGGCTTGAGGGGCTGCAGCGCGGCGCGGAAATCGCGCTTGATGCGCTCCAGCGCGGCATGGTTGTCGGCTTCGAACCGGATCACGATCACCGGGGTGGTGTTGGAGGCGCGCGCAAGCCCGAAGCCGTCAGCATACTCCACCCGCACGCCGTCGATGGTCACCACGCGCTCGGCGCCGGGGAAGGGTGAGCCGGCTTCGACTTGAGCCTGCAGCTTCGCCACCAGGCGGTGCGGCTCGCCTTCCTCCAGCTGCCAGTGCAGTTCCGGGGTGGAGGGCGCGTTGGGCAGGCTCTTCAGCGCTGCATTCGGATCCCGTTCCTTGGACAAGACCTCGAGCAGGCGGGCGCCGCCGTAGAGCGCGTCGTCGAAGCCGTACCAGCGCTCCTTGAAGAAGGTATGTCCGGACATCTCGCCGGCGAGGAGCGCGCCGCTCTCCTTCAGCTTCGCCTTGATGAGCGAATGGCCGGTCTTCCAGATGGTCGCCCTGCCGCCGTGGCGCTCGATCCACGGCGCGAGCAAACGCGTGCTTTTTACGTCGTAGATGATCTCGGCGCCGGGGTTGCGGCCGAGCACGTCCTTTGCGAGCAGCATGAGCTGGCGGTCGGCGAAGATGTTCTCGCCGTCCTTCGTCACCACGCCGAGCCGGTCGCCGTCGCCGTCGAAGGCGAGGCCCAGTTCACAGGTGGAGGAACGAAGGGTTGCGATCAGGTCTTTCAGGTTCTCGGGCTGGGCGGGGTCGGGGTGGTGGTTGGGGAAAGTGCCGTCGACCTCGCAGAAGAGCTCGGTCACCTCGCAGCCCAGGCGCCGGTAGAGGCGGGGCGCCAGCATGCCCGCGACCCCGTTGCCGCAATCGACCGCGACGTGGAACGGCCGCGCGAGCTTCACGTCGCCGGCGATGCGCTCGACGTAGGCGTCGAGCACGTCGGCGGCGGTCTTCTTCCCCGAACCGCTCAGGAACTGCTTGCTCTCGATGCGGCGGCGCAGGTCCTGGATCTGCTCGCCGAAGAGCGTCTCGCCCGCGACCACGATCTTGAGCCCGTTGTACTGCGGCGGATTGTGGCTGCCGCTCACCGCGACGCAGCTCGCGGTGCGCAGGTGGTGCGCTGCGAAGTAGGCGACCGGCGTCGGCGCCATGCCGATGTCGATCACGTCCGCGCCCGCGGCGTTCAGGCCCTGGGTCAGCGCGGCGACGAGCTCGGGCCCCGAAAGCCGACCGTCGCGGCACACCGCGAACACCGGCGCCTTGCGCTCGCGTCCCACCGAGCCGAGCGCGCGGCCGATGTCGCGCACGATTTCCGGCGTCAGGCTGCGGCCCACCACGCCGCGGATGTCGTAGGTACGGAAGATCTCGGCGGGAATGGTCACAAGTCTAGAAAGTCGAAGAGGTGTCCAGGAAGCCAGTCGCGGTTGCCGGGAAACGGCGCGGCCAGGAATCCGGCGTGGCCCCCGGTGCGCGGAAATTCTAGCACCACGCACGGCGCGGCCTTTCGCGCGGCGCTCAGCAGGTCGCGCTCCGGCAGGAACGGATCGTTGCGCGCGTTGAGCACGAGCGTCGGCACGCGGATGCGCTCGAGATACGGCCCGCACGCCACGCTCTGCCAGTAATGGTCGGTGTCGCGAAAGCCGTGCAGCGGCGCGGTGACCAGGTTGTCGAACTCGCGGAAGGTGCGTGCTGCGCTCACTCTTTTCTCGTCATATAAGCCTGGGAAAACCTCCAGCTTGGCGAGCGCCTTCGGTTTCATCGTCGACAGGAAGTGCCGGACGTAGAGGATCCGGTTCAGCCCGCGGTCGAGCGCATCGCCCGCGGCGCCGAAGTCGAGCGGCGCCGACACCGCCGCCGCCCGGCGCACCAGCGCGCGCGCCGCGTCGCCGCGTTCGCCGAGCCACTTGAGCAGCACGTTGCCGCCGAGCGATACGCCCATCGCGCAAAGCGGTCCACCCAGGCGTCTTAGCATCCAGTCGATTTCTGCGCTATCGCCGGAGTGGTAGGCGCGGCGCGTGCGGTTGGGCTCGCCGGAGCAGCCGCGGAAGTGCGGCATCGCCAGGCGCCAACCGTGCAGGACCGCGTGGGCCGCGATCGCGCGCGCGTAATGGCTGTCGGAGCCGCCCTCGAGGCCGTGGAACAGCACGAGCTGGCGTTCGGCGCCCGGGTCGCCGCAGAAGTCGACGTCGACGAAGTCACCGTCGGGCGTGTCCCAGCGCTCGCGCCGCAGCGGCACGCGCGGCGGCGGAAAAAGCGACGGCACGATCGTCTGCAGGTGACCGCCGGGCAGCCACCAGGGGGAAGAAAAGCTCAATGCAGGAACTTTGGTGGCGCCTCCTGCGGCTGGGTCGGCGGCGGCTGCACCGGCGCGGGCGAGGCGTGGTGCACGATCATGCGCCACCCGGCGGCGGTGCGAAGGTACACGTTGGTCGCGATCACCGGCACCTGGGCACGTGCGTCGCCTTCGATGCTGAAGTTCTCGTGCACGCTGTGCACGGCGATCATCATCGCCGTGACCGCCACTTGCTGCGTGATGTGCACGCGAGGCCCGGCGCCGGCGGAAAAGATGCGCGCCCAGCTGCTGCGCACCTCGTCGGGGCCCGACAGGCGCGGTCCGCCCGGGTGCACGCAGATGATCTCCTCGTCCTCCGCCCACACCGCCATCATGCCTTCGAGATCGCCGCGCTCGAGCGCCTCGTAGAAGGCGTTCTCGGCATCCTGCGCGGTGGGAAAGATCTTGGTGCTCACGCGGCGAGATTCTGTATTTCCCGCAGCACGGTTTCCACCGTCATTTCTCGCATGCACCGGAAATGCCCCAGCGGGCATTCGCGCTCGAAGCACGGGCTGCATTCGACGCCCAGCCAGATCACCCGGGCCGCAGAGCTCAGCGGCGGGGTGTGCTTGGGGCTCGACGAGCCGAACAGCGCCACCAGGGGTCGACCGAGCGCCGCGGCCACGTGCATCAGTCCCGAATCGTTCGTGACCACGTAGTCGGCGCCGGCGATGAGGGCGATCGCCTCGTCGAGCCTGGTCTCGCCCGCGAGGTTGCGGCCGAGAATTCCCTGTGCCGCCTCCCGGTCGTGGGCCGAGCCGAGGATCACCGTCTGCCCCTTGAGCCGCTTGGAGAGCTCGGGGAAGTACGGCCAGCGCTTGGCCGGACCATACTCCGCGCCGGGGCAGAAAACCCCGTACGGCCCGTGTATGCCGAATCGCCGCCGGACCGCCTCGATCTCCTGCGCTTCGACCCGCAGGCGTGGCTCGGACAGGGGTTGCTGCACCTTTCTGCCGGGCGGCTCGGACAGCCTGGCGTAGTGAAGGACCATTCCCGGCCCGGCGTTCTTGTGGACGTTGTTGAGCAGGCCGTAGCGCACTTCGCCGACATAGCCTGTCCGCACCGGAATGCCGGCGAAAAAGGGCAGCAACGCCGACTTCCAGCTGTTCGGCAGGACGATCGCCTCCCCGTAGCCGCGCGCCTTGAGGTCCCGGGCGGTCTTCCATCGGCTGCCGAGCTGGAGCGCCTTGTGCCGGAAGGGAACCGCGATCACGTCGTCGACCTCGGCCATGCGGCGCATCACCGGGGCGACCCACTCGGGCGCGAGCACGTCGATCTCCACGCCGGGGTCCTTTTCGCGCAGGCGCGCGAGCAGGGGCTGCGCCATCAAGGCGTCGCCGATCCAGTTTGGGGCAACAACCAGGATTCGGGGCAATTAATGCCCCTTTACTGGAGCGCCTTTATAGACATACAGGGTGCCGCAGTAAGGGCAGCGGGTTTCGCCCTCGTTTGCGACGTCCAGAAACACGCGCGGATGGCGCGACCAGAGCGGCGCGCCCGGCAGCGGGCAGTGAAGCGGCAGTTGCTTCTCCGTGATCTCGACCTGCTTCGCTTGCCCTTCCTTCAACGCCGCCCTCTCTGCCCGACGGGCGTGAGCCAGTGCCTGCGCTTCTCGTCCCGGCCGCCCACCACGTCGAAGAAGGCCTTCTGGATCGCCTTGGTGACCGGCCCGGCGCGCCCCTCGCCGACGGTGCGGCCGTCGAGCTCGCGGATCGGCGTCACCTCGGCCGCGGTGCCGGTGAAGAAACACTCGTCGGCGATGTAGATGTCGTCGCGCGTGAGGCGCTTGGAGATCACCGGGTAGCCGAGCTCCTGGGCGAGCTCGATCACGGAGGCGCGGGTGATGCCGGTGAGCGCGGAGGTGAGCTCGGGCTCGTAGATCTTGTTTTCCTTGACGATGAAGATATTCTCGCCGGCGCCCTCGGCCACGAAGCCGTCGACGTCGAGGAGCAGCCCCTCGTCGTAGCCGTGCTGGGTCGCCTCCAGCGTCGCCAGCACCGAGTTCGGATACGTTCCCGACATCTTGGCGCGCGCCATGGTGACATTGATGTGATGGCGCGCGTACGACGAGGTCTTCACGCGGATGCCCTTCTCCAGCGCATCGGGGCCGAGGTAAGCGCCCCACGGCCACGCCGCGATCGCGACGTGCACCTTGGCGCCGACCGGCGAGACGCCCATCTTCTCGGAGCCGTAGAACGCGATCGGCCGCACGTAGCAGGCCTCGTGGCCGTTCTCGCGCACCACCTGGAGCTGCGCCTCCATCAGCTCGGCGCGGCTGAAGGGAATCTTCATCATGTAGATGTGCGCCGAGTTGAACAGGCGATCGGTGTGCTCCTTCAGCCGGTAGACGGCGGTCCCGATCGCGGTCTGGTACGCGCGTACGCCCTCGAACACCGCGAGCCCGTAGTGCAACGAGTGCGTGAGCACGTGGGTGGTGGCCGAGCGCCACTCCACGAGCTTGCCGTCGTACCAGATCCAGCCGTCGCGGTCCGCCATGGAAAGCGGCGCGCCCGGTCCCTTCTCGTTCGCCATCGGAGGTAATCTCCCTTCGCGTGTAAGCCCACTATTCTAGCCATGAAACCATGGAGAGCTTTCGCATGAAACAAAGGAAGCACGGCGCGATGGCCCGGTTCCGCTTCTCGGACTTCGCGCGCAGGCTGGCGGTATGGACCGGGCGCCCCGTCGCGTTCCTCGCCGCCTGCGGCGCGGTCGTGCTGTGGGCGGCGAGCGGGCCGTTTTTCGGCTTCAGCGACACCTGGCAGCTCGTGATCAACACCTCGACCACGATCGTCACGTTCCTGATGGTGTTCCTGATCCAGAACACGCAGAACCGCGACACCGAGGCGATGCAGATCAAGCTCGACGAGCTGATCCGCGCCACCCAGGGCGCGCACAACGCGCTGCTCAACCTCGAGCACCTCGAGGACGAGGAGCTCGAGGGCTACCTCAGGCACTACGCCCGCCTGGCGGAGGCGGCGCGCAAAAAGCTGCGCGCGGGTGAGCTCGATACCGATTCGCCCGACATCAAGGACCTCGGGAAACGGTGAGCCGCCAGAGCTCGCGCACCGTCTCGGCGTGCGCCGCCACCAGCTCGGGCGGCACGCGCGCATACTGCGCGCCGTTCAGGCGCAGGGCGTGCTGCAGGCGGCGGAATTCGCGGTAGGCGTTGCGCGCGCGCTCGGCGAGCTCGGCCGGGATCAGGCCGAGACCGGCGGCCATGCCGAGGAGCGCGATGTTGCCCAGGTTCCGGGTCAATTCTTCGTAGCGGTGGGAAAAGGCGAGCACCAGATCCTGCACCGCGAACTCGACGTCGATCATCCCGCCGGTGTCGTGCTTGAGATCGAACAGCCCGGAGCGGTTGGGGTGGGCGGCGTGCATCTTGGCGCGCATGTCGGCGATCTTGGACGCGAGCTCGACCGGATCGCGCTGGCGCCGCAAGATCCTTTCCCTGATTGATTCGAAGGCAGAACCGACCGCCGCGTCGCCCGCGCTGTAGCGCGCGCGCGTAAGCGCCTGGTGCTCCCATACCCAGGCGTCGCGCTCCTGGTAGCGCTCGAACGCCTCGAGCGACGACACCATCAGGCCCGCGCCGCCGCTCGGGCGCAGCGCGAGGTCGGTCTCGAACAGCACCCCGGCCGAGGTGCGCGTGGTGATCCAGCTTTGCAGCCGCAGCGCCAGGCGCGAGTAGACCTCCTGTGCCTGCTCGTGCGGATCGTCGTAGAGGAACACGATGTCGAGATCGGAGGCGTAGCCAAGCTCCTTGCCGCCGAGCTTGCCGTAGGCGATCACCGCGAAGCGCGGCGCCTGCGCCCGGTGACGCCGCGGCAGCTCGGCCCAGGCAGCCTCGATGGTGATCTCGAGCACCAGGTCGGCGAGGGCCGAGAGGTGGTCGGCGAGACGCTCGACCGTGAGCGCCCCCGCGAGGTCCTGCGCGAGCAGACGGAACACCTGTCCCTGGTGCATCTCGCGCAGCACGACCATGCGCCGCTCCCGGTCGTCGGCGTGCGCTGCGAGCTGCGCGCGCAGCTGGCGCGCGAAGGCCTCGAGATCGGGAGGCGCGTAGAGCACCCGGTCGTCGAGCAGCTCGTCGAGCAGCACCGGGTGGCGGGTGAGGAACTCGGCGGCCCAGCTCGAGGCGCCGACGATGCGCGCTACGCGCTCGAGCGCTTGCGGGTGCTCCGCCAGCAACGCGAGGTAGGCGGCACGGCTCGCGATTGCCTCGACCAGGTCGACCGCCCGCGTCAGCGTGGTTTCCGTGTCGGGGGTCGCCCGGGCGGCGCGCGCGAGGGCGGGAACCAGCGCGTCGAGGCGGCGGCGCGACTCGTCGGGCAGCGCGGCGTAGCGCTGGCTCGCACGCAGCGCCGCGAACCGCGGGTGCTCCGGCCATGCCTCGGCCTGGGTGCGTGCCTCCGCGAACACGGCCTCGAAATGGCGGGACACGGCAAGGCGATGCTTCTGCAGGATCTCGCGAAATTCGTCCCACGAAGAAAAACCCGACATGCGCGCAAGGCGCGCGCGGTCCTCGGCGTCCTCGGGCAGCTCGTGGCGCTGGGCATCGTCGAGGTACTGCAGACGGTGCTCGACTTTCCTCAGGAACACGTAAGCGGCGCCGAGCTCGCTCACCGCCTCGGCTGGCAGCAGGCCCCTTTCGCCGAGCAGCGCGAGCACGCGCAGCGTCTTCCTCTCGGCGAGCGCGGGATCGCGGCCGCCGCGCGCGAGCTGCAGCGCCTGGGCCACGAACTCGATCTCGCGGATGCCGCCCGGGCCGAGCTTCACGTGCTCGGCGAGCTCGCGCCGCGCGACCTCGCGCCGGACCTCGGCGTGGAGCTGGCGCATGGCGCCGAGCGTCGCGTAATCGAGGTACTTGCGGTACACGAATGGGCGTACCAGCCTGAAGAGATCTTCTTGTTTGTTGCCGGTGAGCGCGCGCGCCTTGATCCAGGCGTAGCGCTCCCACTCGCGCCCTTGGGTGATGAAGTACGTCTCGAGAAAATCGAGGCTGCAGGCGAGCGGGCCCGAGTCACCGTACGGGCGCAGGCGCATGTCGACGCGGAACGCGAAGCCGTCCTCGGTCACCCCGCCGAGCATCCGGATCAGCCTGCGGCCGGCGCCCTCCCAGCGCGCCTGGTCGTCGAGGCCGCCGGCGTGCACGAACACCAGGTCGATGTCGGAGGACACGTTGAGCTCGCGTCCTCCCAGCTTGCCCATGGCGACGACGATCAGCTCCTTCTCCTGCAGCGCTGCCGCGATGCTGAGCTCGGCGAGCTCGCTCATGGTGCCGCAGACCTCGTCGAGATCGGCGAGGCCGCAGAGGTCGCGCGCCATGACCCTGAGCAGCACGCGGCTGCGCAGCCGGCGCAGGCGGCGCATCAGCGCGGCTTCGTCGTCCGCGCCCGCGCCCTCGAGCGCCGCGGCCATTTCGCCGCGTGTGAAAGGTCCTGGCAAGGTCAGTTCCCGCGCGAGCTCCGGATGCGCTTCGAGCAGGCGCGAGGCATAGCGTGAGTCGGCCAGTTTGCGAATCGAATCCGACATTTGGGGATTAGAATGGCGCGTGAGCGTTCATTCCACCATGAAGCGGGTCGGCCGTGCGATCGAGGTTCTCGCGTGGGCGGTGTTTTTCGCCCTCGCGGCGATCGTGCTGGCGGTGCGCTTCTGGCTGCTGCCCGACATCGAGCGCTACCGCGGCGAGATCGTCGCCGCGGTCTCGGCGGCGGTCGGGCAGCCGGTGCAGATCGGCAGCCTCGGCGCGGGCTGGTACGGCCTGAACCCGCACATCCACCTGCGCGACGTGCGCATCTTCGATCGCGCCGGGCGCGAGGTCCTCGCGCTGCCCTCGATCGACAACCAGCTCGCGTGGAGCTCGCTGCTGCAAGGCAGGCTCAAGCTGCATTCGCTCGCGATCGACAAGCTCCGGCTCCAGGTGCGCCGCGACGCCGAGGGAGCGCTCTATGTCGCCGGGATGAAGCTCGGCGACGGCGATGCGCGCTTCGCCCGCTGGGTGCTCGCGCAGGACGAGATCGTGCTGCGCCACGCCGAGATCGAGTGGCACGACGAGCTGCGGGGCGCGCCGCCGCTTGCGCTCACCGGCGTGAACCTGAGGCTGCGCAATGCCGGCGAGCGCCACTCGGTCGGCGTGTCCGCGCACCTGCCGGCCGAGCTCGGTGCGCGCCTCGAGCTGCGCGCCATGCTGGAAGGTGCCGAGCTCGCCCGTCCCGCGGCCTGGAAGGGGCGTCTCTACGCCGAGCTCGGCTACACCGATCTCGCCGCGTGGCGCGCCTGGGTCGACTATCCGTGGCGCATCGAGGAGGGCCAGGGCGCCCTGCGCGCCTGGCTCTCGTTCGAGGCGGGCGAGGTGCGGCGGGCGACCGCGGATCTGGCGCTTTCGGGCGTGTCCGCGCGCTTCGACGAGGCGCTCTCCCCGCTGCGGCTCGCTTCGGTGCGCGGGCGTCTGCAGGGCGCGGCCGTCAACGGCCGCTATCAGGTCGCGGCGCGCGACCTCGCCATCGGCATCGAGGACGGCACCGTGGTGGCGCCCAGCGACTTCGAAGTCACGTGGACCACCGGAAGCGACGCCGGCGGCACGCTCGCCGCGGTCGCGATCGAGCTCGAGCCGCTCGCCCGGCTGGCCGCCTCGCTGCCGCTGCCGGAACGCTTGCGCAAGCTCCTCACCGAGGTCAGGCCGCGGGGACGGCTCGCCGACGCGCGGGTGGAATGGCGCGGCGAGCCGCAGGCGCCGGCGGGCTTCGCTGCGCGCGCAAAGTTCGTCGACCTCGGCGCCGAGCCGGTCGAGGAGCTGCCGGGCTTCGCGGGAATCACCGGCAGCTTCGATGCCACGGAAGCTGGCGCGCGCGTGGTCCTCGCCACGAGAAAAGGCGAGCTCAACCTGCCGCGCGTGTTTCCCGAGCCGCGCATCGCGCTCGACTTCCTCGACGGCCTTGTGGAGTGGGAGCGCCAGGGCGATGCCGGCATCGCGCTTCGCATCGAGTCGCTCACGTTTTCCAACGCTCATCTGAGCGGCAACGCACACGGCACGTACCTGGCCGCGGCCGGCGCGCCGGGGACCGTCGACCTTTCGGCGCGGTTCAACCGCGCCGACGCGACCCAGCTCGGGCGCTATCTCCCCCACGCGCGCTTCATGGGCGGCGACAGGACGCGCGAGTGGCTCGTGAAAGGCGTGCTGGCGGGCCATTCGAGCGACGTGCGCGTTCGCCTGCGCGGCGACCTGCGCGAATTTCCGTTCGCCGATCCGAGCCGCGGCGAGTTCAGCGTGGCGGCCCGGATCGAGCGCGGGGTGCTGCAGTACGCGGAAGGCTGGCCGCGCATCGAGAACATCCAGGGCGAGCTGCTCTTCGAGCGCGAGCGCATGCAAATCGCGGGGCGCAGCGGCAGCATCCTCGGCGTGGCGCTCGCAGGAGTCGAGGCCGGCATCCCCCGGCTGCGCGATCCCAGCCCGCAGCTCGAGGTGGGCGGAACGGCGCGCGGCGCCACGGCGGATTTCCTGAGGTTCATCGAGAGTAGCCCGGTGAAACGCATGACCGCCGGGTTCACCGCGCCGATGAGCGCGAGCGGCCAGGGGAGGCTCAACGTCAGGCTCGAGCTGCCGCTGAAGGACCTGCCCAAGACGCGCGTCGCCGGCGAATACGAGTTCGACGGCAACGATCTCGTCGTCAACCCGCAGCTGCCCCCGATCGAAGCGGCAGCGGGCAAGGTGGCGTTCACCGAATCCACGCTGAGCGTGAGCGGCGTCCAGGGCCGCCTTTTCGGCGGCCAGGTCGCGATCAGCGGCGGCACGCAGGGCGACGGAACCGTGCAGGTCGTGGCGCGGGGCGAAGCCACCCTCGCCGGAACGCGCGCCCTTTTCGACCACCCCTGGCGGCGCTTCCTCGCAGGGCAGGCCGCGTATGTCGCCACGGTCAACATTGCAAAGGGCCGGCAGCAGGTCCTGCTGCAGTCTTCGCTGCAGGGTGTGACGAGCGCGCTGCCCGCGCCGCTCGCGAAGAGCTCGGGCGAGGCGCTGCCGCTGCAGGTGGAGCTCGCGCCCGACGAGCGCCTGAACGTGAAGCTCGGGCGCGTGCTCGCGGCGGAAGTCGTCCGCCGCCGGCAGGGCGAGGCGCTGGTCGTGCAGCGCGCCGGCATTTCCCTGACCCCTTCGGGCGATGCGCCGCTGCGCCTGCCGGAGCGCTCCGGCACGCTGGTCTACGGCTCCCTGCCGGCCCTCGATGCGGACAAGTGGCTGCCGCTCCTCGGTGGTCCCGATGTGCCGATGGACGCGAGCGCGCTCGACGTGCGGATCGGCCAGCTCGACCTCTATGGCAAGCGACTGAACGAGGTCAGCCTGCGCGCGGGTGCCGATGCCGCAGGCTGGGCGGCCACCATCGCTTCCCAGGAGATCGCCGGCGACCTTTCGTACCGCAAGGACAGCGGCGGCAAGCTGGTGGCTCGCCTGACGCGTTTCCTCAGTCCCCAGGAGTATCCGGGGGCGCCCGAGCGAGGCCCGCTCCAGCCGAAGGACCTGCCCACCCTCGATCTGATCGCCGAGCGCTTCAGCCTGCGTGGCAAGGAGCTCGGCCGCGTCGAGATCCAGGGCGGCCGCGCGGGCGAGGACTGGCGCATCGACAAGCTGGCGATGAACAACGCCGATGCGACCCTTGCCGCGAGCGGCATGTGGCGCGGCGGCGCGCCGACGCGCAGCGAGCTCGACTTCGAGCTGAACGCGGCCGATGCCGGCCAGTTCCTCGCGCGCGTGGGCTACCCGAACCTGGTCAAGGGCGCCAAGACGCGCTTCCGTGGAAACCTCGCCTGGAACGGCGATCCGGCGCTCATCGACTACGCGAGCCTGAGCGGCACGCTCCAGCTCGAGTCGCGCGGCGGCCAGTTCCTCGAGATCGAGCCCGGCATCGGCAAGCTGATCTCGCTCATGAGCCTGCAGGCGCTGCCGCGGCGCATCGCGCTCGACTTCCGCGACGTGTTCTCCAAGGGCTTCGGCTTCGACGACATCTTCGCCGCCGCGCAGGTCGACTCCGGCGTCATGGCGGTGAAGGATTTCCGCATGCGCGGCTCCTCGGCGCAGGTGCAGATGAGCGGCGAGGTCGACCTCGCGCAGGAGACCCAGAACGTGCGCGTGCGCGTGGTCCCCAGCCTGGGCGACTCGGCCTCGATCGCCATCGCGCTGGTCAACCCGCTGCTGGCGATCCCGGCGGCGATCGCCCAGAAGATCCTCAAGGACCCTCTCGGCCACATCTTCGCGTTCGAGTACTCGGTGACCGGCGGCTGGAGCGACCCCAAGGTGGCGAAGCTCGGCATCGAGGCGCGCGAGCTCGCCCCGCAGGAAGGCAGTCCGTGAAGACCCGGGTCGCCGCGATCCAGATGGTTTCGGCCGCCGAGGTGGCGGCGAACCTGGCCGCGGCCGAACGGCTGATCGGCGAGGCCGCGGCGCAGGGCGCGCGCCTTGCCGCGCTGCCGGAGAACTTCTACCTCATCGGCCGCCACGAGGGAGACAAGGTGAAGGTGCGCGAGCGCGACGGACGAGGGCCGATCCAGGATTTCCTTGCCGAAGCGGCGCGCCGGCACGGACTGTGGCTTCTCGGCGGCACGGTGCCGCTCGAGTGCGCGGACGCGGGCCGGATACTCAGCGCGTCGCTCCTCTACGACGACGCCGGCCGGCGCGTGGCGCGCTACGACAAGATGCACCTCTTCCGCTTCGACGGCGCCGGCAACGAGCGCTACGACGAAGCGCGCACGCTCGAGCCCGGCGCTGCGGCGGTGGCGGTGCCGAGCCCGTTCGGGCGGCTTGCGCTTTCCGTTTGCTACGATGTGCGCTTTCCCGAGCTGTACCGATCGCTCGGCGAGTTCGACCTCATGTTCGTGCCCTCGGCTTTCACCGTGCCCACCGGGCGGGCGCACTGGGACATCCTGCTGCGCGCGCGCGCCGTCGAGAACCAGGCCTACCTCATCGCACCGGCCCAGGGCGGCCTGCACGAGAGCGGCCGCCGCACCTACGGCCATACGATGATCGTCGATCCCTGGGGCGAAGTGCTGGCGGAGCTCGCCGAGGGCGAGGGCGTGGCGCTCGCCGAGATCGACAGCGGCAGGCTGCGCGAGGTGCGCGGCTCGCTGCCCGCCCTCGTCAACAGGAGACTGAGTTGAATCTCGATACCGCGAAAACGACGCTGCTCGCGCCGCATGACCTCGAAACCGCCAAGCTCGAGCGGGTGTTCGGCACGCTCGCCGCGCACAAGGTCGACTACGCGGACCTCTACTTCCAGTACTCGCGCTACGAGGGCTGGAGCCTCGAGGAAGGCATCGTCAAGTCGGGAAGCTTCAACATCGAGCAGGGTGTCGGCGTGCGCGCGGTCTCGGGCGAGAAGACCGCCTTCGCCTACTCCGACGAGATCAGCTTCGACGCCCTGCAGGACGCGGCGAAGGCGACCCGCGCCATAGCGTCTTCCGGAAAATCCCACAGGGTGAAAGCGAATCAGGGCAAGGTGCCGGTTCCCCTGTACCGCTCGATCGATCCGGTGGCCTCGCTCGAATCCGTCGACAAGGTGAAGCTGCTCGAGAAGCTCGAGCGCAAGTGCCGCGCGCTCGACCCGCGCATCACCCAGGTCATCGCGAGCCTCGGCGGCGAGTACGAGGTCGTGCTGATCGCGCGCGCCGACGGCACGCTCGCCGCCGATGTGCGGCCGCTCGTGCGCCTGTCGGTGCAGGTAATCGCGGAGGCGAACGGCCGGCGCGAGAGCGGCTCGGGCGGCGGCGGCGGCCGCACCGACTACGCGCACTTCACCGACGAGGTGCTCGACGAATACGCCCGCCACGCGGTGTCGCAGGCGCTCGTCAACCTCGAGGCGCGCGCGGCGCCCGCGGGCACCATGACCGTGGTGCTCGGCCCCGGCTGGCCCGGGGTGCTGCTGCACGAGGCGGTCGGCCACGGCCTCGAGGGCGATTTCAACCGCAAGGCGAGCTCGGCGTTCTCCGGCCGCCTCGGCCAGCGCGTCGCCGCGCCCGGCGTCACCGTGGTGGACGACGGCACTCTGCCCGGCCGGCGCGGCTCGCTGACCATAGACGACGAGGGCAACCCGACCCAGCGCAACGTGCTGATCGAGGACGGCGTGCTGCGCGGCTACCTGCAGGACAGCCTGAACGCGCGCCTCATGAAGATGCCGCTCACCGGCAACGGCCGCCGCGAGTCGTTCGCGCACCTTACGCTGCCGCGCATGACCAACACCTACATGCTGGCGGGCTCGCACGACCCGAGGGAGATCATCGCCAGCGTGAAGAAGGGCCTGTACGCCACCAATTTCGGCGGCGGCCAGGTCGACATCACCAACGGCAAGTTCGTGTTCTCCACGGCCGAGGCCTACCTCATCGAGGATGGCAAGGTGACGCATCCCGTGAAGGGCGCGACGCTCATCGGCAACGGACCCGACGCACTGACGCGCGTCAGCATGATCGGCAACGATCTCGCGCTCGACAGCGGCATCGGCACCTGCGGCAAGGAGGGCCAGAGCGTGCCGGTAGGCGTGGGGCAGCCGACCCTCAAGATCGATGGGCTTACGGTTGGGGGAACTGCCTGAGCGCGGACGATCTGGCGGCTCGGATCCAGGACGGCGCGCTCATCGGCCTGCCGCCGGACTACTCGCTCGTCGCGATGGAGGTCGTGCGCGCGCTGATCCGACGACAGGCGAAAGGCCTCAGGCTCCTCGGCGTGCCGCAGCTCGGATTGTGCGCGGATCTCCTCGTCGGCGCGGGCTGCGTCGCAGAGATCGAAACCAGCGCGGTGACGCTCGGCGAGGCGGGGCTCGCGCCGCGCTTCACCGAGGCTGCCGAGAAGGGCGAGATCGTGGTGCGCGACGCCACCTGCCCGGCGGTCCACACCGCGCTCCAGGCGACCGAGAAGGGCGTGCCGTTCATGCCACTGCGCGGCGTGCTCGGCTCTGATCTGGTGAAGTCGAGGCCGGACTGGAAGGTTTCTCAGAATCCATTGAGTCAAGAAGAAGACCCCATCTTGCTCATCCCGGCCATTTCGCCCGACGTGGCGCTGTTCCATGCGCGCTGGGCGGACGAGGCCGGCAATGTCTGGATCGGCCGCCGCCGCGAGCTCGCCACGATCGCGCATGCGGCGAAGCGCTGCTTCGTCACCTTCGAGGAGAAGCGCCCCGGCGACATGCTGGAGGACGAGATTCTCGCCCCGGGCGTTCTCGGCGCGGTCTACGTCACGGCGACGGCGCAGGCACGCCGCGGCGCCTGGCCCCTCGGCGTGCCCGAGGCTTACGACATCGACGACGCGCATCTCGCGCGCTACGCGAAGCTCGCGAAGACGCGCGAAGGCTTCGGACGCTACCTCGACGAGTTTGTCCTCAGGCCGGTCGCGGCCTGAACCCGTAAAGCGTTTGCGGATTGGCGACGAGGATGCGGTTGCGCGTCGCCGCGTCCGGCGCCCACGCCGCGAGCAGGTCGAACAGAAACGCGTCGTCCGGCTTGTTGTCGTTGCGCTCGGTCGGATGCGGCCAGTCGCTGCCCCACACCAGCCGCTCCGGCGCCGCGGCGACCCAGGCGCGCGCGGTGCGCGTCGCTTCCGGGTAGGGCGGGCCGGACTTGCTGTTCGAGTAGGCGCCCGAGAGCTTCACCCAGGTGCGGCCCTTGTCGACGAGGCCGCGCAGGATGGCGTGCGAGGCATGGTCGATGCCCGCCGGCAGCGTCGGGTTGCCGAGGTGGTCGAACACCATCTGCGTCGGCAGCCGGCGCAAGATGTCGGCAAGCTCCACCACCTGCGCGCCCTCGACGTTGAACTGGATGTGCCAGCCCAGCTCGACCACGCGCTTCGCGAGCGGCTCGATCATGTCGACCTTCACCACCGCGGTGGCGGGATCGCCGAGGGTGAAGCGGATGCCGCGGATGCCGCCGGCGTCCAGCGCTTTCAGCTCGGCATCGGTGACGCTCGGGTGCAGCACCGCCACGCCGCGCGCATCCGCGCCGAGCTGCGCGATCGCGTCGAGCGTCACGCGGTTGTCGATCGCGTAGTTGCGCGGCTGGACCACGACGGTGCGGGTGGTGCCGATGCGCTTCTGCAGCTCGCGGTAATGCGCGACGGTGGCGTCCGACGGCGGCACGCGATTGCTTGGCGGCATCGGAAAGCGCGCCGGATCGTAGATGTGCATGTGGCAGTCGCAGGCGTTGGCCGGCGCCTTGAGCTTCGGCGCCTCGGTACCCGACGAGTTCGACACCGCCCGCGCGGGGCCCGGCCGGATGCCGGAGGTGGTTGCGAGCGCGGCGAGCGACGCGCCCTTGATGAACGTGCGGCGTGCGATCATGCGGGCCTCCGTGAGCGACGAGAATCGCCCCGCCATTGCACCATACGCGCGCGAGGAATTGCTAATTTGCGTGATCGCGCGCCTCATCGCGCAATTGGGAAATGAGGCGCGCCACGTCGCCGTCGGGGCTGCATCGCCGATCCCCGCCGCCGGGGCGCTGCTCCTCAAGCAGAAGAGGCCCGGGCTGCGGCTCTCCTTCCTGCACAAGCGCCGGGGCAACCCGTTCACGGAGGGCTCGCGCGAGCTGTTCGATCTCGCGGGGCAGGGCCGGATCGATGTCTTCTTCCTCGGCGGGGCGCAGATCGACGGCGAGGCCAACCTCAACCTGGTGCGTGCCGAGGGCCGTCGCTTCCCGGGCTCCTTCGGCTCCGCCTTCATGTACTCGGTGGTGAAAAACGTCATCCTCTTCCGCGAGGAGCACTCGAGGCGCGTGCTGGTGCCGAAGGTCGAGTTCATCTCGGCCGCCGGCAACCCGGCGGCGCTCCTCACCGGCAAGGCGCTCTTCTCATGGCAGAAGGAAAAGCGTCGCTTCCGTCTCGAGAGCGTGCACGCGCCGGGCGACATCCGCTCCGAGAGCGGGTTCTCCTACGATTCCCCGGCTACGGTGCCGCTCACTGCCGAGCCCGGCAAGGAGGACCTTGCGCTGCTGCGTGGCGCGGTTGCGGCGGAGATGGCGCCGAACTACCCCGAATTCGCGAAGCGCGTCTGGGGAAGCACGGCCGGTCTGTAGCAATCTGGCGACATCGCAATGGAATTTTCAGTGACGGGAGCGTCACGGATTCCAAGTAGCATGACGCTGCCGGGGGTTCCGGCAGGGGGAGCAAAGCACCGATGCCCAAGCGAAACCTGGAAGAAGCGCTCGGCCTGTACGCGGCGCTCATGCGGCTCGTGGTCAGTCACCCCGGCGCCTGCACTGACCCGGAAGGCCTGCGCCGGCTGTCGGAGCTGTGCACGCGCGCTGTCGACGTGGTGAACGACATGGAAGCGCGTGTGTTGATACGCAACGTAGAGAGCCTGGCGAGCCGCCTCTTCCGTGAAGACGGCCATGTCGGCATGGAGTCGGGCTCGCTCCAGGGCGTCCGCGCGCTCAAATTCCAGATCTACAACGCCCTCAGCAATCTGCGTGGTCGCCTGCAGGCCCTGAGGGACCGCCCGCCGTCGAGGCCGGAGCTGCCGGCGCTCGAGGCCACGAAGAACCTGCGCATTCTCGTCGTCGAAGACGACCATGACTCGGCGCAAACCCTGCGCAAGCTGCTGGAGCTTTGCGGATACACCGTCTCGGTGGCCTACACCGGCCGGGAGGGCATGGAAGCCGCGCAAGAGATGCCGCCGGACGTCGTTCTCTGCGACATCGGTCTGCCGGATACCGACGGTTACGAGCTCGCCGCGGCCCTGCGGAACAATCCGGCGACTGCGCGGGCGAGGCTGATTGCGGTTACCGCGTATGGAGCCGAGCAGGACAAGCAACGCTCCCGTGAGGTCGGGTTTCAACTGCACCTCGTCAAGCCCGTAAGGCCCGAGAAGCTTCTCGAGGAGCTCGGTCAGTCAGCCAAGACGGCAGGGCTGTAGCTCGCCGGCTACAGCATGGTCCCATAGGGGCCATGTCCAACCGGATGAAGCGTGCTGTTGGCTTGGTATGGTTGGCGCCTACCGCTTGCGAAGTGAACTGGCAAGGTGGACACGGCCCCTCGACCCGAACGACGACGCAATAGTCCGAAGCTGCGCATCCTGGTAGCGGACGACGAACGCGACACCGTCGATGGCCTCGCGCTGATACTCAGAAACGAAGGTCACGTGGTACAGGCTGCTTATACGGGGAGGGACGTACTGTCGGCGCTGAGTCTCTTCAGGCCCGACGCCGTCATCATCGACATCGGCCTGCCGGGTGTGAGCGGCTATGCCATTGCCCAGGCGATTCGCAACTCGTTCACCGAAATCCGCAGGCCGCTCCTGATCGCCATCACCGGATTGTGGAAGGAAGCGCCGGACCGCATGGTGGCGGAGCAGGTCGGCTTCGATCACTTCCTGCTCAAGCCGTGCAAGCCGGACGAGTTACTCCGGCTGCTGAGCGCCACCCAGAGCGCTTCTTCCCAAACGCTTTAACCTGCTGCACCGCGGACAGTGGTGCTCCGCCCCGGGGCGCGCCTATACTACGCGCCATGAATGCACCCGAGAAGGTCAAGCAATACGACCGCGATGCCCACGTCGTGGGCAACATCGTTCACCTCGAGCATTTCAACGTGGTGGTCGACGACCAGCGGCTCGCGACGCTCTTCTACGTGACCGGGATCGGCGGCACGCGCGATCCGTATCTCTTTACCGGCCTGGAGAACATGTGGGTCAACTTCGGGCGCACGCAGTGCCACCTGCCGAGCCGCGGCGCCAAGCCCGAGGTGGTGCGCGGCACGATCGGCTTCGTCGTCCCGAGCCTTGAAGATCTCGTGAAGCGCTTCGAGCACGCCGGCAGGGAAATGAAACGCGTCGCGCCGGAGCTGCCGAACAAGTTTTCTTTCAAAAGACAAGAACATTTCGTGGACGCGACCTGCCCGTGGGGCAACCGCGTGCGCTGCCACGCGCCGTCGCCCGAGTTTGGCAACATCGAGCTCGGCATCGCCTATGTCGACTTCGACGTGCCGCAGGGCACGGCTGACGGCATCGCGCGGTTCTACAAGGAAGTGATGAATGCGCCATCGAAGGCGCAAGGCGGGCGAGCCGCGGTGAGCGTCGGCCGCAACCAGCGCCTGTACTTCACCGAGACCTCGAAGCCGCTGCCCGAGTACGACAACCACCACATCCAGGTCTACATCGCCGACTTCGCCTCGCCCTACCACTGGCTGAAGGAGCGCGACCTGATCACGATGGAGACCGACGCCGACGAGTGGCGCTTCCAGTGGATCGTCGACCCGAAGGACGCGCGCAAGCTCTTCCAGATCGAGCACGAGACGCGCAGCATGCGCCACCGGCTCTTCAACCGCCCGCTCGTCAACCGCAATCACGCTATTACCAACATGACCTACGTTTCGGGCTTCGACGCGTTTCGTGGGACGTATTGAGAAGCCCGGGCTCTGGAATGAGTACGACCGCCCTCATGCGGACCTGCGCGAGGCGATCGAGCGCCTAGAGCGCGCCGGCGAGCTGCGCCGCATCCGCGGCGCCGACTGGAAGCTCGAGATGGGCACGCTCGCGGAAATCGTCTACCGCGAGGCCTCGCCGCCCGCGCTTCTGTTCGAGGACATCCCGGGCTATCCGACGGGCTTTCGCGCCTTCTCGGGGGCGACCAACTCCGCAAGACGGCTCGCGATCCTGCTCGGCTTCCCGGTGCCTTCGCATCCGCTCGACGTCGTGCGCGCGTACCGCGATCGCATGAAGACGCACAAGCCGATCCCTCCGCGGGTGGTCGAGGACGGCCCGGTCCTGCAAAACGTGCTGAAGGGAAAAGACGTCGATGTGTTGCGCTTCCCGGCGCCCTTGCTTCACGAGCAGGACGGCGGACGCTACATCGGTACCGACGACCTGGTGATCATGCGCGACCCGGAGCAGGGCTGGGTCAACTGCGGCACGTACCGCTCGATGGTGCAGGGCCCCGACCGCGTCAGCGTGTGGATCTCGCCCGGAAAGCACGGCAGGCAGATCCGCGAGAAGTACTGGAAGAGGCGCGAGCCGTGTCCGGTCCTCATCAGCTGCGGCCACGATCCGCTTCTTTTCCTCGCCGGCGGCAACGAGATCCGCTTCGGGCTTTCCGAGTACGACTATGCCGCCGGGCATCGCGGCGCGCCTTACGACGTGATCGAGAGCGAGCTCTACGGGCTACCGATGCCGGCGCACGCGGAGATCGTGCTCGAAGGCGCGATGCACCCGGGCGAAACCGCGCCCGAGGGGCCGTTCGGCGAGTTCACCGGCTACTACGCCGGCGGGCGCAGCGACCAGCCGGTGGTGCGAGTCGAGCGCATCTACCACCGCAACGACCCGATCCTCGGCATCGCCTGCCCGATGGTGCCGCCGTCGGACTTCTCGTACTCCAAGTGCGTGATGAAGGCCGGCATGATCTGGGACGAGGTCGAGCGCGCCGGCCTGTCCGGGGTGCGCGGCGTCTGGGTGCACGAGGCCGGCTGCGCGCGCATGTTCAACGTGATCTCGATCAAGCAGGCCTATGCCGGCCATGCGAAGCAGGCGGCGATGCTCGCCGCGAGCTGCCAGTCCGGCTCCTACCTCGGGCGCTTCGTGGTGGTGGTCGACGACGACGTCGACCCCACGAACCTCGAGGAAGTGATCTGGGCGATGTGCACGCGCTGCGATCCCGCCGAGGATATCGATTTCATCCGCCGCCACTGGAGCGGGCCGCTCGATCCGCGCCTGCCGCGCGGCGTGACCTGGAATTCGCGCGCGGTGATCGACGCCTGCCGCCCGTTCGAGATGCTCGGCGAGTTTCCGCCGGTGGTGAAGGCCTCGGCCGAGCTGCGCGCGCGCGTGCTGAAGAAGTTCGACGACCAGCTCAAGTGAGGCACTTTGTGCTGGCCCTGGGCTTGTGCGCGCAAGGCGCCCTCGCCGACGAGGTGTCGCTGCGGCTGGGCGGGAAGGAACTTGCGCTCACTCCAGCCTTGCAACAGCGGCTGGCGAGCCTGACACGCGAGGCGCTTGGCCGCTGTGGGCCGAATACCAGCCGCCATCCCGGCAACTTCGGGCTGGCCGCGCTCGGCGTGGAGAATCGCTGGAAGCGGCTTCTCGGGGGCTCGCGGCTGCGCGTGCGCTTCGCCGAGCCCTTCCTGAGCGAATCGCATTTAGGCGGCGTGATCGGGGTATCAGAAGCTCTGATCGGCCTGGAGCATGAGGGGCTCTTCGTCGGCCCGGATTTCACGCGCCACGGCGAGGCGGTCGTCGAGCATCTGCAATGCGGCTACCTGCCGTCGCTCGAGCTGGCGTGCCTCGCAGAGCTCGCGCCGCATCTTCCGGCGCGCTACCGCGAGACCTGCGCCAGGCTGGAGCGCGACGAGAACGGCCGGATCGTCATGCCGCCGCCCGACATCGCGCCTTCCTGCAGTTAGGCGGAGCGTTTCCTCCGGAAACGGTTTCGCCGCAGCGCATCTTGCCTGCGGCGAATCGCCGGGCGCATACTCGATTTCAGCTGGACGGAAAGACAAACCCATCGGGAGGAGGACCCATGGCGAGCAGTCCGAGCCGCAGGAACTTCATTCGCAAGACCGCAGCGCTCACGGGAAGTGCGTTCGCTGCGGCGGGCGCAGCGCGTGCCGCGCCGCTGCCGGTGCCCTCGACCAACCGCGAGCCGGGACGGATCATCGACGAGGCCGCGTACGGCATGCCGTCGAAATTCGAAGGGCACGTCAAGCGCCGGCGCACCGACGTCCTCAAGAACCGGCAGAACCTGTCGGACTGGAGCATGACGCCGCTGCAGCACCAGCCCGGCATCATCACGCCGAACGGGCTGGTGTACGAGCGTCACCACGCCGGCACTCCGGACATCGACCCCAAGGCGCATCGCCTCGTCATCCACGGCCTGGTGAAGCAGCCGCTCGAGTTCTCGATCGACGACCTGCACCGCTATCCGTCGGTCTCGCGCTTCTATTTTCTCGAGTGCTCGGGCAACGGGCTCACCGACTGGCTGAAGCCGGCGTCGACGACCGTGCAGCAGACCCATGGGCTGCTCTCGGGCGCGCTGTGGACCGGGGTGCCGATGTCGACGCTGCTCGACGAGGCCGGCATCGACCCGCGCGGGAAGTGGGCGCTGCTCGAAGGCGCCGACGCCTCGGCGCACACGCGCTCGGTGCCGATGGAGAAGATGCTCGACGACGCGCTCATCGTCTACGCCATGAACGGCGAGGCGCTGCGCCCGGAGAACGGCTATCCGGTGCGCGCGCTGCTGCCGGGCTGGGAAGGCAACATCAGCGTGAAATGGCTGCGCCGCATCAAGATCGGCGAGCAGCCCTGGCACTTTCGCAGCGAGACCGCGCGCTATACCGACCCGATGCCCGACGGCAAGTGGCGCCAGTTCAGCATGGTGATGGAGACCAAGTCGGTCATCACCAACCCGTCGGGCGGCATGAACCTCAAGGGCCCGGGCTTCTACGAAGTGACCGGCCTCGCCTGGTCGGGCTCCGGCAAGGTCCGTGCGGTCGATGTTTCTTTCGACGCCGGCAAGAACTGGCGCGAGGCGAAGCTCGAGGAGCCGATCATGGACAAGTGCCTCACGCGCTTCAAGGTCGGCTGGAACTGGGACGGCTCGCCGGCGGTGCTGATGAGCCGCGCAGTGGACAGCAACGGCTACGTGCAGCCGAGCGTGCAGGACATCCAGAAGAAGCGCGCGATCGTCGGCTTCGTGCAGCACCACAACGCGATCCAGCCGTGGTCGGTCAATGCACAAGGGGAGGTGCGCAATGTCATCGGCCAGGCGTAGATCGCTTCTCTTGACCGTGGTAGCCACGGCGTGCCTCGCGGCGTGTGCCAACCTCGGTGGCGGTGGCGGAGGCATGGCGGCGAAATCATCGACCGGGATTCCACTCGGTGCGTCGGGTCCGCACGACGTGCAGCCGCTTCCGGACAAGCCGCGTTTCGGCAAGGCGGTGAGCGAGGCCGACATCGCCGCCTGGAACATCGACGTCCGCACGCCGGACGGCGCCGGGCTGCCGCCGGGCCGCGGCTCGGTCGCGCAGGGCCGGGAGGTGTACGCGGCGAAGTGCGTCGCCTGCCACGGCGCCGATGCGAAAGGCGGCTCGGTTTACGGCACCATGGTCGGCGGCATCGGATCGTTCAAAGGCTCGCCGCGAGTCCTTACGCCGGGGAGCATGTACCCGTACGCGCCGATCCTCTTCGACTACATCCGGCGCGCGATGCCGATGGACCGGCCGCAGACGCTGAGCGCGGACGAGGTGTACGCGCTATCGGCGTACCTGCTGAACCTCAACGGCGTGGTGCCCGCCGACGCGGTGATGGACGCGCAGAGCATGCCGAAGGTGCAGATGCCCAACCGGGACGGGTTCATGATCGACGACCGGCCCGACACCCAGGCCGCGCGCTGCATGTCGAACTGCAAGTGACGTCATAAGGAAATGGGCATGAGCATAGACGGCGCGCGTCTTGCGGCGCTGCGACGTCGCGGCACAGAATTCCGCTGAAGGAGAGATGCATGGCCAAATCAGGCGCCGATTGGAATGCAACGCCGAAGTTTCCGGCGACGCATTACGTCGACTCGCGTATCTATACCGACCAGGCGATCTTCGAAGAGGAGAAGGAGAAGCTGTTCAAGCCCTCCTGGATCATCGCCTGCCACGAATCCGAGATCGCGAACGCCTTCGACTATCGCCTCTTCGCCCATCCGAGCGGCGTGCCGCTGATCATCGTGCGCGGCGACGACCAGAAGGTGCGCAGCTTCTACAACATCTGCCCGCACCGCGGCAACACGATCCTGTACGACCCGGCCGGCAACGCCAGGCGCATGACCTGCATCTTCCACGCGTGGTCATACGACACCCGCGGCAACTGCATCGAGATCTCGCGCGCCGAGCAGGGCTACCAGGACCGTTTCCGCAAGGAGGACGCGTCGCTGCGGGAGGTGAGGACCGAGGTCGGCTTCGGCGGCTTCATCTGGGTGAATCTCGACGACGCGGCGAGCCCGCTCAAGGACTACATCGGCCCGTCGATGGACATCCTTGCGCCCTACATGGTCGAGCCCATGGAGGTGTTCCACTTCAACCGGGCGATCGTGAATACGAACTACAAGCTGTGGCACGACACGAACAGCGAGTTCTATCACGACTTCGTGCACTACTTTAACCGCATCACCGGGATGATGCAGCCCGGCTACTTCGACCGGAGGTACACCGCGTTTCCCAACGGCCACGCGAGCGTCGGCTCGATGAGCATCCAGTACGACAAGTACGAAGGCTCGAAGGAACGCGCCGTGGGCTGGCCCGGGCTCACGCCCGGCGGCTGGTACATGGTGGACCTCTTTCCTGGGCTGACCTACAACCTGCGCACCTCGGTGCTGCGCATCGACACCGCGATCCCGCTCGGGCCGAACCAGGTGGCGATCGAGTTCCGCGGGCTCGGACTCAAGAGCGACACGCCCGCGCAGCGCGCGCAGCGCGTGTTCGACCACAACACGATCTGGGGCCCGTTCGGCCGCAACCTGCACGAGGACCTGCTCGCGGTGCACGGCCAGGGCCGCGCGATGCGCGAAGGCACCGACAGCCGCTGGGTGATCCACGGCCGCGAGGAGGGGAGCACCATCCACGACGAGATCGGCATGCGCCACTTCTATGCCGAGTGGAGCCGGCGCATGGGCCGCGCGGCCCATGATCCGTTCCGCGGGAACCGGCCGGCGCCGGAGCGCGCCGCGGCGTGAGCGCCATGGAGCAGCGCGCGCAGATCGAGGAGCTGGTCTATCGCTCGTGCATGGCGCTCGACGAGCGCGACTTCAAGGGCTTCCTCGAGCTGTGCGACCCGGGCTTTCGCTACAAGGTGACGGTCTACAGCCCGGAGATCCGCAAGGAGATGGTCTGGCTCGACCAGGACCGCCGCGGCATGGAGACCCTCTTCACCAACCTGCCGCGGCACAACAGCGACCACTCGCCGCTCGTGCGCCACGCCACGGTCTACACGGTGAAGATGAACGGGGGCGAGGCCGAGGTGATCTCCGCGCTGCAGGTGTTCCGCACCGCGCTCGACGGCGGCGCGACCGAGCTGTTCGGCGTGGCGCGGCTCATCGACACCGTGAAGCTCGACGGCGGCACGCCCCGGCTCGCGAGCCGCGTCGTGCGGATGGAGACGCGCCAGCTCGGTTTCGGCTCCCACGTCCCGTTCTGAGGCGAGACGAGCGCATGCGCGTCCAGGTGAGCGCCCGAAACCGCGCCTTCCACTTCGAGGCGGACGAAGGGGAGAAAATCCTCTACGCCGGCCTGTGCGCGCAGGCCGGCCTGCCCTACGAGTGCGCCACCGGCACCTGCGGCACCTGCAAGGCGAAGCTCGTCGACGGCGCGATCGACGACGCCTGGCCCGAGGCCCCGGGGCGCCGGTTCATCAAGCCCGAGCGCGGCGAGTTCCTCATGTGCCAGTGCGCGGCGCAGAGCGACGTGTCGATCGAGGTGGCAAGCTTCGTCTATCCCGCCGATCCCCGCGCGTGCCGCGTCGGTACGCTCTCGGGCACGGTGGGCGCGGTCCGGCCCCTGACGCACGACGTGGCGGCGCTCGAGGTCGAGCTCGACGCCCCGTGCGAGTTCGATGCGGGCCAGTTCATGGCGGTGAGCGCGCCCGGCGTGCGCGGCCGGCGCGGCTATTCGATGGTGAACTTCGCGCGCGCGGCGCAGCGTCTCGAGTTCGTCGTGAAGAGGAAGCCCGGCGGCGGGTTTTCGGAGTGGCTGTTCTCGGAGCAGGCCGCGGGCGCCCGCATCGGGCTGGTCGGGCCGCTCGGAAGAGCGACCTTCGATCCCGGTCTCGCGCGCAACATCCTGTGCATCGCCGGCGGCAGCGGCATCGCCGGGATGATGTCGATATTGGCTCGCGCCAAGGCGGCAGATTACTTTTCCAGACACAAGGTCCATGTGTTCTTCGGCGTGCGCACGATGCGCGACGTCTTCTTCCTGGACGAGCTCGCCGCCTATCCGCAGGCCGACATCACGGTGGCGCTCTCCGAGGAGGACCCGCCCGCAAACACCAGGCTGCGCTTCGAGCGCGGTTTGGTCCACGAGGTGGCGAAGCGCGCGATGGCAGGCAAGTACCAGAACCTGCGCGCCTACGTCGCGGGGCCGCCGCCAGCGGTCGACGCGGCGATCCGCGTGCTGCTGCTCGACGCGAAGCTCACCACCGACAACATCCGCTACGACAAATTCAGCTGATGGCCAGGCGATTGATCTGCCGCGCAGCCGAGGTTCCCGAGAACGGGCTCAAGGAATGCGAGGCCGGCGGCGGGCTGAAGCTCGTGGTGGCGAACGCGGGCGGCGAGTTCTTCGCCTTCCAGGCGATCTGCCCGCACCAGGAGGTGCCGCTGTGCGAGGGCCTGTTCGACGGCTCGACGCTCACCTGCCACATGCACCTGTGGCAGTGGGACGTGCGCACCGGCGCGCCGCTCGGCATCGCCGAGGCGCCGCTGCAGCGCTATCCGCTCGAGCGGGAGGGCGATGCGCTTTACCTGGGCGGCGACAGCACGGCCATCGATGTCGGCGAGCTGTTCAACGGGCTGAGCGGCGCCACGCTCGAGAAGCTGGTCTCCCTGGCGAGAAAAGAGAGCTATCCCGCCGGCGCGGTGCTCTACCGCATGGGCGACCCGGCCGAGGACTTCTTCGTGCTCGAGTCCGGGCGCGTCGAGTTCCAGATCGGGCGCGACGCGCGCGTCGATCCCGCCGGCTTCATGCTGAAAAAGGGCGAGGTGTTCGGCTGGGCGGCGCTGCTCGAGAACCATCCCCAGCGCATCGCGAGCGCGCGCGCGATGGAGAATTCGGTGCTGCTGCGCCTGAACGGCAAGCAGGCGCTGAAGCTGCTCGAGTCCGATCCAGCCTCGGGGTACGTCGTGATGCGCCGCCTCTCGGGGCTGATCGCGCGCTTTCTCACCCCGGCGGGGGCCAAGTGAAGCGGGAGTTCTTACCGGTGGGTCAATCGTTCAACGGAGGAGGTAGAACCATGAGCAAGGCACTGAAGAGATACGCTGCCGCGGCGATGGTTTCCATGGCTCTGGCGGTGCCGGGCGCGTTCGCGAAGGACTACGGCAAGCCGGGCACGCCGATCAAGCTCACGATCGGCTATCAGCCCTACTACACGCAGGCCTGGTCGGCGGTGATCCAGAAGGAAATGGAGCTGTGGAAGAAGTACCTGCCGGCGGGCTCGAGCGTCGAATGGGAGATCGGCCTGCAGGGCGCGATCGTCGGCAACGCCATGCTCGCCGACAAGAACGACATCGGCTACATGGGCGACATGCCGACCATCGTCGCCATCAGCAAGCAGAACGTGCGCGAGCTGCGCATGGTGGCGGTGCTGGGGCTCGCCAACGACCAGTGCAGCGTGTTCCTGTCGCGCAACGAGGCGCCGGACTTCAAGAGCCCCGAAGAGGCGGTGAAGTGGTGGAGCGGCAAGCGCGTCGCGGTGGCGAAGGGTAGCTGCACCGACCGCAGCGGCCAGGAAATGATGCGCAAGTACAACATCAAGCCCGAGCAGTACCTGAACCAGAACATCGAGGTGCAGACCTCCAACTTCAAGGCCGGGCGCCTGGACGGCTCGATCATGTGGGAGCCCACCGCCTCCAAGATCATCATGGAGGGCATCGCCAAGCGCATCGGCGACACCAAGGTGATCGGTAAGCTCGACGGCGGGTTCATGGCCATGCAGCACGAGCTGATCAAGCAGCGGCCCGACGTGGTCAAGGGCTGGCTCGAGGCCGAGCTCGACGCCAACCTCTTCTGGGCCAAGCCCGAGAACTACATGAAGGTCGTGGAGATGGCCCACAAGAACACCCAGGGCTTCAGCAAGGAAGTGCTCTGGATGTCGATGGCGGGCAAGTATCCGAAGGTCATGGGCGGCGGCGACGTGCGCAACATCATGTACTACGGCATCAACGACGACGTGCGGAACATGATGCGCGAACAGGTCGCGTTCCTGCACGAGATCAAGGTGCTGCCCATGGCGGAGCTGCCGAAGGAGCTGGTCGACTCGAGCTGGACCGACGAGATCCTGAAGCGGCGCGGTCTCAAGGTGCCGCTCGCGAGGATCGAGGCGCAGGATCCGTCGAAGTACCCGGACGGCAAGATCAAGCTGCCGGCGTCCTGGCGCGAGTAATGCCCGGCCTGCTTTCCGCAACGACCGCCGGCGCCGGCCATGGCTGAAGGCAAGCCGGCGACCTCGGCGGGCGAGATCGGTGCATGGGCCATGTTCATGTACCGATATTCGAAGGCGCTGCGCAGCCCCACGCCGTACCTGATGCTCGCGGGGTTCGCGCTGTTCTTCGGCGCCTGGTTCCTGCTGTCGGAGGTCTTCAGGTTCTGGCGCTTCGCGAGCCTTCCCGGGCCGCGCCAGGTGCTGATCGAGTGGTTCAATCCCAACCCGGTCTACGGCATGTCGCTCTATACGCCGGACTACTACATGCACATCTGGATGAGCCTGCGGCGGGTGCTCATAGCCTTCGCCATCGCCACGGGCCTCGGCGTGCCGTTCGGCCTGTTCCTCGGCTGGTCGAAGGTGTACCGGGAATTCACCTTCCCGGTATTCGAGACGCTGCGGCCGATCCCGGTGCTCGCCTGGGTACCGCTCGCGATCGTCATGTTCAGGGGCGACGAGACGCCCGTGATCTTCCTCACCACGCTCGCCTCGTTCTACGCCACTGCGCTCAACACAATGCTCGGCGTGCAGTCGATCGACCCGTCGTTCCCGCGCGCCGCCGCCTGCCTGGGAGCCAGCAAGTGGCAGATCTTCCGCCACATCATCGTTCCGGGGGCGCTGCCGTTCATCTTCACCGGCCTGCAGATCTCGGTCGGCGTCGCCTGGTTCTCGCTGGTGGCAGCCGAGATGGTCTCGGGCGAATACGGCCTGGGCTACCTGATCAACAGCTCGTACGTCAACGTGCAGTACCCGGTGATCCTCATCGGCATGATCTCCGTCGGCATCGTCGGCTATGCGAGCAGCGCGCTCGTGCGCCTGGCGGGCGACTACATGATGCAATGGCGCGTGCGCGAGCTGGCGCTCGGGGAGGGGCGATGAATGCCCGCGCGCAGGCCGCCACGAAGGGAGCGATCCGCATCCAGAACGTCGACAAGGTGTACTACGCCCGCGAGGGCGCGGTACAGGCCGTGTCCGACTGCAGCCTGGACATCCGCGCCGGCGAGATCTGCATGATCGTCGGGCCCTCGGGGTGCGGCAAGACCACGCTGCTCAACGCCATCGCCGGCTTCCACGACATCACCGGCGGCGCGATCCATCTGGACGGCGAGCTGCTGTGCGGCCCGGGCAAGCCGCAAGCCGAGCCGGGGCCCGACCGCGTGGTGGTGTTCCAGAACGGGGCGCTCTTCCCCTGGAAGACCAACCTGGAGAACGTCGCGTTCGGCCCCGTAGTGCAGGGCAAGCTCGGCAAGGCCGAGGCGCGCGACAAGGCCCTGGGCCTGATGGCCGACGCCGGGCTTTCCGGCACCGAGCACAACTATCCCGGCGAAGTGTCCTCGGGCACGCGCCGGCGCGTGGAGATCGTGCGCGCGCTGATGAACGACCCGAAGGTGCTGCTGCTGGACGAGCCGTTCCGCGCCCTCGACTCGCTCACCAAGAGCGTGATGCACGAGGCGCTGCTCGAGATCTACTACAAGAACAAGGTCACGATCTTCTTCATCACGCACGACCTCGAGGAGGCGATCTTCCTCGGGCACCGGGTCGCCATCATGACCACCCGGCCGTGCAAACCGAAGAAAATCCTGGAGGTGGACATCCCGCATCCGCGCAACTACGGCGTGCTGACCAGCCCGCGGTTTCGCAGCCTGATGGAGGAGACGGTGAATGCGGTGCACGAAGAGGCGGTCAAGGCGTTCGAGGCCGGCGAGAAGGAGATGTGATGAGCGCAGTCGTCGCGACCGCGCCGCAGCCGCGTCCCCGCGCCGCGCAGTCGATCTGGCATCACCATCTGGTGCGCGCAGTGATCTCGATCGCGGTGTTTCTCGTGCTCTGGGAGCTCGGCGCGCGGTTCAAGCTGCCGTGGGTGGGCCAGGTGCCGCCGCCCACCGTGGTGTTCAACACCTGGCTGCCGCTGCTGCAGGACCCGGGCTACTGGTACAGCTGGGTGCAGAGCTCGCGACGCGTGCTGTCGGGCTTCATCGCCGCCATGATCATCGGCATCCCGTTCGGCCTCGCCATGGCGACGAGCCGCATGTTCCACGACATCAGCTTCCCGGTGTTCGAGATCCTGCGGCCGATCCCGCCGCTCGCGTGGGTGCCGGCGGCGATCATCTTCTGGCCGACGCAGGAGCTCTCGATCGGCTTCGTCATCTTCCTGGGCGCGATCTTCACCATCATGCTGAACGTGCTCGGCGGCGCGCGCTCGATCGACGTGCGCTTCTTCCAGGCGGCGCGCTCGATGGGCTCGAGCAACTGGGACATCTTCCGGCGCATCATCCTGCCGGGCGTGCTGCCCTCGATCGTGGTCGGCTGCGAGGTCGGCATCGGCATCACCTGGAACGTGGTGGTGGCGGCGGAGATGATCTCGGGGGGCGGCGGCGCCATCCAGTCGAGCGCCGGCGGCGGCCTGGGGTTCTTCATCTGGAACTCCTACATCGGCTTCTCCTACCCGCAGATCGTGGTCGGCATGATCAGCATCGGCATCGCCGGCTACATCTCGAGCGCGATCATCCGCAAGCTCGGCCAGACGATCACGCCCTGGGCGCGCACCCGATGAGCGCCGTGCCCAGCCTGCGCGCGAACATCAAGGCGGGCGAGCTCGAGGTATCGCAGGTCTCCAAGAGCTACGGCGACGCGACCTTCCGCACCGAGGTGGTGCGCAACTGCTCGTTCAAGATCGAGCGCAGCAAGCTCACCGTGATGATCGGCCCGTCGGGCTGCGGCAAGAGCACGCTGATCCGGCTGCTGGCGGGCTTCGAGAAGCCTACGAGCGGCAGCATCACCCTCAACGGCCAGCCGGTGACCGGGCCGGGACACGACCGGCTGGTGCTGTTCCAGGAGTCGGCGCTGTTCCCGTGGATGACCACATGGGACAACATCCTCTACGGCCCCCGCGCGCGCGGCGAGGTCAGCCGGCAGACGCGCGAGCTGGCGGAATTCCTGCTCAACAAGGTCGGCCTGGCGCAATTTCGCAAGAAATACCCGACGCAGCTCTCCGGCGGCATGCAGCGGCGCGCGGAGCTTGCGCGCGCCATGATCAACAATCCTGCGGTGATGATCCTGGACGAGCCGTTCCGCGGTCTCGACGCCATGACCAAGGCGCTGATGTGGGAGTACTACTCGGCATTGTTCGAGGAGACGCGCCGCACCAACTTCTTCGTCACCACCGACATCGACGAGGCGATCTTCCTCGCCGACCGCCTGCTCGTCATGTCCAACATCCCCACCCAGGTGCGCGCGGTGATCGAGATCGACGTGCCGCGCCCGCGCACCCAGCTCGACCTGGTGGAAAACGACCGCGCCAACGAGATCAAGATGCAGGCGCTGTCGATCCTGCACGAGGAGGCGATGAAGTCGTTCTCGCGCGGCAGCAAGGCCGCCGCCGACTTCGTCGAGGCCTACTCGAAGCGCGTGAGCAAGACCTGAGCGCCACATGGACTGGCTGCTGACGCGCGAGGCGGTGATCGCGCTTGCCGTGCTCGGCGCGATCACCTCCACCGCGGCCAGCGCGCTGCGCGTGCGCGGCACGCTCAGCGCGCTGCGCGCCCGCCAGCTGAACCTGCTCGGCTACGCGCTGATGGGGATCAGCATGGCGCTCTTCATCGTGGCCGGATATCGCGCATCGAGCTGAAGTCACAGCGGATCCGCGCGCGGGCGGCGGCGCTCGGCGTCGTAGAAAGGCAGGGGGACAGCGCGCGCGAGACGGCCGTCCTCCAGGCGCAGCACGCTCCCCGCCCGCAGGGACTGCGGCGGCGCGAAGCCGAGCGCGATTCTCTTCTCCATCAGCGGCGAGAAGCACTCGCTGGTGACACGCGCGGCGGGCAGGGCGGCCGGCGCGGGAGCGGCGGCGATGTCCAGGCCCACCAGCCTTCTGCGCACCTCGAAATCTTTCCGGCCGGGGGCGAGCCGCTCGAGGCCGAGCTCGCGCGGGTTGGCGCGGCCGTCGATCTCGCGGTCGAAGAGCACGTAGCCCGCCTCGATGCGCAGGCTGTCGGCGGCGGCCCAGCCGCATTCACATAGCCCTTCGTTTTTCCCTTCTTCGAGGATGTCTTGTTTCAAGCGAGCGGCGTCGGCGGCGGGAACCAGGAGCTCGTAGCCGAGCTCACCGCTGTAGCCGATCCGCCCGACGGTCAGCCCTTCGTTCTCGCAGAAATGGAAGTACCTCAACGAGCAAACCGCGTCGCTGCCGATCAACCTGGCGAGGATGCGGCCGCTGGCGGGTCCCTGGAGCGCGAGGATGGCAAGCTCGCCCGAGCGGTCTCGGCCGCCGTAGGCGGCGCGGCGACCGGCGAAAAGCCAGAAGCGTTCCTCACCCAGATTCCACACGGTGGCATCGATCAGGACGGCGCCGTCGGGCTTGAGGAGCAGGGTGTAGGCGATTTGCCTTTTCTCCAGATCGGCAAGGCGGCGCGTCTGCAGTTGCTGAAGGTCCGAGGTGCCGATGAACTCGTAGAGGCCCATGAACGAAAAATCGAACAGGCCCGCGGCGCGGCGCGTGGCCAGGTGCTCGTCCGCGGCGCTCATAGCGTGCGCAGCAGGAGAAGACCGCCGGTGAGAATGCACAGGATGCCGGCGAGCCGGCGCAGGACGAGCGGGCTCGCGACGTGCGCCAGGCGCACCCCGACGACGAGACCGAGGAGCTCGAAGACCGTGATGACCGCCGCCGTGTTCCAGTCGATGAACCCGTGTTGCAGGTTCGAGACGGAGCCCGAGGTCGCGGCCACGATCTGCAGCACCTGGCTCGTGGCCACCGCCGTGAGCGGCACGTACCGCAGGATCACCATCAGCGGCATGGAGAAGAGCGGCCCGCCGGCCCCGGAGAAGCCCGAGCCGAAGCCGGCCGCGGCGCCGACCGACGCCAGCAGCCATTTTTCGCCGCGGGCGCGGCCGTCGCGGGAGCGCGCGCCCGGCTTCACCGGAAACAGCACGTAGACCCCGGCGGCGACGATCACGAGCGCGATGACGATGGCGAGCGGGCGCGGATCGACGAGCGCGGCGGCGGCGGCGCCGCAGAAGCCGAAGAAGGCCGCGGCGGCGCACACCGGCAGCGTGATGCTCCAGTCGATGCTGCCGCGGCGCTGGTAGAGCCAGGTGCCGACGATGCCGGTGAAAAGGAAGCTGAAGAGCGAGGTCGCCGCCGCCTCGTGGATGGTAAGCCCGCCGAAAAGCGCCAGGAACGAGACCATGAGGACGCCGCCGACGCCGACCGTGCCGATGAGCAGGCCGACGAACGCGGCCACCGCCGCAAGGAGCAGGATCGAGCTCAGCCGGCGGCGAAGGCGACCAGCTCGCTCGTGAGCAGCACGGCGAGCTTCTTCATCAGGGCATAGCCCAGGCCAGGGTCGCCTTCCATGAGTCGGTTGAGCGCGGCGCCGTCGATGGCGACGACTGCGCACGCGGTAAGGCAATAGGCGGTGGCGATGCGGCGAGCATGCCCCTCCACCAGCGGCGCCCAGCCGAACACGTCGCCGCGGCGGATGATGTCCCCGGCCGAGGTTTCGCGCTTGCCCAGGCCCAGGGTGAACCGCACCATGCCGTCGGCGAGGACGTAGAAATCGTCGACCGCGTCGCCCACGGTGTAGATGCGCGTGTCCTGCGGGAAAAAACGGCCGCGGCCGAGCGCCGCAACGCGTTCGAGTCGAGCCTTCGAGAGGCCGGAAAAGAAGCGCGCCTGCGCTAGGACTTCAACCGGCTTTTCTCTGTTGCTTGCCAACAACCTGTCTGAACTTGGCGAGCTCATCTTCCTTCATGAACACGGTGTGCTCGGTCCCCGGGTATTTGCGCGCGCGCACGTCGTCGCGGTAGTCGGAGAGACCCTTCTCGATGATCGGCACCAGGTCGACGTAGATCTTGGAGTGGCGCGGCACGTGCGCTTCGTACAGGTGGAACAGGTCCGAGCCGATGATGTGCACGCCGTGCGCGCGGTTACCGGCGCCGAGCGAGATCACCGGTACGGGCAGGGTTTCGGCGAGGTATTCGCAGACCTCGGAGGTCGTGACCTCGCACATGATGGAGAAGCAGCCGGCGTCGACCATCGCCCAGGCGTCGTCGACCAGCTCCTTGGCGCGCTCGGCGGTCTTGCCCTGGGCGAAGAAGCCGCCGAGCTGCGGCATGCGCATCGGCGTGATGCCGATGTGGCCCTGGACCGGGATGCCTGCCTTGACGATCGCCTCGATGTACTTGGCGTGATGCTGGTTGCCCTCGCATTTCATCACCTCGGCGCCGCCCTGCGACACGTACTTGGCGGCGTTGTCCACCGCCTGCTGCGCCGACAGGTGAAAGCTCATGTAGGGCATGTCGACCATGCGCAGGCCGTACTTCGAGCCGCGCTTCACCGCCTGCGCCATGAACATGACTTCCTCGAAGGACACCGAGGTGGTGCTCTCGTGGCCGAAGAGCACCATGCCGCCGGTGTCGGACACGCACAGGATGTCGATGCCGACGCGGTCTGCGATGATCGCGGTCTCGTAGTCGTACACGGCGAGCTGCACGATCGGCTCGCCTTTCTTCATTTTTTCCACCAGCATCGGGATGGTGACCTTCTTGCGCGCGGGCGGCGCGCCAGCGGGCTTGGCATCGGCCATGGCTCGATTCCTCCTCTAAGGACCTACTTGGATAGCAAGACGGGCGCCGGAATGCAAGCGTGTTTCCCTAGGAAACGCTTCTTCGATTGCGCTTCAGGCCCCACTGGCGGCGGCGCATCCACAGCGCCTTGCGGCCGATGCCGAGCATGCGCGCGAGCTCGATCTCGCGGTAGGTGTCCTGGAAGCGCTCCACCACCTCGCGGATGTACTCCTCCACCGCGAGCGGGCGCGCGCCGCGCAGCATGCGCCGTGCGCTCAGCGTGCGGGCGATCGCGCGCAGCAGCTCGTCATTGTCGAACGGCTTGACGACGTAGTCGGCCGCGCCGGCGCGTAGCGCGGCAATTGCGCTTTCCATCGACGAGTAGCTGGTGATCACGATGATCGGCAGCCGCGGGCGGTGCGCGCGCACGCCGGCGATCACGTCGAGCCCGGTGCCGTCGGGAAGCTTGAGGTCGCTCACCACGAGGTCGAGGTCCGCGCGCTTCACCTGCTCGAGGCTCGCCTTCAGGGTGGCGGCATGCGAAACCGCATATCCATCGCGCTCGAGCAGCATGCCGATCACTTCCGACACGCCCGGGTCGTCGTCGACAAGCAGCACTCGCTCGTTCATGGGTTCACCGGAAGGAAGACCTTGAGGCAGGCGCCGCCGCGCGGATCGTTGGTGGCCTGGATGCGGCCGCCGAGCCCGTGCACGATCTCGTAGCTGATGGCGAGGCCGAGGCCGGTGCCCTCGCCGGGCGGCTTGGTGGTGAAGAAGGGATCGAACACGCGCTCCAGATGCCGAGTTTCGATTCCCGGCCCGGTGTCGCGGATGGAAAGCTCGACGCGGCCGCGTGTGCGGCTCGCCCGAGCCTCGATCCGGCCGGCGCCGTGCATCGCCTGCGCCGCGTTGAGAAATACGTTGAGCAGCACCTGCTCGAGCTCGCCGGGCCGGGCAAGCGTCGCGACCCCGGGCGCGCCGCGGTAGTCGACCCTGACCCGGCGGCCACAGGCGCTGTGCCGCAGCAGCGTCGCCGCCGCCTCGACGGCGTCGTCGATCGCCACCGCTGCGGGGGCTTCGCCGCCGACCCGCGAATAGTCGCCCAGCTTCTTCGTGATCGCCACGACGCGCGCGACGTTCGCGGCGATCGAGGCGAGTCCCTTTTCCAGCGTCTCGGGCGTGACGCCGCGCCTGGACTGCAGGATCTGCAGCATCGAAGAGACCGCGGCGAGCGGGTTCGACACTTCATGGCACACCGCCGCGAGCATGAAGCCGAGCGAGGCGAGGCGCTGGGTCTGGGCGGGCGCCGGGATCTCGTCCTTCATGCCGCGCCCCTCAGCGCAGGCCGCACGATCGAGCGCTCGTCGATCGGGACGCAGAGCGCCGCCGCCGCGACGGAGAGCGCGATGGAGGCGAGCCAGATGAGCTGGTAGGAGCCGGTGAGGTCGTAGGCCGCGCCGCCCGCCCAGGCGCCGGCGAAGGCGCCGAGCTGGTGGCCGAGGAACGAGATCGAGAACAGCGTCGAGAGGTACTTGACGCCGAAGATCTGGCCCACGAGCGAGTTGGTGAGCGGAACGGTGGCAAGCCAGGTAATGCCGAGCACCGCGGCGAACACGTAGGTTCCCGCGGCGGAGAGCGGTGCCACCAGGTACAGGGAAATCGCTACGGTCCGGACGATGTATAGCCACGTGAGGATCCACTTCTTGCTGTAGCGTCCACCCAGCGCGCCCGCCAGGGTGGAGCCGATGATGTTGAAGAAACCGATCGTCGCGAGCGCGGTCATCCCTTGCGTCGGCGTGAGGCCGCGGTCGACCGCGTAGGCCGGCAGGTGCGTCATCACGAAGATGGTCTGGAAGCCGCAGACGAAGAAGCTGCCGGTGAGGAGCCAGAAGCCGCGGTGGTGCATCGCCTCGGCGAGCGCCTCGCCGATCGACTGCTCGCTCTCCTGCGCCGCGGAATTGCGCCCTGCCAGCGCGGCGCCGAGCGGGATGATCAGGAACGCAGCCGCGCCCAGCACGACGAGGGCGTTGACCCAGCCGAGGCCCGAGATGAGCGCCTGGCCGCCCGGCAGCATGACGAACTGGCCGATCGAGCCGCAGGCGCCGGTAATGCCGACGGCGAAGCTGCGGCTCTCCGGCGGAAAGGCGCGCGCGACCACCGCAAGGACCACGCCGAAGCCGGTGCACGCGAGGCCCACGCCGATGAGCAAGCCCGCCGTGGCGTTCAGCTCGAGCGGAGTGGCCGAGTGCGCCATCGCGATCAGGCCGAGCCCGTAGGCGAGGCCGCCGAGCGTCAAAACGCGGCCTGCGCCGTGGCGGTCGGCGATCGCGCCGGCGAGCGGCATGCCGAGCCCCCACACCAGGTTCTGCAGCGCGATGGCAAAGGAGAACACCTCGCGTCCACAGCCGAGGTCGATCGTCATCGGCCGCAGGAACAGGCCGAAGCTCTGGCGCGTGCCGAGCGCGAGCATCAGGATGAGGCCTCCGCAGACGAGGATCACCGCAGGTGTGCGCCAACGCATGCGCTAGTATGTATCTCACCGATGAAGCTTTGCATAGTGTCCGACAGCCACGATCGAGCGGACGCCCTCGCGGGCGCGGTGCGCGACGCGGCGGCGAAAGGCGCGCAGGCGGTGATCCACTGCGGCGACGTCATCGGCACGCAGACTTTGCGCGGCGCGATGGCGGTCGGCCTGCCGATGCACGTCATCCACGGCAACAACCTCGGCGACCCGGTGTCGCTCTCGCGCTGGGCGCGCGACAGCAAGGGGCAGCTCCAGTACCACGGCCCCGATGCGCGCCTCGACCTCGCGGGGCGCCGTATCTTCGTCGTGCACTACCCGGAGTACGGCTACGCCATGGCGTGCACCGGAGATTGGGACCTCGTGTGCTGCGGCCACTCGCACGAAGCGGGTGTTTCTCAAGTGAAAAACATCAAGGGCGGCAGCACCTGGCTCGTCAATCCAGGCACGGTGGCCGGGCTTGCCGCGCCCGCGACCTGGGTGCTGGGTGACCTCGCGGCGATGCGCTTCGACTTGAATACGTTGATGCCGTAGGGCAGCCTGAAGGCGCCTTGCGCGCCGCACCGGCCCTCAGCCCTTGAGCACCGCCTTGCTGACCAGGACCAGGACCACAAGCAGGACGATGCCTAGGCCGAGGCTCCAGCCGATCAGTTTTTTCTCGATTGGCAGCAGCGGCTCGCGCGCCATCTTGCGCATCTCTTCGCCGACTCTCGGCTGTTCCATCGTCGCTCCCTTCCTTAACCGGCCAGCGGCGGCTTCACCCCGCCGTAGAACAGCCACGAAATCAGCACCCCCACCCAGATGATGAAACCGAACAGGCAGAGCAGGTAGACCGCGGCGAGCTTGCCGATGCCTTCTTCCCACAGCTTGCGGAAGTTGGTCATGACCCCGATGGTGAAGAAGGTGAGGACGAAAAACATGCCGCGGAAGGTGTTTGCTTCACCCATCGCGCCCTTGATCTTGGTGAGCAGCTCAGGGGTGGCGCCGATGGCGAGGACCAGGATCAGCAAAAAGGTGATGACGTAGCCGATGACGAACTTGGGGAAGCGCTGCCAGATCTCGCCGAGGCGTGCGCGGTCGCCTTGGCGCTTCTCGATATGGGTGGTCCAGACATAGGCGAGGACGAAGGCCCAGATGCCGATGAAGATGTCGATGAACACCTTGATCGTGGCCGTCGTGCCGAGGATCCAGCCCTTCGCGTAGTTGATGCCCTGCGCGGCGTTACTCGCGAGGATCAGCGACTCAGTGATGGCGCCGCTCGCTACCGCCGCGCCGTCGGTCTTCACCGAGAGTCCCATCCATGCTCCGGCGACCAGCGGCTCATGCACGAGGAACGAGTCGGCGAGGAAGGGGAGGATGAGCAGCTCTACCACCGCGAAGATCACCACCAGCGAGGAGACCATCACCGCGACCACCGGCCGGGCGCGGATGGCGGCACCGGTGGCGATCGCCGCTGATACGCCGCAGATCGAGATGCCCGAAGCGAGCGGCGCCGCCCATTCGCGGCTGAACCCGAACCAGGTGCGCGCCACCAGGTACACCACCGACCAGAAGATGAGGTAGGCAACGATGATGGCCGCCAGGCCGAGAAACATGAGCGAGGTCGCGAGGCTCAGCTTCTCCGCTGCCGTGACGCCGAGGAAGCCGCCGAGCAGCACGATCGCGATCTTGACGTAGAGCTCGGGCCGCACGGCCTCCTTCATCCAGGTCGCCAGGCTCGGCAGAAAGTTGCCGATGAACAGGCCGACGAGGAGCGCCACGATGTAGCCGGCCTCGGAGGTAAGGCGCAGCGACCAGCTGATGCCGAACTGCTTCATCCCCGCCGGGGTGTTGACGGCAAAGTTGGCCCAGCTGCCCGCCATCCAGCAGAGATAGGTAAGCCAGAAGACCACCGTGAACCCCGCCGCGAAGCGCGCGACGTTTGCCTTGAGCGCCGCGGCACCCACCGTCATGACCATGAGCAGCGCCAGGAAGGTGACGATCAGGCTGCCGACTCCGCCCAGGCCCGCGTAGGACTTGGAAGCGCTGCCGAGAGCTTTGGACGGATCGGTCCATACCTGCGTGCTGACGACCCATCCCAGGAGGTCGGCGCCGCCGAGGACGCCGAGAGACAGCGCGAAAATCAGCAATCCAATCCAGACCGACAGCCAGTCCTCGCTGAGTCCTTGCGCTCTGTCGTTCACTTGCCCTCCCTTAGGCTTGTGAAGGCAAGTGCACTCTATATGTCGGCTCGCACGCCGGTCAAGGCGGCTTCGCTTCTCGGCGAACTTGCTGCAATGCACTTCGAGCGGCATTCGCTCGCTCTATAGCCGCATAGCTCTTTTTGAGCCGTCCGTCCTGCCCGCGCCCATAGAATCGGCGCGAGGAGGACCCGATGTTCACAACCAATCCGTTCGCCGCCCTGTCGGCGACGGTGTCGCTTGGCGCCATGCAAGCTTACGTCGTGGCCATGATCGTGCTGGTCGCCGCCGGGACGCTGTTCGACGTCGTGCACAAGGGCAGTGCCCGGTACTTCTTCGACCACTGGCGCCGGTCGAAGGGGAAGGCGCGGAGCGAGCTCGGCGGCGGCGAAATGGCGTCGATCGCGGTCCAGACCGCCGTGGTGGATGTCCTCTCGTCCGGGGAGTTCTGCAGCGCGCGCCGCCGCGTTGCACATCTGCTGACGATGTACGGTTTCCTGATCTACGTCGTCTCCACCGTCGTGATGGTGTTCAACTATTCAACGGCTTCCATCTGGCCGCACCTGTGGTGGATCGGCGGCCTTATGGTCTGTGCCGGCGGCTACTGGTTCTGGTTTTTCATCCGCGCCGACGTCGTGGCCGAGGGCAACTCGCCCTGGCGGGTGATGCGCGCGGACCTGTTCGTCCTGTCGCTCCTCGCGAGCGTCACGCTCGGGCTCATCTGGGCCTTGCTCCAAGTGAACGGCGGCGGTGGCGCAATGGTGTTCTTCGGCCTGTACATCCTGGCGACCACGGTGTTGTTCGGCTCGGTGCCCTGGTCGAAGTTTGCCCACATGTTCTTCAAGCCGGCTGCGGCGTTCGAAAAGAGGGTCTCGAACGCGAACGGCACGAGGGCGAACCTACCCGCGCCCGCCGACAAGCCCGCGCAGTTCGGCAGCGCGCGTACCGCGCCGCGCCACTACTGAGGGAAAAGAATGCCTACCTTCGTCTACATGACCCGCTGCGACGGCTGCGGCCACTGCGTCGACATCTGCCCCTCCGACATCATGCACCTCGACAAGACCTACCGGCGCGCCTACAACATCGAGCCGAACATGTGCTGGGAGTGCTACTCGTGCGTGAAGGCCTGCCCGCAGAACGCGATCGACGCGCGCGGCTACGCCGACTTCGCACCGCTCGGGCACAGTGTGCGCGCGCTGCGAGAGGAGGCGAAGGGGACCATTTCCTGGCGCCTGAAGTTCAGGGACGGACGCGAGAAGAACTTCGTCTCGCCGATCCGCACAACGCCCTGGGGATCGATCAAGGGCCCGGCCGATTACCCGGCGCCGCCGCCGCAGGATCTCGCGTCGCAGCAGCTGGCGCACGAGCCCGACTCGCTCAACATCGTCGGTGGCCTGCCGACGCTCGCGGCCGGCCGCCTTAAGCGCAAGGTCGCGTGATGGGACTCTTCGGCAGGAAAACGGTTCACGTCGACGCCGACATCCTCGTCATCGGCGGCGGCATGGCGGGTTGCGGCGCGACCTACGAAAGCCGCTATTGGGGCCGCGACCTCAAGGTCGTCTGCGTTGAGAAGGCGAACATCGAGCGCAGCGGCGCCGTCGCCCAGGGGCTGTACGCGATCAACTGCTACATGGGCATGCAGTGGAACGAGAACCAGCCCGAGGACCACGTGCGCTACGCGCGCAACGACCTCATGGGCCTGGTGCGCGAGGATCTGGGCTACGACATTGCGCGCCACGTCGACGGCACGGTGCACAAGTTCGAGGAATGGGGCCTGCCGATCATGCGCGACCCGACGACCGGGCGGTACCAGCGCGAAGGCAAGTGGCAGATCATGATCCACGGCGAGAGCTACAAGCCGATCGTCGCCGAAGCCGCGCGCAAGGCCGCGACCGAGGTCTACAACCGGATCATGGTGACGCACCTGCTGATGGACACGGCGAAGCCGAACCGCATCGCCGGAGCCGTCGGTTTCAATGTGCGCACGGGCGACTTCCACGTGTTTCGCGCCAAGGCGGTCATCGTCTCCGCCGGCGGCGCGTCTCATATCTTCAAGCCGCGCGCCGTGGGCGAGGGAATGGGGCGGACCTGGTATGCGCCGTGGAGCAGCGCGTCCGCCTACGGCCTGCCGATCCAGGTCGGCGCAAAGATGACGCAGATGGAGAACCGCATCGTCCTCACCCGGTTCAAGGACGGCTACGGCCCGGTCGGCGCCTACTTCCTGCACCTCAAGACCTATACGGAGAACGGGTACGGCGAAGAGTACGAAAAGAGGTGGTACGAGGACACCAAGGCCCTGGTGGGCGACTACGTCGACCGCCATCCGGTGCCGACCTGCCTGCGCAACCACGCGCTCCTGAAGGAGGTTGCGGCCGGGCGCGGTCCGATCCGCATGGTGACCAGGGAGGCGTTCAAGGATCCGCACAAGGAAGTCGTTGGCTGGGAGAACTTCCTCGGCATGACGATCGGCCAGGCGGTGGTCTGGGCCTCGCAGAACATCGACCCGAAGCACATCAACCCGGAGCTGACCACGTCCGAGCCTTATGTCATGGGCTCGCACGCCACCTGCTCCGGCGCCTGGGCGAGCGGCCCGGAAGACTACGCTCCCGACGAGTATCAGTGGGGCTACAACCGCATGATGACGGTCGAGGGCCTTTTCGGGGCGGGCGACACCATCGGCGGCACCGCCCACAAGTTCTCGTCGGGCTCGTTCACCGAGGGGCGCATCGCCGCCAAGGCGGCGGTGAAGTACGTGAAGGACATGAAGAACGGCCAGCCGCAGGTGAGCGAGCAGGAGTACAGGGAGCTCGAGAGGACCATCTACCAGCCACTCGAGAATTTCCGCATCGGCCGCAACGAGATCACTGCCGGGACCGTGTCGCCGAGCTACCTGCTGCCCATTCATGGGCTCCAGCGCCTGGAGAAGATCATGGACGAGTACGTCGGCGGCATCAGCACCAACTACATGACGAACGGCAAGCTGCTCGAGCGAGGCCTCGAATTGCTGGGCATGATGAAGGAGGACATGAACAGCATGGGCGCCGAGGACCTGCACCAGCTTCAGCGGGTGTGGGAGCTCCACCATCGCCTACTCGCCTCGGAGTCGGTGACCCGCCACACCCTCTTCCGCGAGGAGACGCGCTGGCCGGGCTATTACTACCGCGGCGACCACATGAAGCTCGATGACGAGAACTGGCACTGCTTCACCCTGTCGCGCTACGACCGCGAGACCGGCGAGTGGGCGATGGAGAAGGCGCCCGTCTACCACATCATCGACTGAAGCCGCGCGGGCGGATAAAGAAAAACCCGCGCCGAATCCCGGCGCGGGTCGATGAGCAGAACGGGCCTACAGCGAGCGCAGGAAGTTGAGGATGTCCTGCTTGGTTCGCTCGCCGAGGTTGTTGAAGCTGTTGATGACGCCGTTTGCTTCGGAGCCGTTGCTCGAATGCTCGCGGATGGCGCGCTCGAGGTCCGAGGTGCGCCCGTCGTGCAGGAAGAAGATCCGCTGGCCGAGACCCCACAGCGGCGCGGTGCGGAATTCCCTCGGGCCAGCCTCGCCCTGGCTCACGCCGTCGGCCAGTCCGTCGCCCATGTCGTGCACCAGGAGGTCGGAGAACAGGTTCACCGGCTTTTCGCTGAGCGCCGCGACGGTCGACTTGCTCGTGGTGAACGACGGCGTATGGCACAGCGCGCAGCCGACGTCGGCGAACTTCTGCCTGCCGTTTGCGATCGAGGTGGCGCCTCCGGGCGTGTTCGGAGAAGGCTGCGGCGCGTCGAGAAAGCGCATGAAGTTCGCGAACCTCTCGACCCCGCCGAGCACCTCGACCGGCGTGGCGGCGTCGAAGTTGGTGACGTCGTTCGGCACCGTCGCGAACTGGCATTGGGGCGCTTCTTCGCGCTCGGTCTGGAACAGCTCGTTGGTGATGCCCATTTCGACGTTGTAGGCTTCGCCCGAGAACAGCATCAGCGACTTGTTCTGCGCTTTCCAGCCGAAGCGCGCGATCGTCCCGTCGTTGCCGTTGTTGTTGGTCATGCCGGTGATGGTGCGGCCCGCGACGTGGAAATTCGGCTTGCCCCGGATCCCCAGCGATTGCTTGCGCGACGTGTTGCTCGCCTGGTTCGCGAGGATCTGCGCGTCGGGGATCTGCTCGATCAGCCCGGCGCCGAAGGTCGGCGTGGGGATGCGGAAGATCACGTTGTTGTTCGCGAGCTGCGTCGCGAAGTCCGGTTGCGCGAGCGTGCAAGGCCCGGGGGGCGAGACGTTCGCGCCGGTGCGGCCGGTGATGGTGAAGATCGCGTGCACGCCGCCGTCCGCGGTGCCATCCGGATTCTTCACGAACCGCGCCTCGCGCACCGGTCCGTTCTCGCGGATGAAGGAGGGAACCTTGTCGGTTCCTCCGTTCTTCGTAGCGAATGCGACCTGGGGATTCACGAACGGACTGGTGCCGCCAAGCGCGGGCTGGATGTGGCAGCCGCCGCAACTGTCGAGGTTCATCCGCGGTCCCAGGCCTTCATCGACTTCTTCGGCCGCGGCGAAATCAGCCGCGCCGGAGTCGAAGAATTTGAGCTGGTTTGTGGTCAGGTTCGCGAACGGCTTGCCGGCGCCCGCGGCACCGCCGCGCACGCCGGGATCGCTGGCGTTGAAATTGAACTGGGAAGACGCCGTCTCGATTTGCGACAAGAACAAGGCAGCGACCGACCCCGCCAATAACGACGATGCTACGAGCCTTCGGTTCATATTCATGCTTGTTTCCTCCTTGAGCGGCCCATCTGACCATCTGCGTCCTATCGCGGTAAGATGACCAAGTCGGCGTCGCGATTCGCAACGGTTATCGGCGTGCCGAGGAATTAGTACAGAACGGTTAACACTAGTGACACTCAGCCAGATCCGGGATTTCATAGCCGTGGTGGAGTCGGGCGGCATACGCGCCGCGGCGCGTAAGCTGGGGGTGTCGCAGCCTGCGATTACCCGAAGCGTGCGCGGCCTGGAAACCGAGCTGCGCGCGCGGCTGCTCCGCAGGACCCCGACGGGCGTCGTGCCGACCCAGCCAGGGCGTGCGCTCTTCGCCCGGGCGCGGGCCGCGCAGGCCGAGCTGCGCAAGGCCGAGGAGGAGGTCGACCAGCTAGCGCAGGCGAAAAGGGCTGTGGCGTTCGGCGTTTCGCCGACCGCGGCGATCGTGGTGCCCGAGGCCGTTACGCGCTTCCGGCAGCAGTTCCCCCAGGCGCGAATTCACATCGCCGAAGGTCTTCCCCAGTCGCTCATCCCGTTGGTGCGGGACGAAACGCTCGACTTCGCGATCTGCCGGAGGGCCCTCGTCGAGCTCGACTCCGGCCTCGCGTTCCGGCCGCTGTTCCGGAACGACTTCGCGGTCGTCGCGCGCAAGGGTCATCCGCTCGAAAAGGCGAGCTCGCTCGCGCAGCTCGTCGACGCATGCTGGACTTCGCTGCTTCCGCTGGACGCGCCCGATGGTCCATTCGCCCAGGCATTTGCGCCGACCGGATTGTCCGTCCCGAAGCAGGTGATCCAGTGCGAGTCCTACAACACGGCGATCAGGCTGATCGCGCGGACCGACATGCTCGGCTTTCTGGCGCGCCAGCTGCTCTGCGATCCGTTGCTGGCAGATCTTCTGCAGGAAGTGCCGATCGCCGAGCCGCTGCCGTCGTTTGCCGTCGGCATGTTCACGCGCACCGGTACGCCGCCTACGCAGGTTGCCGCCGCGATGGCTAAGGCGGTCATCGCCGCGGCGCGCCCGGTCGGCCGGCCTGTCTACCAAACCGCCGGCTGACGCTGTCGCCTCCACTGGGACGATTCCCACTGCCGCAGCTTTTATGCTTGAATAGCCTTTCCATATAACGGGGCGGCTCATGGCAGACCGGCGCCTGCAGGTATTTCACGCGGTGGCGAAGCATCTGTCCTTCACCAAGGCCGCCGAGACGCTGTTCATGACCCAGCCGGCGGTCACGTTCCAGGTGAAGCAGCTCGAGGAGCACCTGAGCACGCGCCTTTTCGACCGCGCGCAGGGGCGCATCGCGCTCACACCCTCGGGCCAGATCGCGTTCGAGTACGCCGAGCGCATCCTCGGCCTCTCCGAGGAGCTCGACCGGCGGCTGAAGGAGATGAGCGGCCAGGCGAGCGGGCCGCTCCTCATCGGCGCGAGCATGACGATCGGCGAATACGTGCTGCCGCAGCTCATCGGCAAGTTCAAGGCGCGCTTCCCGGCGGTGGCGCCGACGCTTTTCGTCGGCAACTCCGAGGCGGTCCAGGACCGCGTCGCCGAGCGCACGCTGGATCTGGGCTTCATCGAGGGCGATTCGCACCTGTCCTCGCTCAATAGCGAAGTGTGCTGCGAGGACGAGCTGCAGGTGGTCTGCGCGCCGTCGCATCCGCTGGCGGGAGAGTCCGTGGCGCTGCCGGCCGCGCTCACGCAATATCCCTACATCAACCGCGAGCCGGGCTCGGGCACGCGCGCGGTCATCGACCACTACCTGCAGAAGGCGGGCGTGGCGCCGGACTCGCTGAACATCGTGGTCGAGCTCGGCAGCCCCGAGGCGATCAAAGGCCTGGTCGCGACCGGCATGGGCTTCGCGATCATGTCGCGCGTCATCGTCGCAAAGGAGCTGCAGCTCGGCCAGCTGGTGCAGATCCCGCTGCGGCCGCGGCTGCTGCGCAATTTCTCGGTGGTCTACGCGAAGGAGCGGTTCCACTCGCGGCTCGTCGCGGGTTTCCTCGCGTTCGCGAAGGATCGGCTCGCCGCCGCGCAGCGCCTGGCTGCGTAGGTCAGAAGAACAGTCCGGACGCCGCGGCGAGGAGAACGAGCAACTGGCTCGCGGCCAGCACGAGCTGCAATCGATCGTGCTGAAGGATGAGGGTTGGCACGATGCGCGCGTAGCAGACGATGCTCATCGACGCGAACACGCTGATGCCGAGGAAGTTCAGGTAGTCGCCTTTGCCGAGGTGCCGCAGCCAGTCCCAGCCCGTGGGCGCGCCGGTCGCGGCGACGTAGTGGTCGACCGGAAGCGTCCATAGCCGCGCGAGTTCCTGCGGCGGCACGTGCGGATCGAGCACGCCGAACACATACACGGCGAACCCCACGACCAGCATCGCGAGGCCGACACGGGTCCCGATATCCAGCCAGCGGGCGTAGATGCGCTGTTCGATCGGTACCATGGCCTAGATGCCGAAGCCCTTCAACAGCGCGCGGCCGCCCGCGATCACCAGCACGGCGAGGACGACGCGCCGCACGAGCAGCGCAGGTGACACACGCAGCAGCCGGGCTCCGAGCTTCGCCCCGAGCGTGACGCCGATGAGCGAAGGCACCACGAGCATGGGGAAGACCGCGCCGCGGTGGATATAGACCCATGCCGCCGAGGTGTCGACTACGGAGAGGAGCACCCCGGAGGTGCCCACCGAGAGCTTGAGCGGAGCGCCCATCAGCAGGTTGAGCGCTGGCACGTTGGCCCAGCCCGCGCCCAGGCCGAACATGCCGGCGAGCAGGCCGATTCCTCCAAAAACGAACAGGGAAGCCGGCGTGCGGTGCACTTGCCAGCTCACCTCGCGGCCGAGCGCCGGATCGTGGTACACGCCGTGCAGGCGCAACGCCACGCCGAGTGTGTCTGGCCGCGGCACCTGCGGGTGGGCGGAGCGGCCGCCGCGCCACATGAGAAGCGCGATGCCGAGGATGGTGCAGCCGAGCGCAACCTGCACCGCGCCGGTCGGCAGGGCGAGGCCAACCAGCGCGCCGGCGATCGACGTGACCGAGCCCACGAGCGCGAGCGGCATGGCGAGCCGCAGGCTCGCGAGCCCGCTCGCGAGCAGGCTGGGCGCGGCGGAGAGCGCGCTCGTCATGGCGATGAGGAGCCCCGTCGCACGCACGAAATCGAGGTGGAACGGAAAGAACGCGCCGACGAGCGGCACGAACAGCACGCCGCCGCCGACGCCCGCGAGCACGGCGACGATGCCCATGGCGAACGTGATCGCGAAGAGCGCGATCGGCCAGAGCCACCACTCCATCGCTAGGCGTAGTGCGCGCGGAGGACTTGGAGGACTTCCGGCCGGGAAAACTCCGGCGGCACCGGCGCCCCCTCCTCGAGCCACTTGCGCAGCTGCGTGCCGGAGACTTGCAGCTGGTCCTTCGCGTCGTGCGGGCAGGTACGCCCGGAGGCCATGCCGTGGCAGCGGTAGCACCAGAACGTGACGTCCATCTTGAGCGGCCGCGTCTGCAGCGAGCCCGGCGGAATCTCGTCGAAGATGCGGTGCGCGTCGAACGGGCCGTAGTACTTGCCGACCCCGGCGTGGTCGCGCCCGACGATCAGGTGCGAGCAGCCGTAGTTCTGGCGGAAGAGCGCGTGCAGCAGGGCTTCGCGCGGGCCGGCGTAGCGCATGTCGAGCGGGTAGCCCGCCTGGACCACCGTGCCCGGTCGGAAGTACTTTTCGATCAGCACCGCGATGGCGCGCGTGCGCACCTCCGCCGGGATGTCGCCCGCCTTCACGGCGCCGAGAAGCGAATGCACCAGCACGCCGTCGCACACTTCGATCGCCGTCTTGACCAGGTGCTCGTGCGCCCGCTGCATCGGGTTGCGTGTCTGGAACGCGGCAACCCGGCTCCAACCGAGGCGCTCGAACTCGGCGCGCGTCTCAGCCGGCGTCATGAACAGCGCGCCGTACTTCGCCTTGAAACCGCCGTCGGACAGCACCTTCACCGGGCCGGCGAGGTTTACTTTCGGCTGCTGCATCACCATCGCGACGCCCGGGTGTGCGGCGTCGTTGGTGCGGAATACCGAGCTGCACTCGCGCGCCTTGTCGATCGCGTACTTCTCGCTCACCTTCATGGTGGCGAGCGGCGCGCCGCCCTCCGCGTCGGTCAGCGCGATCTCGTCGCCGGCCTCGATCGAGTCGTCATCGGTCGAAAGCGTGATCGGGATCGGCCAGAAAAGTCCCGCGGCAGTGCGGTAGCTCCCGCAGACGCCCTCCCAGTCGGCGCGCGTCATGAAGCCCTCGAGCGGCGTGAAGCCGCCGATGCCGAGCATGACGAGGTCGCCTTTCTCGCGCGAGCTGATGCGCAGCGACCGAAGCGTGCTCGCCCTTGCGAGCTCCGCGGCGAGCGCTTCCCCGCTCAGCGCGAGCGGCTTGAGCGAATCTCCGCCATGGGGTGCGACGAGACCGGCCACCGAACTCCTCCCCGCCTGATCCGGTAAGAAGAAGCTCGATTAAAGCACGCTGCTGTCAGGCGGGCACTGCCGCGATCACATCGTCGCCCAGGAATCCGCCCGACTGATGACGCCATAACTTCTCGTAATGCCCGCCCAGGGCGAGCAGCTCGTCGTGCGTGCCCTGCTCGACGATGCGCCCGGCCTCGAGGACGATGAGGCGGTCCATGCGCGCGATGGTGGAGAGGCGGTGCGCGATTGCGATCACCGTCTTGCCTTCCATGAGGTCGAGGAGCTGCTCCTGGATCGCGAGCTCGACCTCGCTGTCGAGGGCCGAGGTTGCCTCGTCCAGCACGAGGATCGGAGCGTCCTTGAGGATGACGCGCGCGAGCGCGACGCGCTGGCGCTGACCGCCGGAGAGCTTCACGCCGCGCTCGCCGACGTGCGCGGAGTAGCCGGTGCGGCCGTTCCAGTCGCGCAAGGATAGGATGAAATCGTGCGCCTGCGCTTTCTGCGCGGCGGCGGCGACCTGCGCGTCGGTGGCGCTCGGCCGCCCGTAGCGGATGTTCGCCGCGATCGAGCGGTGCAGGAGCGAGGTGTCCTGCGTGACCATGCCGATCGCCGCGCGCAGGCTTTCCTGCGCCACCCCGGCGATGTCCTGGCCGTCGATCACGATCCTGCCGGACTCGAGCTCGTGGAAGCGCAGCAGCAGGTTGACGAGGGTGGACTTGCCCGCGCCGGATCGACCGACCAGCCCCACGCGCTCTCCGGGCTTGATCTCGAAATGAAGATGACTTATGACCGGCGCGACGTCCTTGCGGCCGTAGCCGAAGGTGACGTTGTCGAACACGATTTCGCCGCGCGACACTTCGAGCGGCCGCGCGCTGGCGCGGTCGGTCCCGGAGTGCGGCACCGCGATCGACTGCATGCCTTCCTGCACCACGCCGACGTTCTCGAAGATGGCCGTGACCTCCCAACTCACCCAGCCCGCCGCGTTCGCCGTCTGCCAGGCGAGCGGCAGCGCGGTGGCCACGATGCCCGCGCTTACGCTCCCGTGCGCCCACAGGTACACGCCGATCGCCGCGGTGCTCACGAGGAGCGCGGCGTTCAGCGCCGTGAGGCCGATCTGGAAGCGGGTGATGACGCCCATGTGCGCCTTCATGGCCTTCTGGTGCACGTCCACCGACTCGCGCACGTAGGCGTCCTCGTCGGCGAGGCGGGCGAAGAGCTTCACCGTCTGGATGTTGGTATAGCTGTCGACCACCCTCGCCATGACGAGCGAGCGCCGCTCGGAGCTCTCGCGCGCGAGCTCGCGCAGCTTCGGCACGAAGTGGCGCAGGAACACGACGTAGCCCGCGAACCAGAGCAGCGTCGGCACTCCCAGTCGCCAGTCGGCGATCGTCATGAGCGCGAAGGCGGTCACGCCGTAGACGGCGATGTACCAGACCGCGCGGATGCTCGCCATGGTGCTCTCACGCAGCGCGTTGGCGGTCTGCATCACGCGGTTGGCGATGCGGCCGGCGAAGTCGTTCTGGAAGAACGGCCAGCTCTGGCGCACCACGTGCCAGTGGCTCTGCCAGCGGATCAGGCTCGTCGCGCCCGGGATCAGCGCGTTGTGCCGGATCGCGATGTCCACGAGGATGGCGAGCGGGCGCACGAACAGCACGAGCGCCACCATGCCGGCGAGCATCGGCCATTGGGCGGCGAGCGCCGCCTGCCGGTCGGCCGCTTCCATGAGCGAGACCAGCCGGCCGATGAAGAGCGGGATCACCGTGTCGAGGAGCGCCACCGCGAGGCTGGCGGCGAACATGGCGGAATACCAGCCCCGGGTCTGGCGCACGAAGTGCCAATAGAAGGCGATCAGCCCCTGCGGCGGCTGCCCCTGGCCGGGACTCGCCGTCCCGCGGATTCCGTGGAAGAGTTTCAAGACTTTCTTTCTTGCCCTGCGGCTCTCGTCTCGTCTTGTTGTAACGATCCGGCCGCGCTTATCGTTGACACTTGAAGATACCAGATCGCATCCACCAGCAGCAGCGGAATTCGTTGCAGGATGTGACCGTTTACCCAGTATTGGACGCCATCAACCGGAGGAGCGATGAACGCCGTCACGCAAGCCGAGCTCGACCAGCAGGTCTACGATCTCTACGACGAGTACTGCCACGGCCGGATCGACCGGCGCGAGTTCCTCAGGCGCGCCGGCGCGCTGGGCGCGGGGGCGCTGGCGATGGCCTACGGCCTGATGCCCGACTACGCCCGCGCGCAGACGATCTCCTTCACCGATTCGCGCATCAAGGCGCAGTACGTGAGCTATGCGTCGCCGGGCGGTAACGGCGAGAAGATGCGCGGCTACCTCGTGCAGCCGGCCGGGCAGGGGCCGTGGCCGGCGGTGCTCGTGATCCACGAGAACCGCGGCTTGAATCCCTACGTCGAAGACGTCGCGCGCCGCGCCGCGGTCGCGGGCTTCATCGCGCTCGCGCCCGACGGCCTCACGCCGGCGGGCGGCTATCCGGGCAACGACGACGACGGCCGCGAGCTGCAGGCGAAGCTCGACCAGGCAAAGCTGCGCGCGGACATGCTGAACGGCGCGAAGTTTCTGAAGACCCACAAGCTCTCGAACGGCAAGCTAGGCGCGACCGGCTTCTGCTGGGGCGGCGGCACCACGAACTATCTTGCCGTGGCGATGGGCGCGGACCTGCAGGCCGCAGCGCCCTTCTACGGCGCGGCGGCCGAGACCGCCTCGGTCGGCAAGATCAAGGCGCCGATCCTCGCCCACCTGGCCGAGAACGATCCGCGGATCAACGAGATGTACCCCGCCTACGAGGATGCGCTCAAGAAGGCGGGCGCGCGCTACGAGATCCACGTTTACCCCGGCACGCAGCACGGCTTCCACAACAACTCGACACCGCGCTACAACGAAGCCGCGGCGAAGCTGGCGTGGGACCGCACGATCGCCCACTTCAAGAAGCATCTGGTCTAGGGCGTAACGGCTTGGCGGTCGGCATCGTCGTTCCCGCGCAGGCGGGAACCCATGTGCTCATAAAAAACAAGATGGGCCCCCGCCTTCGCGTGGGCGACGGCAACTTGTTACAGGAAAATTGCTCTGACCCCTTTTTCGGTTTTCAGGGGAGCAGGGAAGGCGAGGGCTTGAGCTCGCCGCGCTCGACGCGCGTCACGATCTCGGCGAGCCTGGCATGGCTCGGCGCCGGCACGCCGGCTTCGGCGCCCTTGCGCGCGATGTATCCGTTCATCGCGTCGATCTCGGTGCGCCGGCCCTTCAGGATGTCCTGCGCCATCGACGGGCGCTGGATGTCGGCGCGCGGGTTCGAGCCGGCCTTGGGCACGATGAGCGCTTCGACCTCGGAGAGCGCGCGGGCGTCGCCCTCGGAGGCGCGCGCCATCGTCTCCGGCTCGACACCCCGGATCTTCTCGAGCTGGTAGCCGAGCGCCTGGCCGACCCGCACGGCTTCGCCGGCGAGGCGGATCTGAAAGCGCCGGATGGCGTCGTTACGCAGGCAATCGCCCGTGGTCAGGCCGGTGGCGGCGGTGACGGGGTTACCCATGGCGTTCTGCACCAGCTTTGACCAGCGCTCGCCCCACAGGTTGGTGGTCGCCTTCGAGCTGTCGATTCCCCGGAACCATTCGACCAGCTCCTCGACGCGAGGGGTGATCCGTCCGTGCGGCTCGCCGATGCGAAACACCGTGTGCTTGTCGCCGCCTTTCGGGGCAGTCCTGCGGATGCGGCCCGCCTCGTAAAGGTCCACCGAGATGATGGAAGCGACCGCGCCGAGCGTGCGACCCCAGCCGACCACGCCGGCAATGGTTTCCTCGTTCAGGCAGTTCTGCAGCGACAGGGCGAAGCCCTGGTCGGAGAGGTACGGCGCGATGAGCGCCGTCGCCCAGCGCGTATCGTAGGACTTGACCGAAATCATCGCCACGTCGACCGGATTTCGCGCCAGGGCCTGCACTTCGGTCAGGTGCAGGGTCTTCGCCTTCCTGACGACGAATCGCTCCTCCGGCGTGACGCCGTCGAGCTCAAGGCCGCGCGCCCGGATGGTCTCTACGTGCTCCGGCCAGGGATCGATGAGCGTGACGTCGTGCCCGAGATGCGCGAGAGAGCCCCCGACATAGCCTCCCAAGGCGCCCGCCCCGACGACCGCAATGCGTTTTGTCATAGACTTGGGTAATGATAATCGAGCCGCTGGCCGGCGCGCTGGGAGCCGAGGTTCGCGGCGTCGCGCTGGCGAGTCTGCGGGAGGATGCGGCCTGGCAGGCGATCCATCGCGCGTTTCTGCGCTACTCGGTGCTCGTGTTTCGCGACCAGGCGCTCGAGGCTGCCGACCTGATGCGCGTGGGCAGCTGCTTTGGCGAGCCCTGCTTCTATCCATTTGTCACCGGCCTGGAGGGCTACCCCCACATCTTCGAGGTGGTGAAGGAAGAGCAAGAGACCACGAACTTCGGCGGCAACTGGCATTCCGACACCACGTACCTCGCTCAGCCGCCGCTCGCCACGCTTCTCCAGGCGATCGAGACGCCCTCGCACGGCGGCGATACGCTCTTTGCCAGCACGCAGGCCGCGTACGACGCGCTCTCCGAGGGCATGCGGAGCCTCCTCGGGAGCCTGGTCGGCGTGAACAGCGCCGGCCTCAAGCACGGGGGTGGCCGCCGCAAGATGCACAGCACCATCGGCGGCATGAAGGTCCACGACACCGAGAACGCCGACCAGTACGAAGCCGAGCATCCCGCGGTGCGCACGCATCCCGACACCGGGCGCAAGGCGCTGTACGTGAGCAGAAGCCACACGATCCGCTTCAAGGACATGAGCGAGGACGAGAGCCGCCCGCTCATCGACTTCCTGCAGGCGCACCAGACGCGGCCCGAGTTCACCTGCCGGGTGCGCTGGGCCCCGGGCACCCTCACGGTCTGGGACAACCGCTGCACCCAGCATAACGCCATCAACGACTATCACGGCCAGCGCCGCCGCATGCGACGGCTGACCGTGGGCGCGCAAACGCCGCGTTAACCCTTTCTGCTGCGGGCTGCGTTTCATGGTGGAACCGAGGGAGCCCACCATGCCAAATCGCATCCGCACCGGAATCATCGCCTTCGCCGTCGTTGCCGCTTTCAGCGTCCCGGCGGCGGCCCAGCAATCAGGAAGGATCAGCCGGGTCACGCTGTACCCGGGTAGCGCGGCCATCGAGCGCGCTGCAACCGTCGCGGCCGGCAGCGGCACACTGGAGATGACCGGGCTTCCGGCCAACTTCGACCTGCGCACGCTGCGCGTAGAAGCCGGCCCCGGGATTCGGGTCGGCGAGGTTTCGGTGCAGGACATAGGCCGCGCCGAGGCGCTGAGCGGCCGCGAAGCCGACCTCGAGGCGAAGATCCAGGCGCTCGCCGACGAGAAGGCGGCGCTCGAGGTCGAAGTGAAGACCGCCGAGCTCGTGCGCGACTACCTCGCCTCGCTCCGCGCGCGTCCCGGCGCGGAAGGCGACAAGGCGCATCCGATCGCCGTCGATCCAAAGGCGATTCCGGCGGTCATCGAGGCCCTCCGGCGCGGTGGCGGCGAAGCCTACGGCCAGATCCAGCGGATCGAGATCAAGAAGCGCGCCATCGACAAGCAGCTCGCCGCGCTGCAGCGCGATCTCGCACGACTGCGTACGGGCGCTCGCGACGCTCGCACGCTGGTCATCGGCTATGCCGCCTCGCGCGCAGGCGAGGTGCGCGCCACCTACCAGGTGACGAACGCGGGCTGGAAGCCCGTTTACCGCGCTGCCCTCGACTCGTCGACCTCGCGCTTGGAGCTCGAGCGCCAGGCGGCCATCGTGCAGCGCACCGGCGAGGACTGGCGCGGCGTCGCGCTGCGGCTCTCCACCGGTCAGCCGCGCGCCGCGCAGATCGTCGATCCTTCGACCTGGCAGCTCGTGATTCGTCCGCCGCTCAAGGTCGACTCGCTCTCTGCGTCAAGCGAAGTACGCTCGCCGGCCATGGCGGCGGCAATGCCCGAACGCAGGATGCTGAACGACAAGGCTGCGGGGCGTGCCGACGAGCCGGCGCAGATCGTGGCGCAATTCGAGACGCAGTTCACCACCGAATTCGCGGTACCCGGGACGGTGGATCTGGCAGCCGACGGGCGCCAGGTCAACGTGTCGCTCTCGACGGAATCCATCGCGGTCAAGCAGCGCGTCCGCGTGGTTCCCCGGCAGGGCAGCATTGCGATGGTGACCGCCGAGGCCGCGCTTCCCGACGGCGTGTGGATCCCGGGCGACACGCAGCTCTACCGCGACGGAAGCTATATCGGCTCGACCTTCTGGAACGCGCAGGCGAAGGAGAAGCTCGTGCTCCCCTTCGGTCGCGACGACCGCATCCAGGTGAGCACCAGCCGCACCAAGAACCGGAGCGGCTCGGGCGGCCTCATCAGCCAGCGCAACGAGCGGCAGATCGCCGACCTCTACATTGTCACCAGCAGGCACAAAGTGCCGGTCGAGCTCCTGCTGCTCGAAGCCGCGCCGGTGGCAGTATCCGACCAGATCAGCGTCGATGCGGCCTTCGAGCCGAAGCCCAAGCTCACCGACTGGGAAGAAAAGCGCGGCGTGGTCGCCTGGGAACAGCCGCTCCTGCCTGGCGAGACGCTCAAGTTCGCCGCCGACTACACCATCCGCTATCCCAAGGAAGCCGTAGTGATCGGCTTGCCCTGAGATGTCCTGGACATACCGCATCGCAATCGGACAGGAAGATAAACGGGCTATGCAGCTCGCAAACAGACGCGATGTTGCCGCGCGCGATTTCATTACCCAGTTCTGGATTACCTCCACCTTCTCACGTGTTTCCCGCCTGAAGAAAAACCGGTAGGATTTTTCTAGGGAGGGAGGAAAACATGAAGAGGGCATTAGCGGGTCTCGCCGCAGGGGTTTTTTGTGTCGGTCTAGCGGCATGCAGCGGTGGGGGTGGAGGCGGTGGCGGCGGTGGCGCAGCACCGCTTGTGTACACCGGGAACACGAACCCCGCAGTCATCGGTACATCGAACGCTGCCGTGCTCACCGCGAATGCCTCGGATACCGACTCAGGCGCCGACGTGGCGGGGGCGTTTACTAGCAGCCTTGCTCCCTCCCGCGAGCCGCAAACAGGCCAGGGGCCGGGCGCTGTCCCGTGGCGTGTAGCTCAGAGGGTGGCTGCAGCCGCTACGAAACCGACGAGCAACTCAGCGCTGACTTCGGTTGCGGTCAACGAGACAGATCAGTGCGCCAACGGCGGTTCGGTGAGCATTAATGGTGACCTGACCCCGGGCGGCACGGGCACGGTCAACGTGACCTTCAGAAACTGCGTCGAGGGCGGCGACTCCCTTAATGGAGTCGCGACTTTGACCATCGCCAGTGTCCTCATCAGACCAGCTCCGCAGGAGTCGCTCCTCCTCAATTTCACGGTGAGTTTCGGACGACTCAGCCTTCGGGGCTCGGCCAACGCCGACCTCGGCGGCTTCGTTCAGGTGCAAATCGACCCGGCCTTCCAAACGGAAAAGGTCACCGAGAACACCGTCGTCTTGGACTTTGACACCGGGCAGATGACCAAATCAGAGTTCACCTTCCAGCTCATCTTCAACAATTCGACCTTCCCGGCCTCCTATACCAAGACGATAAACGGGCGCGTG